>Ga0310786_10006675_pt1 | contig 15270 bp, 10 predicted proteins | sample AusTroGonzalo_MG_FD_203881 | JGI IMG/M metagenome (GOLD analysis project Ga0310786, IMG submission 203881) | Bovine rumen microbial communities from tropical cattle in Woodstock, Queensland, Australia - Gonzalo_03 (v2) (version 2) | ecosystem: Host-associated > Mammals > Digestive system >... | reverse complement strand
CGAACTGCAACGTCCCGAACGAAAGCGCCGTTCTTCAGAACTACATCGTGGGCCGTATCTGCAACGGCAGCTGGCAGGGCATGTCCGACAACATGGGCAAGGACGGTCCGAGCAATTGGGCCAAGGTTCCAGCAATCATGACCGGTTCCGAAGGCCAGCTCAAGAGCACAAACGATTTTACCAGTCAAATGCAGAAGGTCGTGCAAAGCAACGGCTGGGTCGCATTCCTCACCCACGGTTTCCAGGGCAAGAGCAACGGCAGCGCCACGTACTCCCCGACCGACATCAACGCCATCGATGGCGCTCTCAAGTGGGCCCAGCAGAACGACAAGGACATCTGGGTCGCCCCGATGGGTCACGTCGCCATGTACATCAAGGAACGCAAGGCCTCCCAGGCTTCCGCCTCTGCTAGCGGCAGCACCGTCACGGTCAAGTTGACTCACAATATCAAGGACAACGTCTCCGATTACGACTACCCGCTCTCCCTGCGCGTCAAGTACAGCGGCTCCAAGGCTAACGTCACGCAGGCCGGTGCGGCACTCGAATCCAAGATCGATGGCGGCTACGTCTACTTCGACGCCGTCCCGAACGCAGGCGACATCGTCATCTCCGGCGAAGGTGGTGGTCCTGCTCCGGAATCCTCCGCCAGCGTCGAATCTTCCGCTAGCGTCCCGACTTCTTCTGCTACCGTTGAAAGGTCTTCTAATTCTTTCGGAAGGTCTTCCAACTCCTTCGGAAGGTCCTCTAACTCCTTCGGTACGTCTTCTTCCGGCACGGCAATCACCAGCTCTACCGAAGCCCTGCCTGAAGATCCGAGCCTGCTCTCGGTCGCCGTATTCAAGTCCTCTGACAACTACATCGTAGTCGCCAACGCCCAGGGCAAGCCCATCACCGTGTTCAACAGCCTCGGCCACGTCGTCCGCACAACCCGCGGTCTCGGATGCCAGCAGAAGGTCTACACCGGTGCCAAGGGCATGTACATCGTGAAGGTCGGTTCCAGGACGTTCAAGACGGCCCTCTAAGAAACTCTCTCCTATAACAAATAAAGAACTTCCCGGTCGGACCGGGGAGTTTTTTTTGTAATTTATGGACATGAAAGACTCCATTGCAGAAATCTCAAAGACATTCCACGCCGACCATCGCGGTAACTGCGCCATGGCGGTTGCCTATGGATTCGCCCGCGCTTCGGGTAAAACGGAAGAAGATGCGGTAAAAGCCGCGGAAGCGTTCCGGAGCTTTGGCGGAGGCAAGGCCCCCGATGGACTGTGCGGGGCGCTCTACGCCGCAAAGACGATGATGCCGGACCATGCCGGAGCAATCGAAGAAATCTTTAAGCAGGGAGCCCAGGGATGCACCCGTTGCCAGGAAATCCGCCCGGCAAAGATTATCCCCTGTAACCGTTGTGTAGAACTGGCTGGCGAAGCGCTGGATAGCGCCAAGGGCTAGCCCGGGAACTTCTTGTTCATGTGCGCTTCGACGACGTTCACCACGTAGTCGCCGAGCTTTTCGCAATCGTTGATCAAATCCATGTAATGCACACCCATCTGGTAGCTGTAGCGCTGTGCATTCAGGTCATTCACGTTCAGCTCCTTGAGCATCTTGCGGTAATCGTCAATTTCGGATTCAAGCGACTGCACTAACCTCGGATTTGCCTCCGGCTTGTTCTCGACAATATCAATCATCTGGACCATGGCGCGGTCACAAAGCTTAATCATGGAATCGATACGGTGGTACTGTTCCTCGGTATAGTCCTCGCCGCACCTGAACTTGCGATTGAGAACGCGGGCCATGTTGTAGCAGGCATCACCGATGCTCTCGATTTCAGAAATTTCCTTGAGCATGCACCGCAGTTTGGTCTTACTTTCAGGGCTCAGGCGGCCTTCACTCACCTTGTTCAAATACTCTCCGATTTCCATTTCCAGCCTGTCGCTGATGCCCTCATATTTTTCAATTCGTGCAAACAGTTTCGCAAACTCGCCCACATCCTTCAGCTTTGCAAGTTCGGGCACAAAGCGGAACATCTTGAGCGTACGTTCGGCAAAGAGGTTGATTTCCTTGCGGGCCTCGAATAGCGAAAGTTCAGCCGTACTCATCAAGCCACCGCTGATGAACTTGATGCCGAAATCTTCAGGGTCCACCTTCTCGCGGATAATCTTGCAGATGAGTTTTTCCATCGGCTTGATAAACCAGATGAGGATTGCCACGTTACAGATGTTGAACGCCGTATGGAATCCAGAAAGCGCATAGGTCACGCGCACGCTCGCCCGCGCAATTTCTTCTTCAGTTTGCGGGACAAAAGTCGGATCAAAACCCACCACATGGCAAACCATGTTCACAAACGGATGGAATACGATTAAAACCCACACCACGCCGAATACGTTGAAGAGCATGTGCGCCAAAGCCGCACGACGCGCCTGCGTACTCGCCGAGAGTGCCGCAAGGTTCGAAGTGACCGTAGTTCCGATGTTTTCGCCCATCACGAGCGCGATGCCCTGGTAAATCGGGAGCACGCCGCTACTGCACAAGATGAGCGTAATCGCCATGATGGCGGCAGAAGACTGCACGCACATCGTCAAAATGCCGCCCAAGAGCAAGAACAAGAGCGTACTAAAGAAGCCCCAGCCGCCTGTCGACGCGAAAAAGTCGATGACCGCCTGATTGTGCGAGAGGTCCATCGCCACGGCATTTTCACGCAGCGTCGTGAGCCCCAAGAACATGAACGCAAAGCCGAACACGAATTCGCCAAAGCTCTTTACGCTGTTCTTGCGCACGTACGAAAGTACTATGCCGAGCCCGAAAAACGGCCACACGAAACTGCTCATGTTGAACTGGAATCCAAATACCGACATGATCCATGCCGTGACAGTGGTTCCGATGTTCGCGCCCATAATAACAGGAATGGCCTGCAAGAGGGTAAGCAGGCCAGCGTTAACGAAACTGACTGTCATGACGGTCGTCGCCGTCGAGGACTGCACGGCCGCCGTAACAAACGTACCCGTAAGGAGTCCGCCCAAGCGATGCTTGGTCATCGTACCAAGAACGGCGCGGAGGTGACCGCCAGTGAGTTTCTGCAAGCCTTCGCTCATCGTCTTCATGCCGAACATGAGGAGCGCAAGGCAGCCAATCATTTTAAGAACAGCAAGTATCATACTTTAAAACCAACCCTGACCTCGGTTCCAAAACCTACGGTCGATTTCAGGAGAATCGTTGCGTGGAGGACTTCCGCTATGTGCTTTACGATGGCAAGCCCAAGTCCCGTCCCTCCGGTTTCCTTGGAACGGCTCTTGTCTACGCGGTAGAAACGTTCAAAGACACGCGACTGGCATTCCTCCGGAATGCCAATCCCGGTATCTTTCACCACAATGGCACCCGACTCTACAACTACGGCGACCTTGCCGCCTTGCTCCGTATAGCGTATGGCGTTATCCACCAGGTTAAAGATCATTTCATAAAGCAATTTCGAATTTCCCTGAATTTCCGCGGCAGAATCTCCATCCAGCGAAACCTGCACGGACTTCTTACTCGCATTCAAGCTGAGGTCTTCGACACAACAGTGCGCCACGTTCCAGAGGCTAACCCTTTCGTTCAAATCGAACAGCTCACCCTGCTGGCCGTCCAGTTTGGAAAGCGTGATGATATCGTTCGCGATAGACTGTAGGCGCTGTGCTTCCTTGTGGATTTTACCCGCGAAGCCCTTGACGTCTTCAGGTTTCGCTATGCCATTTTCGATAAGCTCCGCATAGCCCGAAATGGAAGTCAAGGGAGTCTTCAACTCGTGCGAAGCATTCGCCGTAAACTCATCTTTCAGATGGGTAATCTTCTGCTTTTCATTCGAGAGTTGTTCGATAGTCAATTGCAGTTCAAGGTCTTGCTTTCGGATGGTATTGACGAGGGGGGCGATTTCTTTGTAGACGTTTTCAATATTCATCCACTGGGGCGTACCCAACTGATCCACCAGCTTTTGGAGCGGGCTGATAAACGCCCTGCTAAGTCCAATCGCAATCAAGATAGACGCGGCGACAATAGCCGCAAGCAAAACGACGAGGTACGGGATTGTCTTGGAAAACACCTGTTGCAAATTTGCCTGGCGCATCCCGAGGCGGAGCACATTGCCGTCCACCAACCGTTTGGCAAAGTAGAACACTTTCGCCCGCAACGTAGAGGAATAGCGGAGGTCTTCGCCAACACCTTTCGCAAAAGCATCGATGACCTCTTCGCGGTCGTTGTGGTTTTCCATCTTGACCGCTTCGCCATCACTATCGTAAAGGATTTTGCCCTTGGAATCAATGAGCGTTATGCGGAGGTCCTTGCTTGCAAATTTTGCGAGTTCCTGGGGTTCACTGCCGAGGGTATCGATAACGTAGGCGGTCTCTATCAGGCGAAGGTTCTCGCGCAACTGGCTCTTGAGCTGGCCAGCCATTTCTCCTTCGAAAACCCGCATTGTAAAGTAAACCGCAAACAGGGCCGCAATCACCCCCATATAGATCAAGCTGTATCTTATGCGGTCCTTCATTGCGCCTTGTACCCGACATTACGAACCGTCTGAATAATCGCACCACACGCGCCCAGCTTTTGCCGGAGGGTCTTGATATGCATATCAACGGTTCGCGTATCCATCCTGAAATCAATGCCCCAGATTTTTTCAAGAATCTGCGGCCTGGAATAGACAAGCCCCGGGTGCGACATGAGAAGTCTCAGGAGTTCATATTCCTTGTAGGTCAGTTCCACATTCTCGCCGCCGGCGATAACGGTGCGTTTGCCCTCGTCAATGACGACCCCTCTGAGAGACAAAGACTTCTGTTCCCCGGGTTCAGTATTCAGAGAGCCCGAGCGGCGGAGCAGCGCCTTCACGCGAGAAATAAATTCCAAAATGCCGAAGGGCTTCGTGACGTAATCGTCTGCGCCCGCATCGAGCCCTTTTACCTTATCGATTTCCGAACCCTTGGCGGTAATCATGATGACAGGAACATTCCTGGTGTTTTCCTGTGCGCGCAGGCGCCTCAAAATGCTGAGGCCATCTTCTCCCGGCAACATGATGTCAAGGATAAACAGATCCGGCACGCAAGCCTTGACAGCTTCGTCCAAATCCTTTCCGCAGTCGAAAGCGCTCACATCGAAACCGCTACTCTTAAGCGCATAGGCTTCCATTTCGCGGATTTCGGAATCGTCTTCAACGATGTATATCATATTCATAGTTTGCAGATTTTTCCAATGTCAAGATAAAAAGTCATCATAGTCAATGCAATACTCAAAACAAAGGCTTCGCAAAGGTTTTATTTGCGCTTTACATGAATTTTACAAACCATATAAAAACGCCGTACAACTAGTACGGCGAGAGCGAGCATGATGCAGTATCGCGAAGTTTATCGGCATTACCATAATTTGCCTAGAAACGAGCGAGACCAAGAATGCGAACCGAAGCCGTACAACTAGTACGGCGAGAGCGAGCATGATGCAGTATCGCGAAGTTTATCGGCAAATTAACCCGGGAACTTTCTGTTCATGTGAGCCTCAACCACATTCACTACGTAGTCGCCGAGCTTTTCGCAATCGTTCACCACGTCCATGTAGTGGACGCCCATCTGGTAGCCGTACTTCTGGGATTCAATATCCGCGACGTTCTTTTCCTTGAGGAGCTTGCGGTAATCGTTGATCTCGTTTTCGATATTCTGCGTGCGGTTCGCATCCGTCTGCGGGATATCGCCAATCACGGCAATCATGTGCGTGAGCGCCTTATCGCACAGGTGCATGATATGCTCGATGTGCTGGTACTGTTCCTCAGTAAAGTCGTCCTTGCTGCGGAACTTGCGGTTGATGGCGCGGGCCATGTTATAGCAGGCGTCACCGATGCTTTCGATTTCGGAAATTTCGCGGAGCATCGCCTGGATGGTAATCTTACTTTCGGGGCTTAGGCGGCCTTCAGAAACCTGGTTCAGGTACTTCGCGATTTCGATTTCCATATTGTCGCTGATGCCTTCGTACTTTTCAATACGGGCGAACAGCTTCACGAATTCATTCTCGTCTTTCATCTTGAGCAAATCGGGTACGAAGTTGAACATCTTTTTCGTACGAATTGCAAACAAGCTAATTTCCTTACGAGCTTCGAGCAGGGAGAGTTCGGGCGTGCCCATCAGGCCAGAGCTGATATAGTGCAGGCGAGAATCCTCTTCTTCTTCGGAGTTCTTGGGCTTGATGACCTTGCACACGAACTTCTCGATGAACTTGATGAACCAAATCTGAAGGAAGGTGTTGGAAACGTTGAACGCGGAGTGGAACGATGCGAGCACCACGGAGATCTTCGCGAGGTTTGCCGCATAGCCTTCATCGCCCGGATGGATGGAAAGGTCGTAGCCTACCACATGGCAGACGGCCGCCAGGAACCACTTAAGGACAATCACTACCCAGCAGACGCCGATGACGTTGATGGTAAAGTGGGCCAGTGCCGCGCGCCTTGCCTGCGTATTGGCGGAAAGCGCCACGATGTTCGCCGTAATCGTCGTACCGATGTTTTCACCGAGCACGAGCATGATACCCTGGTCGATGTGGAGCACGCCAGTAGAGCAGAGGATCATCGTGATGGCCATGATGGCGGCAGAGGACTGCACGCACAGCGTAAGGACTGTACCCATCACCAGGAAGAACAGCGAGTTGAAGAAGTTCGGATCACTGAAGCGGGCGAAGAAGGCACTGATGGAAGCGCTTGCGGCCGGGTCTTGCACCACGGTAAAGCCCGTCTCCTTGAGGGTCGTAAGACCGAGGAAGAGGAAGCCGACGCCGAACAGGAATTCACCTACGACGCGCTTCTTGTTCAAGTACACGAGGATGATGCCGACAAAGAAGGCCGGGTAGACGAAGTTCGCGATGTTGAACGAGAACCCGAGGCTCATGATCCACGCGGTGACCGTCGTACCGATGTGGGCACCGAGGATAATCGAGATTGCCTGCACGAGCGTCAAAAGCCCCGCATTAACAAAAGAGACCGTCATCAACGTGGTGGCGGTCGAACTCTGTACTGAAGCTGTGACGAACATGCCGGTGAGCATACCCGTGAAACGGTTTGTGGTCATGGTCCCGAGCACATGCCTGAGCTGCGGACCCGCCATTTTTTGCAGCGCTTCACTCATCGACTTCATGCCGAACATAAGGAGCGCCAAGCACCCTAACATTTTTAATGCCATCCAAGCCATATAGGAATTCCCTATTATTGCGCCACTACCGGATTATCTTTATCCCATAACACCGGATCCGGGCTCATGGCGGTGAGTTGTTATTTGTAAAGCTGGCGTAAAATATAGAAATAAACCCCGTAAAGACGGGGTTTTCAGCTTTCAAAAACTATCGCACATTTATCAATTGCGATTCCCCACCGCTTCGAACGAGGTAGCGTCCCGCCTTCGGGATGGCCAGGCTTACCGCGGTCCCATGGAACCGGGCCGACTTCACCAAGCGCCCTTGCATGTCAAACACCATGACTGGCTGTCTTTCGGCAAGACCCATCACCAAAACGGTTCGGGCAGAGACCTGCACCTGCATCATACGCGTCGCAAGCTTCGGCAAAGCCAAAGGCGGATCATCCGGAGTGTCGGGCAGGGAATCCGTCACCACGGTACTGTCGCCAGACGGGATGGAGTCCGTTACCACGGTGCTGTCACCGGACGGAATGGAATCCGTCACCACGGTGCTGTCGCCGGACGGAATGGAGTCCGTTACCACAGTGCTGTCACCGGACGGAATGGAGTCCGTTACCACAGTGCTGTCGCCAGACGGGATGGAGTCCGTCACAACAGTGCTGTCGCCAGACGGAATGGAGTCCGTAACCACGGTACTGTCAGCAGGCGGAATCGAATCCGTCACAACAGTGCTGTCGCCGGAGGGAATAGAATCCACAAACACCAACGTATCGAAGATGAACACCGGATAATCGTCATGGAACACCCAAAGGTTGCGGTTTTCCACCGTCCCGTTTTCCGTATTCAACAGAGCCGCCATTTCAGCCGTCTTCAATTCAGCCGTCGTTTTCCCGAAATCAGGCATAGGCCTTTCATAAAAGTCTAAACCTACCCCATTCGTGTCTATAAGAGTCACGTCAAAATAGGTATTCACGGGAATGCCGCCATCGAGCAAGTAACCTGCCACACCGCCAATGACATCACCCTTCAGGGAATCTGCAGCGCTGTAAGCGTTCTTGACATAGTAAGTTCCGTACCTCTGGAGTCCAAAAATGCCACCGACATAACTTTGAGTTTCCGGCAATGTTCCAAGAGCCCTCACGGAGCCGCGGTTATACACATCCGAAACCATACAACCGTCATCATAGCCGGCAATACCGCCCGCCACGAGGTAATACACCATCGACACCGTATCGGCCACCATGCCCGTCACGTTGCCGTAATTAAACGATTCACGCAGCGAGCTCTGTTCGCTAAAGCCGTTATTCAGATAACCCATTATACCTCCGGCATACGTTTCATACGTACCGTCGGCAACGACATCACCCCAATTCATAAATCTCGAAAACTGATCCGTATACATGTTCGCACGGCCTTGGCCAAGAATTCCTCCCGCCATGACCGACAAGAAGCTCCCTCTGCCCTTCGCTTCTACCGCACCTAGGTTCATCAGGTTAGAAACCCCTACGGCATTCAAATAGCCAATTGCGCCGCCAACATACACGCTACCCTTTGCCGCAAGGCTATTTACATCGACAACAATATCGCCACGGTTCGTCAAGTTAAACGTCGAATCGTCTGTCCTATAGCCCTCGAGGTATCCAATAGCTCCACCAACATAAGAGTAGGTATTAGCAGGCCTCCATTGATTTTCAATTACAGGAGACAACTGCTTTACAAGGATTTTTCCGTAATTTTCAAGATGGTGTGCCCCGCCTTCAACAAGGCCGGCTATGCCGCCCGCATAGACTGCGTTGACCGTTTCATCGGTTTCTACATTCCCATAATTCACACAATTTTCAAGAGTGCGGGAATCTCTCGCCGAAATATAGCCTGCAATACCACCAACATTCCTGGTGACACTCGGAGTAATTTGCTGCGGGTCATAGTTGAACGTATAGACGCGAGCAGAATTGGAGCTATTCTTGACCGAACCTATCATATAGCCCACAATACCACCAACATTCACACCTCCACGAACAGAGCCCCCCACGACATGAGAATTAATGATGTGCGCCCCTTTTTGTTCGCTATACCAAATCACATCGGCCACAATTCCACCCGCATCTCCCATCGCACGGACATCGGTGTTATAGACATTCACATTCTCAATAAGCGTATGCGCATAATCGGCGAGGGCTCCGGCCATATAAGCCGAATCGCTTCCAAACGAACTGTTCGCGATATTCAAGTTCCGGACTTCACCATCGCTTTGCCCGATTCTCAAGAACAGGGAATTGGTGGCATTGAGCCCGTAAATAGTGTGGCCACGGCCATCAAACTTGCTCAAGAAATTGCCGGCGCCGACGCGCTGCCAAACCTTTGTGCAGAGCTTGGAAGTATCCTCACCAAAAACAATATCGTTTTTCAGATAGGCATTTTTGTTATAGGGATCACCCGCGAACGGCAAGATAGAATCCAAATAACCAATCAACTCTTCAGGAGAGGTGATTTCGTAATAACTCGTGTCGTTGACGGTGACACGCTGCGGTTTTTGGGCAGAACCATCCCAGGCCGCAAAAGAAAATGGAGCCAACACCGCTAAAAGCAGCGTTTCTATCGCAAAGAATTTCTTAAGCATATATTCCTCCTATTAAGGCCTTCTAAGCCTTTGAAATATAGCTTATCTATAGATAAAGTTTTTTGAGTCTATCCAAGACCACCGGTCTAGAACAAACTAAATACTGCGTACCATCGCTACGGCCTGGCTCGCAATGCCTTCTCCGCGGCCGGTAAACCCGAGTTTTTCGGTAGTGGTACCCTTAATGCCGATTTGCTTCACATCGAGGCCCAAAACGCGGGCGATATTCGCCTTCATGGCTTCCTTGTGCGGATTCACCTTCGGGCGTTCGCACATCACGATGCTGTCGATATTCACGATTTCATAGCCGGCTTTCTTGACTTCTTCGCCGACCTTGCGCAAGAGTTCCAAGCTGTCAGCGCCCTTGAATGCGGGATCGGTATCCGGGAAGTACGTACCGATGTCACCGAGGCCTGCGGCCCCGAGCAGCGCATCGCTAATCGCGTGCAAAAGGACATCCGCATCGCTATGGCCCAAAAGGCCCTTTTCGTAAGGGATGTCTACGCCACCGATGATGCACTTGCGGCCTTCCACCAACTTGTGGACGTCGAAACCGATTCCAGAACGATAAATCTTATCCATAACAAATCCTTTTCTTCATCCCAAAATTAATAAACCTAGCGGCCGCCGAGGCCCAGCTTGCCCACGCGAAAGCGTTTCGGGATTAACTTGACCGTCGCAATCCAGTACCGGATTTCGCACCAGACGACTTCCTTGAAATCGAATGACAGATGACGCACCACATGGACGCGGTCCTTGAGCCAGCGCACGAAAACAGAATGGCGGTACTTCTCGGCATAGTTACCGAAATTGCCGCCTTCCATTACCTCGCGGAGCAAAACACGACCGCGACGGGCATCGGGTTTACAGAGCAGCATTTCATCGGCCAAACCGAACACTTCCTGTTCCACCCACATGAGCGCAGAGGCGATACGGTGCAGTCCCATCGCCGGCAACAGCGGTGAAATTTCGTTACGGATTTCGGGCGTCGACGCACGCAAAAGCTGGCAGTAGTCCATCAGCTGGCGGAGGCCTATACCGCTCCCGAAGAAGTGCTGGTAGATATGCGAAAGCTGCATCACGAGCGCGAACTGGAGCGGCGGTGCATAGAAGCCTTCCGGCACCATTTCCGATTTCAGGATTTCCCTTTCCAGGAATTCCATCAAAGCGCGGTAAGACTTCGGATTGCGCGAACCCGCCGCCGGCTTGAAATGGATTTCGACGGGAACTTCACTGCCCTCTTTGGCGAGTTCCAGATGATGTTTGGAGATGGAAGGCGCTCCCAAGAGGTTAAGACGTTTCAGCAGTTCTTCAACGCTTTCACGGCCGCCATCGACCCAAAGGTCGATATCGCCCGGCTGTCGGATGAACGCATCGGGATAAAGCCGGGCGTTGGCCTGCCCCTTCAGGACGGCAGTCCGGCGGCCTTCCTTCGCGAACAACGCGGTAAGGCGGGCCGCTTCGCGGTTCTGCAGGCCGTTCATGCCCTTGATGGCTTCCGCCTGGAACGACCAGCGCAACAGCAGCTGGCGCGGAGGGCGCTTGTCTACAGGTAGGCGCAGGATTCCGGCATAGATGACCCCCACCAGCGACTGGCGTACGGCCAGCGCGTAGAGGTTTTTCCATTCTTCATCAGAAAAGCCGCCCTCGTATTCTTGCAGCTGCCCGAGGGCAAATTGCAGAAAGCGAAAGAGGCGGCTATCTTGCATCGGAAATTTCCGAAGCTGTTACAGCAGGGCGATACCCGGCAGGACGCTTACCACGATCAAGGCGATCGCGGCAACAGCAACAGCGAACTTCAAGAGGTAACTGAACGGCGTGCTCACGGCACAGCAGCACTTGCATTCGCATTCTTCACGCGCGGGCATGAAGAGCACGTAAGCGATGCGCAGGTAGTAGACGGCAGCCACGAGCGAAAGCAGGAAACCTGCCGCAGCGAGCCAGCCGAGGCCAGCAGCGAACGCACCGGTGAACAGCGTGAACTTGGCGAGGAAGCCAGCGACAGGCGGAAGGCCAGCGAGGCTTGCGAGGCACACGACAACACCGAGGGCAACGAAGGGACGCTTGCGGCCACGGCCACAGAGGTCATCGAGATTTTCGTTGCGGTCATCACGACCGGCAAGGTAAGCGATACCCGTCAGCGCACCGGCACTTGCCACCGCATAAGTCACGAGGAAGTAGGCCATGGGGCCGAGCTGCACGGAACCTTCACCCGCATAGTTCGGGAGCAAGAAGGCAATCGCGAGGAAGCCCGCGTTCATCACGGCGGAGAACGCCAAGATGCGGCGGATGGACTTCTGCGCAAGGCCGCTGAAGGCACCGATGACCATCGAAAGCAAAGCGACAATCACGATGACCAGGAAAAGCGCCTTGGACTGGCTTGCGACCGTCACCGGTTCAGACAAGTTCCAGGCAGGGGCAGAAGCGGACTTCGCGATAAGGAGGCCAAGCCACACGGAACCGAGGGCGGCAAGGGCGCCGACCTTCACGACGGCGGCCATAAAGCCGGTCACGGCGACAGAGGCGCCCGTATAGACGTCTGCGACCCAGAAGTGGAACGGGGCGGCACCGGCCTTGAAGAGGAGGCCGAAAATCACGAACAGGATGCCAACGCCATAGATAGCGCCACGGCCTTCAAGAACCGGAGCGAAGAAGCTCGTTCCGCCGGTAGCACCGTAGATCATGGCGACGCCGTAGAGGTAGAGCGCGCTAAAGATGGAGCCCGAAACGAAGTACTTGAACACGCCTTCACCGGCGTTCTCTTCGTGACGGCGGATACCCACGAGGGCGTACACCGGGAAGCTAGCGAGTTCCATACCCAGGAAGAGGGAGAGGTAGTCGATAGCCTGCGTCATGAACAATGCACCGCAAGTAGCGAGGAGCATGAGCCCGTAAGCTTCACCGCCCTTGAACTTCTCGTGGCCGAGGGTCCACTGGAGGCCCGCAACGCCGAGGAACGTGCAAAGGAGGACGGCTACACCGAGCAGACGGCGGATCGGGTCCATCGCATAGAGGTTATAAAGCGTATCGGTATTGACTGCCGCGAAAGAGGCCATGGCCCCGATGACAAACAGCGAAGCAACCCACGGGAGGATCTTGTGCTTGTTTTCGTCCCTGATGAACGGCTCGGAAGCAAGCGTCACGAGGGCGCCCAGGGCGACAATGGCAATGGGCAACAGGTTGATGAAATTAGTCATTGGAAGCCTCCTTGTTCAGAGCTTCTTCATTTGTGGGGGCAGCCGCCGAATCAAGGCCCGCCTGCACCCTGCTTTCGAGCGCAAGCGCCGCTTCGGCACCCACGACCTGGGTAATCAGGGACTTGCGTTCTTCGTCACTAAAACCGTTCGCCTTGAGCGAGGAATCCAGCTGGGCGATTTCTTCCGGAGTCATGGCCTGCGGGAGTTCTTCCGCATCGCCCTCGTCGGCTTCGGCCGCTTCTTCAGCAGAAGCATCCTTGCCGGCATCCGTCATCTGTTCCACTGCTTCTTCGTCGAAGAGGTGGAGCGAATCCGTCACGAAAGCGGGATGGAAACCGAAGACGAGCAGGAGCACCGCCATCACACCGATGGAAGCACCTTCCAAGCCAGAAGTACGCGGGCCCTTTTCGTAATCGCTGCCCTGCTTACCGAAGATGACCTTCTGGATAAAGCGCAGCATGTAGGCCGCAGAAAGAATCATGGTGAAGCCCATGACGAGTGCCGCGAGCGGGCCCATATCCCACAGGGAGAGGAGCACCGTGAATTCGCCGACGAACCCGGCCGTACCGGGGACCGCGAGCGACATCACGCCGAGAGCGCCAAAAAGCGTACTGAATACCGGGCTGTTGCCGGCAAGGCCGCCAAGCTTATCGAGTTCACGCGTACCCGCCATACGTTCGGCGATACCCATCAAGAAGAACTGGGCGCCAGCGCAGAGGCCGTGAGCAACGAGCAGCACGAGGACCGCCGGGAGCATCGCTTCGGAAAGGCTGAACACGCCAGCCACGGCGATACCCAAATGGCTCATGGAACTGAAAGCGAGGAGTTTCTTGCCGTCCGTCGCACGGAGGGCCATCAGCGCCCCGTAAACGGCGGTTGCAAGGCCAAGCCACATCATCGTCGAAACGATGCCCATGTTGAGCGGGAAAATCGGGAGGATCCAGGCGATAAAGCCGAACACACCCGCCTTGCTCATGGCACCGGTCAGAATGGCAGAAAGCGGAGCCGGAGCTTCGGAATATGTAATCGCCTGCCAGCCATGGAACGGGAAGACCGGAGTCTTCACGACAAAGGCGAGCAAGAAGCTAGCGAGGATAGCCGCCTGCGTACCGGCAGGGAGCTGCTGCAGCGCCATCGCGAGCGAAAGGAGCAGCGAGTTGTCGGCAATCGTGAGCAGGTAAAGCAAGGAAATCATCATGGGGGCAGAACCCACCAACGTGTAGATGGCGAACGTCATCGCCGCTTCCCTACGCTTTTCACCGCCGAAGCCGGCAATCAACACAGCCGCCGGAATGACCATCGCCTCGAAGAAGAAGAAGAACAGCACCGCGTCGGCAGCGAGGAACGTTCCGTTCATCGCACCCATCAAGGCGAAAATGCCGATGGCGAAGTTCCTGTAGTTCTTGCAAGAGGTGACGCGGGCCGACACGAGGGCCACCAGCGAAAGGGCCGTGGAGAGGAACACCATCCAGGCGCCCAGACCGTGGCTGTAGAGGTAGTAATAGACAGGACCCTTGGTACCGGGGATGCGGAACCATTCAATCGGGTCGGTCGCCTTATTGCCGGCAGCGATGAGCATCACCGAGAGGGCGACGAAAGCGAGGCCGAAAATAAAGGCGAGGCGCGAAGAGGACTTCGGGTCTTCCTTGGATGTCGCCACCATGAGGATGGCGGCAATGAACGGAGCCAGGACGAGGATATGCAACAGCATTAGATCAACCCTCCAGTCAGAAGAACAACAAGTACAAGTGCAGCCACACCCGCGACGCTAAATGCGACCTGCAAGCGGACCTTGCGCACCTGGATAACCGTAGCGCCGTCCCCGAGGATCGTGGCGATAGCGCCAAGAGTCCACTGGGCCGCCTGCAAGATCTTGTCGACGATGACGTCGCAAATCCAGGCGAGAACCTGTACCGGGATAATCCCGCAATACTTGTGAACATAGTCAAAGAAGAACGTCCAGGTCGCCTTGCGGCCTTCCGGAGCGGAGCTGCCCTTCGCGGCAGGCACGCGGGCATTGCCGTAGACCTTGTAGGCGATGAACATACCGAGCAGCGCGGCAAGCGTGCCGAGGCCGGCGAAGATCATCGGGTTCACGTGGGCGGCAGAATGCATCGTGGCGGCGTAGGCCTGTGCAGAACCCACCACCGGAGCGAGGCTATCGCGGAAGAACGTGATGCCGATGGAATCGGCCCAGAAGTAACCGGCAAAGATAGCGCCGAACGCGAGGATCACCATCGGGAGCAACATGCAGGCCGGAGCCTCGTGGATGTGCTCTTCGCTTTCCTTGGAACCGCGGTATTCACCGAAGAACGTGAGGATG
>Ga0310786_10006674_pt1 | contig 15271 bp, 6 predicted proteins | sample AusTroGonzalo_MG_FD_203881 | JGI IMG/M metagenome (GOLD analysis project Ga0310786, IMG submission 203881) | Bovine rumen microbial communities from tropical cattle in Woodstock, Queensland, Australia - Gonzalo_03 (v2) (version 2) | ecosystem: Host-associated > Mammals > Digestive system >... | reverse complement strand
GCTCCTCCTCCCATCAGCACCCCGCTTGTGAAATGTGAATGCGAAGACGAGATAACACGGGATACGACCTATTATAATGAGTTTGATACAAATCAGGTGATTATCTGTTACACTGTCAAAGATTGTGTTACCGAAGAGATTGGCTATTATTGTGACACAGTCGCTCGCGAGTACGATGAGACCCATTGCGAAGTGACGGTTGCGATTCCGCCCGTTAAGATGAAAATATGGCAGACACCAAGCGATTATAAGATTGCGAAAGTTGATAATCCGAAAGGCGTGGCTGCTGATGGTGTTTCTGAACTTAAAATTTATGTCAGCAGTACTTGTGAATTGACTCCGGATCAATTACATATTATTTTCAGTTGTCAAGGGACCCAAGAACAAAGTGATGATGTCCGAGGCAAAGTCTTGGAGATTGTTAACAAAGATAAGACAGGCAAAACCAATAACAAGAGTTTGGAAATAACATACCAAGCACCTCCTAAGTTCCCTCTGGATGTAACCAAGGAATATAAGGTCAACCTTACCTTAATGGTGGAAATGGAAGACACCATAGTGGTAAAGACAGTCCCTATTTCGGTCGTTCGAACGCCAGTGTTGTTGGTTCATGGTTTGGCCAGCGATATGAATTGTTTTACCATATTGCGCAAACAGATGATGCAGTACTATCAGATATGGCAACTTAAGACGGTAGATTACAGTGAAACGAACACATCTGCTTTTAGGGAGAACAAGTTTGTGGTTCGTGATAATATTACTAGAAAATTCATGACATACGCTGCAAATGGTTATGTCGTCGCTAAAGCGGACCTTGTAGGACACAGTATGGGTGGCATTTTGTCAAGAATGCATGTACAGGAAGTGAATAATAACAACGTTCACAAGGTAATTACGGTCAATACGCCTCATTCGGGTACTCAATTTGCGGATTTCGGGGTGGAACTGGCAATGGGTAATTATGTTGATATAACGAGTATTGTCAAAATGAAGGCCACAGATGATTTGCGCACGCAATCATTTGACATTTTTATGTTGAATCATGTTAATTTAGAACGAATGGAAGGCATTCCTGTGCATGCGATAGGTACATCGGCGACGGTTGACCAAGTAGATGTATCATCACAGGATGAAGCTTGGGCCCTTTATAGTCTTGTTGGGACTTTTGATCCTTTGAATGACGGTATCAAAGATACCATCAAGAGCATATTGAGCAATTCTGATTATACGGATTATTTGTGGTGTAAGTTAACTCCAAAGTGCAATTATGCAAATCATCTTATGGCTGAAAGACCTGATATTGCTGCATGTTTGCTGAATACCTTCCTTAACCATCTTTATAAGGATGAAAGTGATGTAATTGTTCCGCTGCGCAGCCAAAAGGGTGGATTGACGGGTAACCATGTAACGGTGGTGAATGGCAATTTCGCTCAAGCGTTCCATTCGGGCGCTCAGGACAATCCGCAGGTGATGAACACCGTCATTGATTTGCTGAAAGCCCCGACGAATGATCCGAGGTTCTGCATGGATGGCTATCAACCAGAATCCTTGCCTTACCCGTCACAGGGTCCCACATGGTCTTATGGTGCTTGTAATTCTTCTACACCTAATGGCCAGCCTCTCCAAACGACAAATTCTCGAGGAGCTTCAAGAAGCTCTTCAGACTCGGCCGCAGTTCAATCGAGCCTTCAACTGACCGCTGAATACGATCCAGCAACTCGTGTGATGACAACCATTTGTGATATCTCGGAGGATGTCGAGGAACTTGTGGTCGTGTCTCGTCTGTCAGATGGAAAGATCTTTTATGAATTCCAAGACACGGCTTACGTGGTGATTCCTGCGTCATATAAGGGAAATGTTAATGTTTTTGCTTATGGGGTGACCGATTCTGGAAACGTCGTGATAGATTCTTCGGTGGTTCTGGTCAATCAATACGGAACCGTTCCGCAGAGTATCTATCTTACTGAGGATACCCTGTATGTGCTTGAACAAGACACTGTCTCTTTCATGATGGAGTGTGCTTGGACAAACGGTGACACGACATTCATCACTCCTGTACTTTACGCAACAGACACCCTTCTGACTGTCACGAGTGATGGTGTAATAGGGCTTCATGCTGGTGCTTCTGCACTTACTGCCCAGTTTGAAGGCTTAACAGCGACCATTCCTGTCATGGTGTGTGGTTGGTATATGGAAGTGGATACTACGGGTACGAACGAGGATGGCAATGATTCGTTGAAACATACAGGAGTTTGCGCTTCCGTTACTGTGCAGTTCTCACAAAAGATGACCATGACCCGCGAGGCGTTCCAAGGTACGCTTACCATCAATAACGGACACGAGAACCAGCCGATGCAAAATATTGATGTCGAATTTGTGATTAAAGACGAGGATGGTGTGGATTGCACGAACTTGTTCCAAATCAATTTCCTATCATACAACAATATGACAGGAACGAATGGAAATGCTTCTTTGGATGCTCAAGAGTCGGGCAGCCTTGTGGTACAATTCATCCCTACCAAGTATGCGGCACCCACAATAGCCAAACGATACGCTTTCGGCGGTTCGTTCAGCTTCCTTGATCCCTTCTCAGGCGAAAGCATGACCTACAACCTCTATCCTGTGGATATTATGGTGCATCCGAGCCCCGACTTGTATGTCAACTACTTTATGCAGCGCGACATTTTGGGCGATGACCCACTGACGGAAGATCGCGTAGAACCCATTGTCCCGGCAGAATTAGGCGTTATTATCCATAACCGTGGCGCAGGTACGGCTCAAAATGTGCAGTTGGAAACCGCGGAACCCAGAATTGTTGACAACGACAAGGGTTTGGCCGTCAATTTCGCCATGTACGGCGCTGCCTTCAATGGCAGTGAACGTCAGTTGGGGTTGATGGAAATTCCCTTCGGCAATATCGAGCCTAACCATACAGGAGTTGGCGAATGGTGGTTCACCAGCACGCTTTTGGGACACTTTATCTCCTACGAAGCTCATGTCATCCATAACAACAGTTTCGGCAATCCGGATCTAAGTTTGGTAAGCAGTCTGCAAATTCACCCGCTTATCCATACTGTCTATGCATACGGCAATTTGGATGACGGTATCAACGACTTCTTGGTGGATGATGTGGAGGACAACCAGAATTATCCTGACAGTCTCTACTTCTCCAACGGCAGCCGCACGGGCGTAGCCACTGCCGACAGCATCAGTTTCGATCACTATGTTACCCCAACGGATACAATCGTGATTCTTACTCTCGATCCTTCCCGCATTGGTTGGAACTACGAACAGACCTCGGATCCTGGTCTCGGACAGTACAAACTCATTAGCTGTACACGAAATAGCGACCAGCAGACAATACCGCTCAGCAACGTGTGGCAGACTTTTGTCACGCTTCCCGTTGGTGCAGACCCTGTTTACGAAAACAAACTGCACATTGTGGATACGCTCAGCAACGACCTGCCCACCACCTATACGCTGGTGTTTGGATTGAAATCGCAAGTGCTGGAGGTGGACACCATCTTGAACGTGCCCGACAACATCGTCACCACTCCGTTGAGCGAAGTGACGGTGAAATTCAATAAACCCATCGTGGACTCCACGTTCGACTATCAGGATATGAGCATGAAATGTAACAATGGACCGAATCTGTTCGATGAAAATTTGATTGTGGAAAGAATTGATTCGATGACTTATAAGCTGCATCTAGGCCCTTATACCCAGCAGTCCGGCTATTATGTTCTGAATATCCAAACGCTGAACATTACAGATATGGATGGGTTTAATGGTTTTTATGGAAAACAGGCAACTTGGATTCAGAATATCTCGTGTGATGCGGATTCCACCTTCTTCTCAGCAACGGCCTGCGACAGCTATGAGTGGAATGGTTTGGTTTATGTCCAGTCGGGTGAATATGTGCAACATTTCACCAATGTTGACAACTGCGACTCTGTGGTGACGTTGACTCTTACCATTTTGCACGGTGATTACTCGGAAACGGTTGTTAGCAGTTGTAACGCTGGCTACTATTGGGCTTTGGCCGACACTACCTTGACACTGCCGGGCACGTACTATCATTACAGCACGAATGCGAACGGATGTACGGACACCACCGCCCTAGTCCTTTCTCTGTATTCGCCGGTCACAACGGAGATCATGGTGCAGATTTGCGAGGGCGAGGTCTATAACCAAAACGGCTTCAATGTCAGCACGGCAGGTGACCACCAGCTGAACCTTCAAACGGTTCATGGTTGCGACAGCACGGTTATCCTGCACCTTACGATAGGTAATGAGTTCATCACCTATTTCACTGCTTCCATCTGCGAAGGGGAGAGTTATAATGGATATGGTTTCGATATTACCTCTCCTGCGGCGGGAGTCCATCAGTATTCCGATACGGTGGTGCGCCCGGGAACCTGCGACAGCGTTGCAATCCTGACGTTGACAGTGAATTCGACCACATACGGGGATACCACGGCGGTAGTAAACGGCAGTTTCAACTGGTATGAACACACCAACATCACGCAGAGCGGCGATTACACGCATGTTTTCACGAATGCGATGGGTTGCGATTCTGTGGTGACCCTGCACCTGACGGTGAACGTTACGGTATTCACGGAATTCACAGATGCCGCCTGCGACAGCTATGTATGGAACAACATGATCTATACGGCAAGTGGTGATTATACCCAATCGTTCACGGCAACTACTGGATGCGACTCCATCGTTACGTTGCATCTGACTATTTATGAAAGCCCTGTAGTTCAGGCTATAACGGGTGAAACAGAGCTGTGTCTGAACCAGTACGCCACCTACTATTATGATGCCTCAGATCCGAACTATCAGTACAAGTGGTTCAAGAACAATACATTGTGGACGGATAATGTATCGCAGGTGATCTTGCATGAAATGAACGTGGGCAGTGTGCTGCTGACCATGCAGATGACCGATGTGCAGTCCGGCTGTATGGCCGACACTTCGTTGCTTGTACAAGTTGTGAGCCGCGTGGCGCCCGACACTACGGAAATCCGTCGAAAAGTTAACTCCAACATGCTGTTCTGCCAACCCGTCTCTTCCAGTTATGGAACAGTGCATTACCGTTGGGGCTATACAGAGCTTGGTACAAATAGCGAGGTTGTGATTCCAGGAGACCATAATTATTGCACGTATGACTTTGGAATTGACACCTTCTTGTATCGTTATTGGGTTGAAACCTATTTGACTAATTCGATAGGAGAAGGATGCGACAACCGCTCATACTACGGTCATAGCATTTTGACCTCCACATCAGATTATGATGCCAATGTTGTGGAAGCATACATGTTAGACGGAAATATCGTATTGCACGTCGGCATCCTCTCCCCGGATGTCGTTTCCGCTGCGTTGTATGACGTGAACGGCAAACAATTGCTTACACGAAGATACGGCGAAACGGATATGGTGTCGGATATGATTCCTTTATCCTATGCCCCTGGCATCTATATTTTGAGAGTAAGCGTCGGTAATCAACTTTATCCATTTAAGTTATTGAAATTATGAAAATGAAGAATATCATCCGATTGTTTCCTGTGTGGCTTCTCCTTTTTGCCACCAATTCGATATATGCACAGGAGAATCCCGGTCAATCGCAAGGGGATCCCTCTTCGTCCGTATATGTTCGTTACGAACCCGCACCAGGTACTTCCAAATGGATCAAAGCTAAGGCAGCGAAAGGTTCTGTGATTCAAGACAACGTTATGGTTAAGGTCAGAGATCAATACATGTTTGTTGATAGTAGCATTTCCTCACGATTCAAGAAAAAGAGCTGTGCAACCTATTGGTATGACATGGAGCCTGAAAGCGAACCCAACCATTATGTGATACGTTCTCACACCATTAAAAATGCCATAGGGATTAGTTCATCGTTTATGTTTAAGTTGGATAAAACCAAAGGCGATGGATGGCTCATGGACGAGTATCAGAACGATTTTGGAGATGCCTCCTATTGGTCTTGGGGCGTTAGTGGGGGATTGTTGTATGCGCGTCAACTTTGCGCCAAGAACAGACATCGTCTAAGCGTGGAAGTTGTGCCCGCATATCAGCAGATTAGGGAGACGTTTTCTGCTAATCGTTATTCAACCCATCATCCGGCAATAGATCCAGATGGTTATGGTTATGAACGGTTGATTTCCGTCACAGATTATAAGGAAAAAGTTGAAAACCACTGTTTATCCATCCCCTTTGACCTTCGCTATGACCTTTTCGTGCTTAATTCTCTCTCTGTTTTCATGGCAGGAGGACTTGATAATTTGTTCATCATTTCCAGAAAATCGGATGTCTCTTTTGGCGCTTCCTATGCCGGACAATATGGGGAGGAGTTATTCAATACGCTGGTTGACGAAAATGGGTATTATGATTTTGGACAATTCCCTGATAATCACGTTACTGTGGATAAGGATGTGGCGTTTCGTTACAACCTGTACGCAACAGCCAAGTTAGGCGCTCAGTACTTCGTGGTGCCCATGTTCTCCGTGGAACTTGCTATTTTATATGATCGATTGTTATACAGCAGTTTACCCGTCGGTCAGACAAGCACGTTTTGTCTCTCAGAATCCGCCGGCACCTATCAGAGCATGGCCTATTCGATGAAACAACTTCCTAAAAATCGTTTGGGAATAAACCTAACGATGAAAATCAATTTCTGAAAAAAGGGTGTGTTGTAAAATGTATGTTGTGTAGAGACGCGATTAATCGCGTCTCTACGTCATTTTACAGCAATTCCACTGTGTCTCTCTTCCCGATTTCTTCCAGCAACCGTAACACGTTGTTGCACAACGTTCCCGTTACTTCGTGGACGAGGCGATGCCATGCGTCGAGGTCAACGTCTAAGTGGTCGGAGATAATTTTGTAGGAGGCGTAGGGCTTCCCAAAATGCTTGGTAACAGAATAAAGAGCGGAAGACTCCATGTCGAAACAGTCGGCCTTGGTGGACAAATCCTTCAGGAAATTAGCGGAATAGACGTGCGGCGACACGAAACAGTCGGAAGAGTAAAGTTTCCCGTCAATGGCGTTCGGCATTGTTACCGGCAGCGTGTCGGTGAGCATGGGCTTGTCGAAGAATTTCGAACCGCCAGAGATAATCTCGGTGATGCGCAATAAGCTCCCTATAGGTACGGTGTGCGCACCCGCCGTCCCGATGTTCAAAACGGTAAAATCCTCGTGCTCGTGTTCCTTCATGAACGTCAATATCGTGTTCATGGCGCACTCCCGCCCAATTCCAGTCAAGTGCACATGCTCCTTAATACTCATTACTTCTTCATCTACAGCTGCAAACAATGCTATTTTCATACTTGTGGTTTTTTTTTGACGCGGCAAAAGTACAAAATTTATAGTTTAGGGTTTAGGGTTGAGGGTTTAGGGTTTAGGGTTTACCGTTTACTGTTTACTGTTTAGGGTTTCAAAGTTCAAGGTTCAAAGTTCAAGGTTCAAGGTTCTGTAGGGCTGCCGCATTGCGACAGCCGTACATTGCGGCAGTGGTTTTCAGGTTTCAAGTTTCAAGTTTCAGGTTAAAGGTTATTCTTAATTCTTAATTCTTAATTCTTCATTTCATCACACGTCACAATTATTTTGTATCTTTGCGGTTCGCCGCTCTTGGCGTCGTTGTAAACTAAAACCATTGACTATGAGCAAGTTCACGCACCTTCATGTGCATACGCAATATTCTATCTTGGATGGCATGTCCGCTATTCCCGCGTTGGTGGATAAGTGCCTCGCTAACGGCATGAATTCCATGGCCATTACCGACCACGGCGTGATGTACGGTATCAAGGAGTTTTTTGATGTGGTGAGTAAGAAAAATGGCAAGGTGAAGGACGAGATTAAGGCGTTAGAGAAACAACTTGCGGAACTTACGGACGAGGCGGAAAAGGCTGAGTGTCAACAGAAAATAGAGGAGCAGAAGCAGAAAATCTTCAAGCCCATCTTTGGATGCGAGGCGTATGTGGCGCGTGTGACCAATACTAATCCTACCGGCAGCCGGCTTATTAAAGAACATAAGGAAAACGGTAGCGGCTACCACTTGATTCTGCTGGCCAAGAACGAAACGGGTTACCATAATCTTTGTAAAATCATCTCTCAGGCGTGGATTGACGGTAAATATTACCGTCCGCGTATCGACCGCGAGCTGCTGGAAAAGTATCACGAAGGTCTGATTGTTTCTTCCGCATGTCTTGCGGGCGAGGTGCCGCGCAACATCACCAATGGTCAGTATGAGAAAGCTAAAGAGGCCGTGATGTGGTTCAAAAACCTCTTTGGTGATGACTATTATCTTGAAATTCAGCGACATAAAACAGATAAACCCGGCGGCGACCGTACGGTTTACGAACAACAAAAGGTGGCTAACGAGGGCATTATGCGCTTGGCCGCAGAGACGAATACGAAGGTGATTGCCACCAACGACGTACATTTTGTGAACGAGGAGGATGGCGAGGCGCACGACCGTCTGATATGTTTGAGTACGGGCAAAAAGTTCGACGATACCGACCGTATGCACTACACCAAGCAGGAATGGCTGAAAACGCCCGAAGAGATGGAGGCGATTTTTTCCGATGTGCCTGAAGCATTGGCCACTACGCAGGAAATTGCGGATAAAGTGGAGGTTTACGCGCTGAAACACGCGCCCATCATGCCAATGTTCGAGATTCCTGAAGAATTCGGTACGGTGGAGAGCTATAAGCAGAAATTCTCTGAGGAAGACCTACGCGCCGAGTTTGAAACCGGAGAGGGTGGGGAAGGCCGTATAGCGAAATTAGGCGGTGTGGAGAAGGTCTATCGTATCAAGTTGGAGGCCGACTATCTTCATAAGCTCACCATGGATGGCGCAAAACTGCGCTACGGCGACCCTATTGACCCAGAAATTCTCGAACGCATTGAGTTTGAGCTGAGTGTGATGCGCAACATGGGTTTCCCAGGTTACTTCCTCATCGTGCAGGACTTTATCGCGGCCGCCCGCGCTATGGGCGTCTCCGTAGGTCCTGGACGTGGTTCCGCCGCTGGTTCCGTTGTCGCTTACTGCTTGAAAATCACCGATGTAGATCCACTGAAGTACGACTTGCTGTTTGAGCGTTTCTTGAACCCCGACCGTATTTCCCTCCCTGATATCGACGTTGACTTCGACGATGAAGGCCGTTATAAAATCCTCAACTGGATTATTCAAAAGTACGGCAAGGAGAAAGTGGCGCACATCATCACCTACGGCACTATGGCTACCAAGTCGAGCCTTAAGGACGTGGCGCGCGTGCACGACCTGCCGATTCCCGAATCCGACCGCCTTACCAAGATGATTCCGGTGAAGCTGCCGGAAGATCCCAAAACGCATAAAGCCCCGAAGGTCAACATCAAAAACTGCTTGACCTATGTGCCTGAATTTAAGGATGCTTACGACAAGAGTCCGCAAATTCACGACATCATCGATTATGCATCGCAGCTGGAAGGTACGGTGCGTCAGGTGGGCATTCATGCTTGCGGCGTCATCATCGGTGCCGACGATCTTACCAAATTTGCGCCGCTCTCCACTGTGGAGGACAAGGAAGCAAAGGAGGATATCATCGTTACGCAGTACGAAGGTTCTGTGATTGAGGACGTTGGCTTGATTAAGATGGACTTCCTTGGTCTTTCCACCCTCACCATCCTCAAGGAGGCAATCTCTAACATCAAGAAATCCAAGGGGGTGGACGTGGATCTTGACCATATTCCGTTGGACGACCCTTTGACCTATCAGCTCTATTGCAACGGCGACACGGTAGGCACGTTCCAGTTTGAATCCGGCGGTATGCAGAAGTACCTGCGTGAGCTGCAACCCTCTACGTTTGAGGACCTTATCGCTATGAACGCCCTTTATCGTCCCGGTCCTATGGACTACATTCCGCAGTTTATCGACCGTAAGCAGGGACGTGAAAAAATCGAGTACGATATCCCCATTATGGAGAAGTACTTGAAAGATACCTACGGCATCACTGTCTATCAAGAGCAGGTGATGTTGCTTTCTCGACTGCTCGCCAATTTCACGCGCGGCGAATCTGACACATTGCGTAAAGCTATGGGTAAGAAGCTGAAAGACAAGCTGGATGCTTTGAAACCCAAGTTCATTGAAGGCGGTAAAGCCAACGGTCACGATGAGAAGACCTTGGAGAAGATTTGGGCTGACTGGGAGAAGTTCGCCTCTTACGCCTTCAACAAGTCCCACGCTACCTGCTACTCATGGGTCGCTTACCAAACGGCCTATCTTAAAGCGCATTACCGCGCCGAATACATGGCTGCCAACTTAACGAACAGCGTCACCGATATCAAGAAAATCACCACATATATCGAAGACTGCCAGAAGAACAACATCGTGGTGAAAGGTCCCGATATCAACGAATCGGATGAGACATTTACCGTAAATAAAGACGGTGATATCCGTTTCGGTCTGGCGGCTTTGAAGGGCGTAGGTTTCAGTGCGGCAAGCAGCATCGTGGAAGAGCGCAACGCTAACGGTCCTTATACTAGCATCATGGACTTCTTCGAGCGCGTCAACCTTGGCAGTTGCAACAAACGCTGTCTCGAATCTTTGGCCTACGCGGGTGCCTTCGACTGCTTCTCTGACATTCACCGGGCGCAGTATTTCATCACCAACGACAAGGGCCGCAACACCATCGATATGTTGATTGCCCGCGCTTCGTCGAAGGAACAGAACGCCACGCAAATCGACATATTCTCTGAAATGTCAGACGAAACCACGAATGCGGTGGAGGATTCGTTCGTTTTCCCGCAGTGCGAACCCTGGAACTACTACGACCAGCTGAAGTACGAAAAAGAGGTGGCGGGTTTCTTCATTTCCGGCCACCCGCTGAAGGAATATCAGGTCATCATCGATAGTTACACAAACGCGGACATGTCGGTGATGGAGGACACGGATTTCTTGTCGCGTACGATACAGAGCGGCAAAGGCATCATGGTGGCGGGCATCGTCAGCAGCGTAATGTCGGGCGTCAGCAAGACCGGAAATCCTTACGGGAAGGTCGTTTTGGAGGATAACAGCGGCACATGGACGTGGTTCCTGCGCGGTTCTAACTTCGAGAAATATGCTTGGCTGCTGAAGACCGGCAACCGCGTTTTCATAAACGCCTCCGTGAAGCAGAACTCTTGGGTCGATAAAAACACCCAACAAACCGTCGTGCGCTACGACGTGAACCCTGTCTATATCTACCCGATTAACGAAGTGTACGAGAAGATGTGCAAAGGCGTGCAACTTCAACTCCAACTTCGCGACATCAACGCCACCATGGCCTTGGAAATCAAGGATTTGTTGGATAAATACTCTGGCAAAACCCCATTCAATATCCGCATTTTCGAAAAGGACAACAATTTCTATTCCGACTTCTTCAACTTCGCCGCCAAAGTGAACCCCGAGGAGTTTGTCCGGAATTTTGCCTTGTCGTCGGAGTATAAGCTGGTGCTGGAAGGGTAGTTGAGAGTTGAGGGTGTTGATGGTTTAGGGTTTAGGGTTTAGGGTTTAGGGTTTAAGGTTTAAGGTTTACCGTTTACTGTTTACTGTTTACTGTTTACTGTTTAAGGTTTACTGTTTAAGGTTTACTGTTTAAGGTTTAATGTTTAAGGTTAAAAGGTTAAAGGTTATTCTTCATTCTTCATTCTTCATTCTTCAAATCACAAGCCAAACATAAAAAAACTTTTTGTATTTTTGCCCTTTAATAAAAGTTGTAAAGAAATGGATGCTAAAAGGATATTATTAGCCGAAGATGACATGAATCTCGGGAAGGTGCTTTCCACGGTTTTGACGGGCAAGGGCTTCGATGTGAAGCATGCCAATAATGGGGAAGCAGCCTACGAACTCTTCTGTACTAATGAGTTCGATCTTTGTCTCATTGATGTGATGATGCCGCTGAAAGATGGTTTCACGTTGGCACAGGAAATCCGCAAAATGGATGGTAGAATTCCGATTATCTTCTTGACAGCAAAAACGTTACAAGAAGATATGATCAAGGGGTTGTCCATCGGCGGTGACGATTATATTACCAAACCCTTCACCATGGAGGTGCTGTTAGCGCGTATGCAGGCGTTGTTGCGCCGAACGGGCTTGCAGGAAGAACCTGAAAGCCATATCGTCAACATCGGCAGTATCCAGTTCGACCGTAAACGTCAGATACTGATTATCAACGGTGAAGAACATAAGATGACCACGCGCGAGGCGGCGTTGTTGGATATGCTGTACGAAAAACGCAACGATGTGCTCTATCGTAGTTATGCGTTAAAGAAAATTTGGGGCGAGGATAGTTTCTACAACAGCCGCAATATGGATGTCTATATCACCCGTTTGCGCAAGCTGCTGAAGAGCGAACCTAACGTACAGATTATCAACGTACACAGTACGGGATTTAAACTCGTTTGGTAGTTACCGTTTAGCGGTTTGCACTACCACTTCGGCGGCGTTCTGCGAGGCGGAGCCGTCACCCAACTTGGTGTACAATATATTATATTGCGCTTTCATGGCGGCGATGTTTTCCGCATCTTCCGTGATGAGGCGCAATTCTTTTTCCAATCGTTCGGTATTGTAGTCGTGCTGGATAAGCTCCGTCACGACGGGCGCGTCCATGATGAGGTTCGGCAGGGAAATGTAGTTGATGCCAGAAATTAAGTGCTTGGCTATCAGGTAGGAGAGCTCGCTACCTGCGTAACAAACCACCTGTGGCGTACCAATCATGGCGGTCTCCAAAGTGGCGGTGCCGGAAGCTACAATAGCCGCTTTTGCATTGGCAAGCAATGCGTAGGTCTGGTCGCACACGCGCACGACATTGTAATCGCGTAAATATTTGTCGTACAACTCTTTGGATAACCACGAAACGGTGGAAACCGCAAACTGGTACTGCGGAAATTTCTCCACCATCTCCAGCATCTGCGGTAGAATGGCGTTGATTTCCTGTTTGCGGCTACCGGGCAGTAAAGCGATGATTTCTTTGTCGTCCAGCTGGTTGTTTTCTCTGAAATGTTGCACATCGGGACGGTCGCGCAGGTCGCGCTGCACGGCGTCCAACAGCGGATGTCCGACATAATGCACTTCCATGCCGTTTTTCTCGTAAAAACCCTTTTCAAACGGCAGAATGACCATCATTTCATCCACATCGCGCTTGATTTGCTTAATGCGTCCCTTCTTCCAAGCCCAAATCTGCGGCGAAATGTAATAGACCACCTTGATGTGATGCTCTTTCGCGAACTGGGCGATGCGCAGGTTGAAGCCAGGGTAATCGACCAATACTAAAACATCTGGCTTCCAATCTAAAATATCTGTTTTACAACGTTTTATATTGCCTAAGACTTCCGGCAGATGGGTAAAGACCTCCCAGAAGCCCATAAAGGCCATATCTTTATAATGCAACAGCAAATCGGCGCCGGCATTGCGCATAAGATCACCGCCGCAGCCGCGAATTTGCGCCTCGGGGTCGATTTGCCGCACCTTCTTGATGAGGTTGGAGGCGTGGAGATCCCCGGACGCCTCTCCTGCAACAATGTAATATTTCATTGGCTAAACTACTGGGCCAAAAGCCGTTTCACGATGTCGGAGACCAGCTTGTTGTCGGCCTTTCCGGCAAACGTCTTGGTGGCCATGCCCATCACTTTGCCCATATCTTTCATGCCGCTGAAGCCGTTGTCGGCAATAATGCCCTTCAACGTGGCTTCCACCTCTTCTTCAGTGAGCATTTGCGGCAGGTAAGCCTTGATAATGTCCAGCTGGAATTGCTCTTCGGCAGCCAAATCCTCGCGGTTCTGTGCTTTGTAGGTTTCCGCTGACTCCTGACGCTGCTTCACCAGCTGTTTCAGAATCTTAATTTCGGACTCTTCGTCCAAATCGCCGCCACCGCCCTTCTGGGTCTTCGCCAAAAGAATAGCGGATTTCACAGCGCGTAACGCATTCAGTTTCTGCGACTCACGGGCAAGCATCGCCGCCTTGATGTCTTCGTTGATTTTTTGTTCTAACATTGTTGGTTTAGGGTTTAAGGTTTAGGGTTTAGGGCGGCAAAAATAGCATTTTTTCTGTTAAATGGTGTAGGGGCGAATAATATTCGCCCAATTATTTCCAAAACATTTTTCTGTTAAATGGTGTAGGGGCGAATAATATTCGCCCAATTATTTCCAAAACATTTTTCTGTTAAATGGGGTAGGGGCGAATAATTATTCGCCCTATTATTTCCAAAAATCACAATACGGTAATAAATCCCGTGATTCGGTGGTTCTTGCCGTCGCGGTCGGTGCAGATGATTAGATAATTATACACGGCGTTTACCATTAGTTTGCCGTCTTTGCGGCCGTCCCATGTGAAGTTTTTGTCGTTGGAGACATAGATGAGCTCGCCCCAGCGGTTGAAAATCGAGATGCTGAAGTCCCCGATCATGCGCTGGCTGTATTCCGAAAGGTGGAGCACATCGTTGAGACCGTCAGACTTGCTGGGCGTGATGGCGTTGGGGATGAAAAGGATGAGCGGACAGCTCGGGATGTGGAAATATGCCACGCGCTCGCAAGCATAGTTGGAGGCCGTCACACTGTAAAGACCGCTCTGCGTTACTGTGATGAAAGGAGCTGTTTCTCCAGTATTCCAGACATAATTGTCGAAATTGCCCTCCACGGAAAGAACCGTCTCTAAAGTGGAACAGAAATCTGGGTTCGATTCTGTCGCTATCAAAGAGGTGTCCAACACGGTCAGATGGAGTCTGACGAGACTGTCGCATTCGTGAGAACTGAGAAAAGTCTTTTCGTAGTCTCCTGATTCTGAGAATGTTTCGCCAGCCCAATCATAACTGCCACAAGAAAGGATGGTCACGTCGGTCTCTTCAGGATGCCCGATGGAGAGCCGCAAAGTCAAGGTGCTGTCACAGCCGTCCACGGAGGTATAGTGCATCACGTAGTCGCCGCTTTCCGTATAGGTTTCGCCCTCCCAAATGTATTGCTCACAGGCCCATTTTTGTATATTTGTTTCATATTTCGGGAGGATGGTCAAATTCAGGGTCACAAGGCTGTCACAACCGTTCGCAGCGGTCAGCGTGCGCGTGGTAGTGTAAGTGTTAGAGCTCTCTAAAGTACTGGCACTGAGCTCGAAACCGTTCTCCATATAGTCTCTTCCGGCACATACCACATCGTTGAGGGTCGCGCTCGACGATTCCAAAGCCACCACTTCCACCGTATCGCTGACTTGGCATAAGGTGATGAAACCGCTCATCAGACTGGCGGTCAGAGAGTAGCT
>Ga0310786_10006672_pt1 | contig 15276 bp, 12 predicted proteins | sample AusTroGonzalo_MG_FD_203881 | JGI IMG/M metagenome (GOLD analysis project Ga0310786, IMG submission 203881) | Bovine rumen microbial communities from tropical cattle in Woodstock, Queensland, Australia - Gonzalo_03 (v2) (version 2) | ecosystem: Host-associated > Mammals > Digestive system >... | reverse complement strand
ACCATTATTTTTCCATCATTTCTTCTTGCTCTCTTTACGGCCAAAAAGTGAGAAGTGCACATAACGTTTGGGATTGTTTTTCAGGTCAGTAACCAAACTATCCACGCTTTGAATGGCAGCATCCACATGGGTATAAAGTCCCTTGTCGTTGAGAAGCAATCCGACTGTTCCATCGGTAGAAGTCAGTGCCCGATTAACTTCGGAAACCGTGGTATCCAATTTTGCGATTGTACCTTTCAGATTAGCATCCCGCAAGTCTGCCAAAACGGCATTGGCATTATTGACGGTGGTTTGTGCGCTATCCATGATTTGTGGTACGCGCGTGTGCGTGAGATTACGAATATCACCAGCACTAACCGTAAGGTCGGAGGTTATGCGATCCACATTGGAAAGTGTACGCTGTAGATGGTCACCGGCGAGCTGTTGCTGCAACGTAGCAACCACACTATCCACACCGGAAACAAGGCTATCCACATGCGCCAACAACCCTGTCTGCAAACTCTCAACGAGTCCGGGTTGGATGGATGTGGGCAGTGTGTCACCCGCGATGCACAACATATCTTCCGTAGGCACACCGACCGGAATAATCACTTCGATTGCCTTTCCTCCCATCAATCCATCGGATACCAAACGCATTTCCGAACCCTTGGGCAGAAGGATATGCTTATCCAACGATATTTCTACCGTGAAAGCCACTTCACGCGTAAAGTCAAAACGAATGGCATCCACCTGCCCCACCTTGTATCCACGCACGTAAACAGGTGCCTGCTCGGTAAGCCCGTCCACTTTGGCGAATAATCCCACATAAGAATGAACAGGACTGAAGATATTGACTCCCTTCAGAAAACTGAAGCCAAAATACAATAAGAAAAGACATACAATGGCCAATACAGCCACTTTCACTTCACGAATATGTTTCATTTTATCCATTATTTACTTTCGACAACAAAGCATCCAGGGAACTTCTTGTCCAAATCCTTGCAGAGCGAATCTGCCTGCTCTTTGGAAAGACAGTCACCTGTCATATATTTATACCACTCCCCCCGAAGCGTATGGATGCAACCTTTCAAACCTTTGAAAAGCGGGTCGCCCTCCTGAAGCAAGTTTTTGGAGGCAAAGAGCTGCACGCGATAACACGGTCCGTCCGAAGCCTCAGAAACAACCGGTGCAACAGGAGCAACGGGAACTGGCGAAGCAACCGTATCCTGCGGAACCGGAGTATCCGAAGACCGCTCGAGAACCGCTTGACGTCCGCTAATTCCATCATAGTACGCACGGAAAGAATTGAATAGCGTTTCGGTCATTTCACGTTTTCCTTTATCGGAAGCCATATACTGTTCTTCTTCCTTATTCGAAATGAACCCCAGTTCCACCAATACACTCGGGCACGCAGACTTGAGCAATACCCAGAAAGCCGCCTGCCGTACCCCCCGATCGCCACGCTTCAAATCAGACACCATGTGCGTCTGGACAATGGACGCGAACTGAAGACTCTGATCCATATATTGGTTTTGCATGAGTTCAAACATAATATAGGAGTCCACCGAATTCGGGTCAAATCCCTGATAGGCAGTCTGATAATCCGCCTCCAATTTCATTACCGCATTCTCACGCATTGCCACGTCCAGATTATCTTCCATCCGATCGGTACCCAGGATAAATGTTTCCGCACCATGCGCGCTCCGCGATTCTGCCGAATTGGTGTGGATGCAAATAAACAAATCCGCATTGTTTTTATTCACGATATCCGCCCTCTCCTGCAAAGGAAGAAAGACATCGGTGGAACGTGTCAGAACAACGTTCATTTCGGGATATTCCGTACGTAATTTGGATGCCAATCTGAGGCTAATTTCCAGGTTAAGGTTTTTCTCCTGCAACTTGAGGGAATGCCCGACAGCGCCGGCATCTTTTCCGCCATGTCCGGCATCAATAACAACGGTATATGGTTTCGCCTCCGCCCATGTGGTGAGAAGCAATCCAAGCACAAAAAAAACTATCTTTTTCTGCATACTAACGGCAATTTGGCGCAAAGGTACAAAAAAAAAACGGACTGTGCAAATTTTTATGTGATTTTTACACAAAAACGACCAAATATGCACATTTTTCAGAGAAAAATCCCTATACACTTGTGTATATCAAAAAAATGTTTTATCTTTGCACGCTATTTCGCACGAAGTATGGAAGAAAGTAAGTTCACACCCGAAGAAGAGATGATGATAAACAAGGAGTTTAACGCCTTGTTGGACGATTACGCCCATACCGCCCACCAGCAGAAAGTGGAAATCATCACCAAAGCTTTTCAATTCGCCAACATGGCGCATAGAGGTGTGCGCCGTTTGAGCGGAGAACCATATATCATGCACCCTCTGGCAGTGGCACGAATTGTGGTGAAAGAAATCGGTCTGGGAAGCACGAGCATTTGTGCAGCATTGCTGCATGATGTGGTGGAAGACACGAACTATTCCGTGGACAATATTGCCGAGAACTTCAATGAAAAGATAGCCGAAATTGTGGACGGTTTGACAAAAATCAACGGAGACAAGTTCGGCACTCAAGACGAAAAAGAAGCCACGAACATCCGCAAACTGGTTCTGACCATGGCCAAAGATGTGCGGGTGATACTCATCAAATTGGCCGACCGTCTGCACAATATGCGGACAATGGATGCGCAACCCAATGAAAAACAGCGGAAAATATCGGCGGAGACAATGCACATCTATGCTCCACTTGCCAACCGTCTCGGCATGTTCCCCATCAAAAGCGAACTGGAAGATTTGAGTTTCCGTTACCTCTATCCGGAAGAATATCAGGATGTTGCCAGCAAACTGGCTATGGTTGAAGAGGCTCAGATGGAAAATTTCAACAAGTTTGTTGAGCCGATAAAAGTGAAGCTGGATGCGATGAACATTGAATATAGTGTGACCGCCCGCATCAAATCGGTATATTCCATTTGGGAAAAGATGCAGAAAAAGAACGTCCCATTTGAGGATGTTTATGACTTACTGGCCGCACGCATTGTGTTCAAGCCCAATGACAAAGTGCCCGAACAGGAGCAATGTTGGGTAATATACAGTGCCATCACCCGCCTCTATCGCCCGCATCCTGAACGCATTCGTGATTGGATTTCCACCCCGAAAGCCAATGGTTACGAGGCTTTGCACGTGACGCTGATGAGTCCGACAGGGCAATGGATAGAAGTGCAGATACGCTCGGAGCGTATGCACGAACTTGCCGAAAAAGGACTTGCCGCCCATTGGAAATACAAAGAAGGCGAACACGGGAAAGGTTCGATGGAAGAATCCCAATTGGACGACTGGTTGCAAGAGCTCAAGAAAGTTCTGGAACACCCCGACCAGGATGCCATGGAATTTGTGGATAATCTGAAGCTTAATCTGTTCGCAAAAGAGATTTTTGTCTTTACCCCGAACGGAGATATACAAACCATTCCAATGGGGTCGTCCGTACTGGACTTTGCCTACCAAATCCATTCCTATTTGGGCGACCATTGTATCGGTGCGAAAGTGAACAAAAAAATGGTTTCACTCAGTTATACGCTCAAAAGCGGTGACCAAGTGGAAATTCTAACTTCCGAAAAACAAGAACCCGAACTGGAATGGCTGAACTGCGTTAGAAGCGCCAAGGCACAAGATGCACTGAAACGCCATTTCTACGACAACAATACGCCCAAGCGCAGAAGCCCCAAACCCCGCCCTGAAACGTTGGTGGTACGCGGACACGACACATTCGGTGTATTAATCCGCATTCTGGAAATTGTAAGCAAACAGATGCACCTGTCGCTGGAAGCCATCTATGCAGAAACGCAAGAAAACGGCATGTTCCAATGCGAAATGGAATTCAATGTTGTCAGTGAACTGACGGTAAGCGTGCTCATTCATGCATTGGAAGACATAAAAGAGTTGACCTCCATTGAACGTATTCCGAATCGCATCAGAACCCATGAACTGAAAAAAACAACAAACATACAAAAACCCTAAGAGATATGAAAAAGTTATTAACTATGGCAGCCGCCATTATTCTCGCGGCCACATTATCCGCCCAACAGCCGGTGATTACGTTTGAAAAGACCAAACACGACTTCGGAAAAATAAATGAAGCTGATGGTCGCGTGACGGAAGTATTCACATTCAAAAACGAGGGTGCAAGTCCTCTCGTATTGAGCAATGTGCGCGCCAGCTGCGGATGCACAACGCCCAAATGGACACAAGAACCCGTGGAGCCCGGTCAAACGGGTACAATTACGGTAACTTACAACCCGAACGGCCGTCCCGGTAAGTTCAATAAGACAATTACCGTCAAGTCAAATGCAACGGAACCTGAGAAAAAACTGTATATTACAGGTGAGGTTATCCCGAAGACTGCTACTCCCGTGGACAATTATCCCGTAAAGCTGGGATTGCTGAGTTTGAAAGCCGGTGAGTTGCGTATGGGCAATATCATGGCCGACACTTCCGATATCCAAACCATTGAATTTGCCAACCAAAGCAAAGATACTTTCACGTTGTCGTTTGAGAGCAAAGTAAATTATATCTATGCAAGTGGTAGCAAAGAACAATCCGAGATAACAGTTTTACCCGGAACAAAAGGTAGTGTACACGTATTGTTGGATGCCGAAGCAAGTCGCACATACGGTCCGGTGGAAAGTGCAATCTATGCCGTTATCAACGGAAAGAAGGATGAAACGCCTATCACCATCACTGCAAACGTACAGGAAAACTTCTCCCGTATGACAGAACAACAAAAAGCAGATGCGCCCTTCGCAGAAGTGAACAAAGACGTCAACCTCGGTACATTCACCGTGAACAAGAAAGGGACACGCGTATTCCATATCATCAATGCCGGTATCAATCCGCTGATGGTTCGTCGCCTTGTGGCAGATACACAAAAAATGAATGTTGCTGCACCGAAAAAAGTAGCTTCCGGCAAAAAAGGCGCTGTGAAAGTGACTATTCTTCCGATGGAAGCCGGCAACTACAGCTCCGAACTTATTATCATCACCAACGATCCGAAACAACCTGTTCATACAGTTACTCTCCATTGGAGTGTTGAGAAATAAAAATTATGGAACATCCGGAAAACGACCGACAATACAAGGGATTGGTGGTGAATGAGGGTGTAGAGAACCTGCCACAAGTTAATCCATACGCAACGTTTCGTCGCAAGAAACGCCAATTGAGCATAGCGGATTATGTAGATGGCATTCTGCAAGGCAACATCACCATTCTGGGTCAAGCTGTGACACTGGTAGAAAGCAATCTACCAGAAGATCAGGCTATCGCCCAGAAAGTAATTGAGCAATGCCTTCCCTACTCCGGCAATTCAATCCGCTTGGGTATTACAGGCGTTCCCGGAGCCGGAAAATCGACCTTTATCGAAGCACTTGGCACCGAACTATGCCAACAAGGCAAGCATCTTGCCGTTTTAGCAATCGACCCCAGCAGTGAACGCAGTAAAGGTAGTATTCTCGGCGACAAGACACGTATGAATGAGTTAAGCGTACAGGCCAATGCGTTCATACGCCCTTCCCCATCCGCCGGAAGTTTGGGTGGTGTGGCTCGCAAAACACGCGAAACAATCGTGCTATGCGAAGCAGCCGGATTTGACACCATCTTTGTAGAAACCGTTGGTGTAGGTCAGTCGGAAACTGCCGCTCATTCAATGGTGGATTTCTTCCTTTTATTGCAAGTGACCGGCACCGGAGACGAACTGCAAGGCATCAAACGCGGAATCATGGAAATGGCAGACGGAATAGCCATCAACAAATGTGACGGGAGCAACGTAGAACGCGCTCAAGCCGCCAAAGTCAGTTTCAAAAACGCCTTGGCATTATTCCCTCCATCAGAATCAGGGTGGAAACCGTACGCAGAAACCTGTTCCGCAGTAGAGAAAACAGGGATAAAGGAAGTGTGGAAAATGGTGGAAGACTATATCTCGTTTGCCCAAAAGAACGGCTATCTGGACTACCGTCGCAATCAGCAAGCAAAATACTGGATGTACGAGACCATCAATTCTGCCCTACTGAACGGATTCTATCAAAACGAAAAGATGGAACCCCTGATACAAAACATGGAAAACAGAGTACTTAACAACGAAATAAGCAGTTTCATTGCTGCACACCAATTATTAGATGTCTACAACAAGCAATAAACCAAGTACACGCAAACCAACGGCTCACACAAAAGTAGTGATAGGAGCGAACGAGTTGGGTAAACTGCCCCCTCAAGCGATTGATCTTGAGGAGTCGGTGTTAGGGGCTATTATGATTGAGAAAGACGCCTTTGCCACGGTGGCAGATTTGCTTATTCCTCAAAGTTTCTACAAAGATCAGAATCGGCATGTATATGAGGCAATCACTTCACTTGCAGCAAAAGAGCAACCGATTGATGTTCTTTCCGTAGTGGACAGGCTTAAGACACTCGGTTTGCTGGAAGAAGCCGGTGGTGTCAGTTATATCAATGATCTGACCCGTAGAGTGGCATCAACCGCCCACTTGCGATATCATGCCCAGATTGTTGCCCAAAAAGCCACTGCCCGTGACTTGATACGCATGGCTGCTGAGTTGGAAGAACTGAGTTACGATGAGACACAAGATGTGGATGACCTGATGCAAAAGGCTGAAGCCGAGATATTTGAAATATCTCAGCGCAACCAAAAACGTGATGTGACACAGATTGACCCTGTTATTGCAGAAGCCTTTGCACGTATGCGCAAAGCTTCGCAGAACGAAGGTAACATCTCGGGCATTCCAAGCGGATTCACCGCATTGGATAAGATAACATCCGGATGGCAAAAATCAGACCTTATTATAATAGCAGCTCGTCCGGCGATGGGCAAAACGGCGTTTGTGCTATCAATGGCCAAGAATATTGCCGTCCATTTCCGCCGTCCTGTAGCCATGTTCTCGTTGGAAATGTCAAATGTGCAGTTGGTTAACCGTCTGATTATGAATGTCTGCGAGATTGAGGGCGACAAAATCAAGAACGGCAAGATGTCCAATGCTGAATGGGCACAAATGGAACACAAAGTGAACGATTTGCTGGGTGCCCCTATTTATGTGGATGATACTCCCGCCCTATCTGTATTCGAACTTCGCAGCAAAGCACGCAAACTGGTTAGAGAACATCATGTTGAACTGATTATTATTGACTATTTACAACTGATGAATGCCAATGGGATGAGTTTTGGCAGTCGTGAACAAGAAGTCAGCATAATCTCCCGAAACCTAAAAGCATTAGCAAAAGAACTCGACATACCGATTATCGCCCTATCGCAGTTGAACCGCGGCGTAGAAGCCCGCAACGGTATCGAAGGTAAAAAACCACAGTTGTCCGACTTACGCGAATCAGGTGCCATAGAACAGGATGCTGATATGGTTTGCTTTATTCATCGTCCCGAATATTATCACCTATATAGCGATGAGAAATCGGGCAAAGATTTGCGCGGACTCGGACAAATAATCGTTGCCAAACACCGCAATGGTGCAACGGATGATATTTGGTTGCGTTTCCGCAGCAAGTTCGCCAAGTTCCAAAACGAAGATGAGACATGGGACGAAACCGAACTTTCCCCTTTACCTGAAGCCGGAGAAATAACTATCCATTCCGGCATAGATAGAACACATTTATCATCCACCACGAATGCATACTCCTCGTCAGACGGAGCATCGCTGAACGAAGATAATTCAGATCCATTTGATATATAAACAAAACACATATATGCAACGTACAGTCATTATTGACGCTCTAAAGAGCACCGCATTGAACCAACCCATCAATGTCCGTGGTTGGGTTCGAAGCCGCAGAGGCAACAAACAGATCAGTTTTATTGCTCTTAATGACGGCTCAACCATAAAAAACATACAAATTGTGGCCGATATGAGTCGTTTTACGGAGGAACAACTAAAACCCGTTACAACCGGCGCATGCATATCTGCAACAGGATTGCTGGTTCCCTCTCAGGGTGCAGGACAGGCCGTTGAAATTCAATTGCAAGAATTGGAGATTTACGGCACCGCTGATCCAGAACAATATCCTCTACAAAAGAAAGGGCTATCCATGGAATATCTTCGCACCATAGCCCATTTGCGTCCACGCACCAATACATTCGGCGCAGTATTCCGTATTCGTCATAATATGGCAATGGCCATTCATACCTATTTTCATGAACATGGTTATTTCTATTTTCACACTCCATTGATTACAGCTTCTGATTGCGAGGGTGCCGGCCAAATGTTTCAAGTAACGACCAAAAATCTTTACAATTTAAAGAAGACGGAGGATGGAAACATTGATTATTCTGATGACTTCTTCGGAAAGCAAACCGCCCTCACTGTCAGCGGACAATTGGAAGGCGAATTAGGTGCCATGGCGTTGGGTAAAATCTATACATTCGGCCCAACTTTCCGTGCAGAAAACTCAAACACCCCGCGTCACCTTGCAGAATTTTGGATGATTGAACCAGAGATAGCCTTTATTCAAAAGGACGAATTGATGGATTTGGAAGAGGATTTCATCAAATTCTGTGTTCGTTGGGCACTCAATAACTGCATGGATGATTTGGAATTTTTGAACCAATACGTTGACAAGGGATTAATCGAACGTCTCCATTCCGTAGTGGACACTGACTTTGTACGTCTTACTTATACGGAGGGCATCAACATCCTGCGAGAAGCCATGAAAAATGGTAAAAAGTTTGAGTTCCCCTGTAATTGGGGTGATGATTTGGCTTCTGAACATGAACGCTTTTTAGTAGAAGAACATTTTGGGAAACCTGTCATTATGACGGATTATCCTAAAGAAATCAAGGCTTTCTACATGAAAATTAATGAGGATGACAAGACTGTTCAGGGTACCGATGTTTTATTCCCGCAGATTGGTGAAATTATCGGCGGTTCTGTCCGCGAAGAATCTCTTTCCAAATTAGAGGATGAGATTCGCAGACGCAACATTCCCGACAAAGATATGTGGTGGTACAAAGACACACGCCGTTTCGGTTCAGCTCCCCATGCAGGATTCGGACTTGGTTTTGAGCGCTTGATGCTTTTTGTGACAGGTATGCAAAACATTCGTGATGTGATTCCGTTCCCACGCACCCCTAAAACTGCAGAATTCTAAAATTAAATATATTCAACAACCTTTTTACACGAACCGTATGAAACGCTTCCCATTTTTATTAGCACTCATTCTCTTCTATTGTAACTCCATTGTTGCACAAGAGATTGCTACCGAAGCAACGCGCCTCAGTGGACGTGTTATAGCTGAAGACGGAACTCTCATTAGTGGAGCTACGGTAACTTTGGCTAACCAGAACCTCTCCACCACCACCAACTCCAAGGGTGAGTTTCAACTTTCCTATTTGGAGGCAGGTGACGAAGAACTGATTATTGATGCCACCGGTTACAACGGAACCATCGAAATCATTCTCATCCAAAAAGATCAAACCAATCAACTTGGAGACATTCGTTTACAGCCTGATATAGCACTCGAAGCCAAAGATGAAGTACTCTTGAACCTGGCCGAAAGTGAACTAAACGACGATGAAGGAAAAACGCAGGATCAAGCTTCTTCCGCTTCCTCATCAACAGATGTTTTCAATAATCTCATCGCTTATGCTTGGTCCACGCCACGCTATCGTAACCGTGGTTACACACAGTACTACGAGACCAACTATATTGAGGGTATCTCTTTCAATTCTGCCGAACGCGGTCAGTTCAATTTTTCCGCAATGGGAGGATTAAACGACGCATCGCGATACAAAGAAACAACTCAAGCGATAGAAGCTAACAATTTCTCATTCGGAGGTTTGGGCAATGCAACCAACTACCTGATGAGTGCCACCAATTACGCACAAGGTTGGAAAGTAAGTGCTGCAGGAACCAACCGAAACTACAAAGCAGCCGTTCGTACGACCTACTCCAGTGGATTGCTATCTAACGGATGGGCATTTACGGGGCAATTAGCCTTCCGTTTTTCACCCTATACAGAGAAAAAGGGAGAAATCGGGGAAGGTATAAACTATTATTCTTTCGGTTATTTCTTCACTGCTGAGAAACAATGGGACAAACGCCACAAACTTAATCTCATCACATTTGGTGCTCCGACCATGCGCGGACAATCTGCAGCCGTAACACAGGAAGTGTATGATTTAACCAACCGCTACAACAAAAACACATGGGGATACAACAACTATAACCCTTATTGGGGATATCAAGATGGGAAAATGCGGAACTCACGTATCGTCAAATCATACGATCCGACCATAATAGCCGGTTATACGTTTAACATCAATGAGTTTCACAAGTTACATCTCGGACTTGGTTTCCACTATTCTTTCTATTCCAACTCTGCGCTTAATTTCTACAATGCACCGGATCCTCGTCCTGACTATTATCGTAATCTCCCTTCTTACCTGCGTGACGGACAGATTGATGAAAACGGCAATTTCATTACGAAAGATATGCGCGGACAAAATCTCGGAAGTGGATTCTATGATCCGAGTGGCAACTATTTAGGCGGATCCATTGACAAAACAACCTATATGAATTTGTTTGATGCATGGTCATCCAGAGACGATGCAACCACACAAATCAATTGGGACAATATCTATGCTGCAAACCGTGTTAATAATGTGAACAATCCCGATGGTTCTGCGCGTTACATTCTGGAGCGTAGACATAATGACATTTACGAAGGAATGTTCTCGGCAAACTATCAATACACCAAAATTGATCATCTAAAAATGACTGCCGGATTAGAACTCAAAGAGTCGGTAGGTCACCACTACAAAACGATAGATGATTTATTAGGTGCCAACCAATGGATAGACATAGATCCTTTTGCTGAACGTGATATTGCCGATTTGGCGGAAAATGCCAGTCTGTCACAAGCAGAAATCGCCATCGTAAAACAAAACGATGTAGAAAATCCCAATAAAGTAATCAAGAAAAACGATCGTTTTGGATATGATTATACCATTCAAATGACAAACTTCAAGGCATGGTATCAAAACGAATGGAATTGGCATGATGTAGACCTCTACTATGCCGCTCAGGTGACCTATTCGGATATGCGCCGTGAATCAAAAATGATGAACGGGCGTGCCGTATATCTATGCCTTATCCAACCGGAAATGGAGCAATATTACCTCGGTCCCAAAGGCTTGGACCAAACGGGAAATATCAAAGGTTATCGTCATCGTTTTGTTGACCCGGCATTCAAAGTCGGACTCACTTACAAAATCAATGGTCGCAACCATTTGAAGTTCAATGCCATAGCAATGACTCAAGCGCCATTAGCACGTAATGCTTATATTTCACCGCGTATTCATGACCGCGCAGTAGAAAACATTTATACACATGACCGTGCTAAAAATTTGAAGGACTATTATGCCGCTTCCGAAAAGATTGTTGGAGGTGACCTTACTTACGAATTTAATTATCCCATTGTACGTGGTCGCGTCACCGGTTTTTATACCCGTTTCTGGGGAGGAACCGAACTGAATGCTTTTTACGATGACGAGGCCCGCACATTTGTCAATCAGGCGATGACAGGTCTTAACCGTCAACATTGCGGTGTTGAGGCTGCTCTATCCGTTAAGTTAGGTACTTATTTCACTCTCACAGGGGCTACTTCTATCGGCGATTACCGTTATACTTCCGATGCAGCAGTAATCACTTCTGCCGAAAACGGCATGGCACTTGGAAGCAATAAAAATGGTGCGGTATATGAAATTATGGACTCTGTGATGATGAAAGGTGTGCGTGTATCCAATGGCCCGCAATTGAATGCATCATTGAAACTCTCGTTCTTCCACCCCAAAATGTGGTTTGCAGACGTGACACTCAGTTACTTTGATTGGAACTATCTGTCGGTGGCTCCGTCGCGTCGTCTAAAGAGTCTGTATACGGATACCAGTTATGACAATTATGGCAATGCTATCAACGTGAACGGTTCATACAAAGATGCTAACGCTCTGACGGGAGATTATGACAAGAATGGTAAGCCTATTCTAAAGTATCCGTATTCCGAACTGGATAAACAGGAATCACTCGCCGATGCTAATCCATTGAACCGTTTTCTGTTAGATGTCAGCGTAGGAAAGTTGATTTATCTGCCTAATCGGCAATCTCTTTCCATCAATCTTTCCTGCTCTAACCTGCTGAATAATGTCCATTTCAAAACAGGCGGTTATCAGCAAGCGCGTCTTCCACGCTCCACAAAACAGGGTGTTCAAGACGATGTTAATTCAGTCATCAATACCAATGTATGGAAATTCCCTGCCAAATACTACTACGCATGGGGTACCAATTTCTATCTGACCATTACCTACAAATTCTAAATCAGGAGGATCCAAATTATGAATAAGTACATTGCAACCTTTTCTGTTATCGCCACTTTGGCTATCAGTCTAATTTCTTGCAATATCAACGAGCCCGGTCAGCAATACATCAATGAAGACCAAGTAAAAAAGATTGTAGGGAACGGATTACTTCTCAATCTTAACGATCTGAAACGTGCCCCATACATGACAGAAAAAGGTAATTACTGCGACCCTGCTCTTTACCGTTTACGCGCATCCGGAAAGGGGCATACCAAAGATGTCAGTTATCTTGACACCATCTGGTTGTTTTCCATAGACACTATTCCCACCGGACGGCCTCTTTATATCCGCGGACGTATTACAACCGATGACTTTTCCGGCAATTTCTATAAGACACTTTGTATTCAACAAATGGTCGGTGGTCGCCAACAGGCACTTCGTATCCAGGTGGATGCAGGTTCTGTAGGAGGTTTGTATCAAATTGGTCAAGAACTGCTGATTCGTATCGATGGATTGGCTATCGGGCGATATGCCAACCAACCGCAGTTATGCGTAGCATCCTACAACAACAATATCTATGCCAATAAGGCAGAAGAGAAAGTAGGTTGGGCTCCGGGACGCATTCCTTTCTCGGAATTCAGCAAACGTGTAACACTCATCGGGAACCCCCAAACACCGCATTGCGACACCATTGAGATTTTTGACTTCATCAATCATCTCAACCAAGTGGAGAATCGCTTTGATGACGCTCGTTTAGTCTGCATCAAGAATGTCTATTACACGGGGCAATACTCCAAATACGGTGATCCTGTAAATTGTACCACAAACGATCCCGATGATTTTGAGAATGGTTCATCGGCTAATGTCTTTGCCCCAAGTACGGGTAATATGAATTTCCCGCAGTCACGTATTATCACCGATGAAGAAGGCTATATGACTCTCGTGTCAGCATCCGAATATGCTAAATTCTCGCATTTTTATCTACCGGGTGCTAATGAGAATGGAATCGCCGGATGTCAAGACTATGTGGGTAATGTAACCGGAATTTTGGGATATTATCGGGACAATAACATAACCAAACTTTACAATAATGTGGATAGTAATGCACCGGCGTGGGATGATTGGTCCATTACCATTCGTTCTTTAGACGACTTACAGTTGTTTGACGAGGACGGCAACCTCTGGGAACGCCGTGAATACCGCCGCAAATAAGTTGATATGGCATTGGATATTCTCATCGCTATTCCATTACTTTGGGGACTCTTTCGCGGAGTTGTCAAGGGACTAATCACCGAGATGATGGCTATATTAGCCATCATTCTTGGTGTTGTGGGAGCACGAGCGTGGGGTGTGTTATTTGCAGCATGGCTTACCCAACATACGACTTGGACATTGCCTGTTTGTCAGGCATTGGCATACGCCGGCATTTTTTTAGGTATTGCCATCGCCCTTTCCCTGCTTGCGATGATTCTTTCTAAACTGTTTAAGGCGATTCATTTGGACGGCATCAACCGTATTCTTGGCGGATTATTCGGTTTACTGAAATGGGGACTATTGATAATGGTTATCGTGTTCTGTGTTCATTTATTGGATGTGCAATTTCATTTCCTTCCGGAAAACTGGGTGGATAGTTCCCGACTATATCCTTTATTCGTAGAGTGGTCAAGTTGGCTCTTTTCCAATTCCTACGAGGGGCTTTCGCATGGTTTTTAGAGAGTGAAACCACAAAAAAACATTTCATTTTTGTTTTTTTCTTGAAAATATTTGGTCATATCAAAAAAAAGCAGTACTTTTGCACCCGCTTTTAAAAGATAAAGCGTAGATGGTGGTCTTAGCTCAGTTGGTAGAGCATCGGATTGTGGTTCCGAGTGTCGTGGGTTCGAGCCCCACATTCCACCCGTTAGACATCCTTTTGGGATGTCTTTTTTTGTATAGTGGCTTGTACCTTGCAGTACTTGTTATCGGTTCGTCCGTTCGTATCAGTAAGCAAGCTTCCTATACGCACGTACTATCCGCTAAAATCTTGGCAGATTAGCCACTATACAAAGATATCAGTGGATGTGCTGGCTCTTAAACCCAGGTTCTCCGCCACTGCGTTCTGTCGATCTGCGCTATCGCGCTGTACGAGCCCCACAAAAAAAGCGCAAGTTTATTGCGCTACTGCGCGGTGTATTGCTCGCATTCGCGAGCGGTTTACAGGCGCAAGGCGCCGTTTATTGCGAAGCGGTGTATATAAAATACCAGTAAAAATGCGACCATCACGGGACCATCTTCTGATAGTCCTGTGACGGTAAAGAGTGGTAACGGAGTGGTGAGGTAGGCAGCCTCAAAGTACCAGTAACCCACTGGCGAGTAAGCGTTTATTGCTCGCATTCGCGAGCGGTTTATAAGTGATCTTTGACGTATTGAAAAATATGCCACTATCTATTGCCAAAGACCTGTTCTATCAGCGCGACAAACTCCTGATAGGCAAACGTGTCTTTCAGTTCCGCCAACGAGTCCGCCAATCCGCGATAGTGCCAAGCATGAGATTCTTTGTCCGTGACATGGAAAATCTGCCACAAAGCATCCCCTTTCATTTTATAATCCCTTGCAATGGCACGCATATTACTGAGTTTATCGCCCATAGCCACGATTTTGGCATCATGCGGCGCTTCCGCCAAACGAGTGATAGCCGCCTGCTTGCGCACATGCCAACTATTCTCCTCGCTGACACCTTCTACAAAGCGGTCGCTCTCGGCATACACAATATCAGCAATCCTGTCACCGAACTCGCGTTTCAATTGCTCGTACGTAACATCCGTATCCTCAATGGTATCATGCAAGATGGCCGCCGCCAACAATTCCTGGTCATTGGTGATAGTTGCCACAATCTCCACAGCTTCCATCGGATGGACGATATAAGGGAATCCCTTTCCGCGTCTTTCCGTGTTACGATGT
>Ga0310786_10006670_pt1 | contig 15279 bp, 14 predicted proteins | sample AusTroGonzalo_MG_FD_203881 | JGI IMG/M metagenome (GOLD analysis project Ga0310786, IMG submission 203881) | Bovine rumen microbial communities from tropical cattle in Woodstock, Queensland, Australia - Gonzalo_03 (v2) (version 2) | ecosystem: Host-associated > Mammals > Digestive system >... | reverse complement strand
CATGGGTGCCTTAGAATTTGTGCCTGAGATAGAACGAGGCGCAATAACTGGGAATATCGACATCAAGGCATTGGCAGACTTAGCGGAGAAGATTGCTGTGGAGCGTGAGAACGTAAGGATTCTGCCAGACGAGTCATTGACATTGCAGTCGTTGATAGCTGTAGGCACCTCAGCAGGTGGCCGTCAGCCCAAGGGAATTATTGCTATCGATAGGGAAACGGGTACAATTCGTAGCGGACAGATTGACGTGGAGCCAAACTTAGACTATTATATCCTGAAGTTTGGTGATAAAACCCGTTCGTCTGCGGAATTAGAGCAGACCTATTATGAGATGGCAACTGCAGCTGGTATCAATATGATGGAATCTCGATTGCTTGAGGTGGATGGAGTCAACCATTTCCTCACTAAGCGATTCGACCGCAATGAGACGGGTAAGTTGCATACTCAGACATTGGCAGCGATGGATCCTGAAGCCGATACTTACGAAAAGTTGTTTGCTGTGTGCCGCAAGTTGCATCTGCCCGAAGTGGATTGCCAGGAACTCTATCGTCGTATGGTGTTCAATATCCTTGCTAACAATACCGATGACCATCACAAGAACTTTACTTTCGTGATGAATCGTCAAGGCACATGGCGACTTTCGCCAGCTTATGATATGACCTATATCTTCGACACAGGTGGCTTCTTGCCTAATAAGGAGCATTGTTTGATGATAGGCGGCAAACTACGGAATATCACTCGTGATGACGCCATTCAGTTTGCCCGTGACAATGGCATACGCAGACCTGATGCAATCATCCGTGATGTGGTTGCGTCTTTAAAGCAGTTCAGAACCATTGCCATGAAATATGGTGTGTCAGAGCAATGGACGGGTAGGGTTGAGACAACGATCATCGACCATTTGAAATCATGGGGTGAATGGGAAGAAGCCTCTGTTCCGTCAGAACAGATTATCAATGGCCACACCGTTTCAAATATCCGTATTGAACAGGCATACAAAGGCAACTTCCATCTCCTTGCCACAATTGACGGGCAAGAGCGTAAGTTTGTGATAGGCAAGAATAAGGAAGAGTTTACATTGATAGAGAAGACTGGTATTGCTAATCTCACAGACGATCAACTCAAAACAATGGTAGAGACCTATTTCAAACTATAAGTTGCTTTTCTATGAGCATTTGATATTCGGTGCAAACAGGGGTGTTTTGCTGTTTTGTTGTGCTAAAAATATGAAATTATCACCAAAAATACAACTTTAAGGTTGGAATATTTGTATGTTTCAACCTTTTTTTGTATTTTTGCAACCATAAAAAATAATAATGATGATAACAAAAGAAGAAGTTCAGAAGTTTTTGAATCAGTTTCACGAGAAAATGAAAATCTTCGGTATCATTTATCGAGATGATCGTGGAAAGAACCAGAAGACGCTCGAAGAACTGGAGATAGTGCCATCATATAGAAGGGTGGTAATAGAAAACCTTGTTGTGGAGGATTATGTACAGGGGCCTGTAGTAGATGAGTTGAATAAACTCGGAGAAATGTGGGTCTTTGGTAAAGATGTGAAAGGACGTGAAGTTTATATCAAAATAATGATAGGTGGTGTGGGATGTCAAACCATCTGCATCTCATTCCATATAGCAGAGCATCCATTGGTATATCCGTTTAAAGTTGAGGAGGAAAAATAATGAAGAGTCCATTTACAGGTAAGGAAATGAAGCGAGTGTACGAGAAACGTACATGGAACTTCCGAGGTGAGCAGTATGAATATGAGCATATTGCATGGCTTTGTGAGGATTCCGGTGAACAGTTTACTGACGATGAAAGCGATACGGCTGGATTTGTTCAGGTTACAAATCAGTATCGGGCGAAGTATGGTATTCCATACACGGATGAGATTATTGCCGTTCGTCAGCGATATGGAATCAGTGCCGCTAAGATGTCGCTGATTCTTGGTATAGGCGTTAATCAATACCGTTTGTATGAGCAAGGAGAAGTGCCGAGTGTTTCCAATGGTAGGATGATACGTTCTATTATGAATCCGAAAGTGATGTTGGAGATGGTGGAAAGTTCAAAGAACGAATTATCTGAGTCGGAATACGAGAAGATCATTAGTAAAGTGCAAGCCATAATCGCGAGCAGTGAGGCTTATAAAATGGAACAATACGAAACAAAAAGGATTTTCAATACGTCTCGTGGAGCCGATAATGGATATGCACAACTTTCTTTGAACAGGTTGAAGAATATCATGCTATATATATTAAATAGGTGTGATGAAGTTTGGTGTACTAAGATGAACAAACTCTTGTTCTATACCGATTTCATGTCATATAGAGAGCGTGGTATGGCTATGACGGGCTTATCATATCGTGCTATAGACTTTGGACCGGTTCCTGAAAGATGGGATAGGGTGTATAGTGAGTTTCCAGAGGTAAGGCAAGAACTTCGTCAGGTAGGTGACTTTGTAGGTAGTGTGCTGATTGCCTCAGCAGAAGCGGCCAATACTATGTTCACTGATGCGGAACTGAAGGTGCTTGATGCCATCTGCACTCATTTTGGCAAAATAACATCTCGTGAAATCTCTCGAATCAGCCATGATGAAGAAGCCTGGCTCAATCATCATGATAAGTATGAGTATATACCATTTGATGATGCATTTACGATTAAAGCAATTTAAAAATGCCTAGAAATGAATAACTTGAACGAAATTTATGTAGCCACAAAAGATAAAGAATATATTTTGGCAAAGATAGAAGGTCTATGTCAAAAGTATAATAGTCGGAATGGGGTAAACAATGAGCAACGAAAAGCCTTATTCAGAAACTACTGCCATGATACGGTTGAAGTCTTTGATGAATGCTTTGAGACAACCATGTTAGGTATAACCCGTTGTATTAGTAAGGTGGAAGGGTTTAGAAAACTCGACAATATTGATATAGGTGCTGCAACATTGGTAATACTTAAGTTGCTTGTAGATTTGAAAGAACTAGTATCATCAATGATACCCATCAAAGACTTGCCTTCATGTAAGGAACTGATAGGGCTATCTGCAGAGGATTTGATTGCAAAAGCCAAAGACTTAGTGAAATCCGACATTGTGAAAGTTGGTATAGGAGCAATTCTTCTGGGTTCAAAGGTCAATGATGTTATTAAAATAGAAGACGTTAAGAATTACTATCAAAGAAATTTGGAAGAATTGCAAAACGAGATAAAAATAAAGGGTAAGCCAATGAGTCTTATAGAGCAATTCTTACTCGATAAGTTCAGTGCCGAAATTGGCTATTGTAATCTTGCTTTGGTTAAAGCAGGTATAGGTATTACTGAAGAGCTAAAAGATATGGCTGAAATAGGCAAGAAACATATTGAAAGGTATGAGAATTTATATAAAAAAGAAGATGGAAACTTGTTGGTAAGCTAATATGAATGTAAATTATGTCTCAAAATAAAACAAATAAACCAGGTGTAGAATCTTTATTGAATACGACATCGAAAAAGCCTAGTAAGTGGTTGCCAATTCCTATTGACATGTATCGTTCGCAAATGGAAAATGGTTATTTTTCGGAAATGCAGTTTCATTTTAAAAGTAATATTGCATATAGTCTTCAACATCTAGAATTTCTTGAGATCATTCTAAGAGATTTAACTCTTACATCTGTTATTTATACTCAGATAGTTAAAGACTATGTTATAACTTCAGTCTCAATTATTGAAGTGCTATTTTTTCAAATCGCGAAGCATGAAGGGAAAATTAAGAATAATGAATGGAGACAGATAAAAGCGCAAGATAAAAAAACATATAACGATAATGAGAAAAGGTATAGAGTGGCTGAAGTCATATATGAAAAATTGGATACGCCAGAGGAAACAATTCCGACATTTGAGACTTTAATCCAGATTGTTAAAGATAATGTATTCCTGAAAAGTATTGATATGGGGAAATATAGGCCAATATTAAAAGTGTATAGGCAATTAAGAAATAAAGTTCATCTATCTGCGGCTACGTCACAATCAGAAAGTGACTATAATTCTTTTGATTGGAAAGTCTATCTACGCGCCAAGGTATTGCTATTTAGTATTTTGAATGATACTTCTTTTGGAGAGCCTGCCCAACATCCTATTTTTACAAAATTGTTACAAGTAACGAAGCAACAAATAAAGCATTATAGAGATACGTCTAATATTACTTATAGATGGATGGATTAACAAGACGGGCAGGGATTTTAATCTAATTTTATGTTGCTGTAATATATGACGCTTCAGAACAATGAGATAAATGACTATGTCAAAAGCAGAGGTAAAGAAATATATCAAGTCGCTTGAGCGCAGTTCTTTGGAAGAGTTGGTGATGGACTTGTATTCGGCTCGTAAAGAGGCGAAAGAGTATCTGGAGTATGTGATAAAGCCTAATGACAAAGGCAAGTTGGAAGAGTATAGGGAAATCATCACGAAAGAGTTCTTCCCCTGTCGTGGTGATGCCAAATTGCGCTTCTCTGTCTGCCGTAAGGCTGTTTCGGAATACAAGTCGCTTGATCCAGCTCCAGAGTTTCTAGCAGATTTGATGTTATATATCCCAGAGTGTGCCAGTGAGATTGCTAGTGATTGGGGCGATATGTGGGAACAGTTCTACGATGCTGCCGAGAACAATTTCAAAACTGCCATGAAGTATATCAGCGAGCACCACCTACAAAGCCAGTTCCAGAAACGGATAGATATTATTCTCCACAACTGTGAATCCTCAGGCTGGGGTTTTCCTGATGATATGTGGCAAATCTACTATGATTATTCTGATAGGGATGAGGAATAGTAGAATTTATCGATGGGTGGGATATGGACATATAACTCCAATTTTGCATGTAATTTGCCGCAAAATTCGGAATAAATACGAATCTGAAGATAAATTTGTATAATATTGTGCTGTTTTTAACCTAAAAATTTGGATTATAGAAATGAAATGTGTATATTTGCAGAAAATTTTCCGTCATATTCGTAAAAATAAAGAAGATGGCTACAAAAATACAGCAAATATTAGAGCGTGCCCCACATAACTCTGTATTGTTCGGCTCATGGCTTTCAAGCCAGGGATTAGATGCCCGTGGACAACACTCTTATATGAAGAGTGGATGGCTTGATCGTATATCCCAAGGAGTATATAAAATGCATGGTACATCACCAAAACTGATGGCTGCGGTATCATCCTATAATACACAACTTTCTAAACACTGCATAGTTGGGGCATATACCGCTCTGGAACTTCGTGGCTACTCTCATTATTTGTCTATGGGCAAACCAAAGGCATTTCTGTTTACAGACAAAAACAACAAATTGCCTACATGGCTTCTAAAAGAAGAGTGGGATATGACTGTGAGATACATGACAACCTCGTTCCTTGGTGATGACTTGTTGGGTGTAGAAACAATGACCATAGAACAACACGAGTTGCTTGTGTCTTCACCAGAACGTGCTATATTGGAATGCTTAAACCTGCCAGATGCAGCATCTTCTTTGCTTGATATCTATTATGTAATGGAGGGTTTAACAACCTTGCGGCCTAAGTTGCTACAGGCATTATTAGAGTCTTGCACGTCACAAAAGGTGAAACGTCTATTCCTCTTCATGGCTGAAAAAGCAAATCATTCCTGGTATAGATCCCTTGATTTGGAAAAAGTAAATCTTGGAACATCAAGGTTAATGGTTACACCTACAGGAAAGTATATCAAAAAATATAATATGACAATATCCAAAGAACTTGCAGAATATGAATGATGTAAAATCAAATGTTTACGCTCAGAAGGTAGAACTCTTGCTCCGTCTTATTCCTATTGTGATGGAAGAGGAGGTCTTTGCTATACATGGCGGTACAGCCATCAACTTGTTCTTGAAAGATTTACCTCGTTACTCCGTTGATATAGACCTGACTTACATTCCGTTGGCTGATAGACAAACAAGTTTGGATGATATCAATTTACATTTGAAATCCATCGCAGATAAGGCAAAGAAAGCATTCAAAGGGATGCACATTGTTCCCAACTTTAATACTTGCAAACTGTTGTGCGAGTACCTTGGTAAGCAGGTGAAAATAGAGGTTAATCAGACAAAGAGGGGTATTGTTGGCGGTGAATGCCTGTCTATATCATTGAGCGAAAAGGCGCAGAATGAGTTTTCTCTTTTTTGTGAAGCAAAGATTGTTCCGTTGACTCAATTGTATGGTGGCAAGATTGCGGCTGCACTCTCACGCCAGCATCCACGGGATTTGTTTGATGTGAAGTACATGGATATTCCATTAGACGAATGCCGTGAGGGGGCTCATTTTCTGTTTACTTGGCAGTGACAGACCTATGCATGAGTCCTTCGCCCCAAGTTTAATAGACCAACGTGAAGCAATGGAAAATCAGTTTGCAGGAATGACAGATATTCCATTTACTTATGAAGATTTTGAAGAGACTCGTGCAAAACTCATCAACGATCTCAGGTCTCTTCTGACGGAAGAAGACAAGAGATTCCTTGTTAGTTTTGAATCGGGACAGCCAGAATGGAATGGATACGAATTTGAGTACTTCAAGGATTATCCATCTGTACAATGGAAACTACTTAATCTGAAGAAACTTGCTAAGCAGAATCCTCAAAAACTAAGGTTGGAAGCAGAAAAACTACGGAATGTACTAGAAATTTCATTGGATTGTGAGGATAAGTTATAATTACTTGATTATAAATTCTATTTTGTATGCTGTATTTTGATGAGTCTGGATATACAGGACCAGATTTGGCCAACAGAGAACAACCATATTTCGCATTGGCATCTATTAGGATGACTGATGATGAAATTGTTCGTATAAAGAAAGATATTGGTTATTGTGAATGGGGAAAGGAACTCCATTTCAAAAGTATGTATACAAATCTTCAGGGTAGGGCAATGTTGGAAAAAATATTTAATCATCCTCTTATGGACGAAAATCATGTACTGCCATCATTTGCGTACAAACGATACTGTATCTATGCCAATATTGTGAATATTTTAGTGGAAACATGGTATTACAACAATGGTATAAACCTGTATGAAGGAGCAAAGAATCTGATACTGGCAAATGGATTGTATTATTCTGCCTTTTTACATCCTAATTTTAAACTGATAACTGAATTTGAGAACAATTTTGTTACTATGATTAGAGAACCGTCAGTTGAATCTATTGCAAATTTCTATAGAATAACAGACAAGTTGAGGAATGATGCAGATACAAAAGAAGGGTTCTTTGATATGCTGTCAGAGATACCTCCAACTATACAATATATTAAAGAGGCTTTGTCTAACAAGAAATTCTATATTGACCTAACAATACCTTTGTTTTCCGTTTCAATTCAAGAATGGTATAAAAGAACTGGAGAAAAAGAAGATGTTCTTTTTGATTCTTCTGAACCATTCTACGCTAACAAAGATTTTATGGAACATCTTAGAGATATGGATGTACCAGAAACTGTTGTGGGATATGGCAAAGGTAAGCACGTTTATCCACTGCCTGTAGGAAATATGGAGATAGCCAAGTCGCACGAAAAGTTCGGTATACAGTTGGCTGATATATATGCTAGTGCTTTGAATTTTGCACTTACACCGCGTGGTGATAAATTCGTGAAATATCAAGATATAATAAAGCATATACCTATATTCCAAAATATTAGACTGAATATTGCTCCTTCAACAAATGATTTCATAGAGGAAAGAATAAAGGAGACTGCTGAGATTGATCCACTGGATTTCCTTTGCAAGCATGAAGGTGATATTAATGTAGAACAAAACTAAATACAATACAAATTATGGATTATACCGAAATTAGTAACACCATTAAAGAGGTGATGAAAGCACAAGGAACAGATGAAAAGTATATTGATCGAGAAGAAACGTTATACTATGATGAATCTGGCAACGTAAAGCACTTGATTGTAAAAGATGGTAAACTTAATGCAGAAACAGATACTGTTTTTGTATTAGGAGGTGTAGAGGCTGAATCAATACTTTCGATGGAGGATTTGAAAAGTTACCTTGGGAAAAGTCCGGAAACAGAACTTAAATCAACACAAGATTTAAAAGGGAATTTTGTTGAGATATTACGAAAAGATAATATGCGTCAGATTCTTCAGCTTATTCGTGATTGCGGTTGGTATGTACATTTCCAAGCAATACAAGTGTTATATTACGGTTTTGTTGATATCGTAGATTCCATTGATGGTACACAAGTAGATCCGATGTCTTTCAAAGCGGAACTTTATAAAGTTTTGAAAAAGGACCCAGACAAAACTTTGTCAACATTTAAAAATTACAAGTATCCTAATATTAAGCCAGACCAAATAGAACCTTTTCTATCAGAAATCTTGTTAATGATAAATGAAGAAATAGCAGATGACGCTAAAAAGTTTCGTGTTAATCCGATTTTATTGGCACTTAGAAGTCTTTTTGTCAAAGCAAAAAGTCAAAAGGAGTTGGCTTTTATTCAAGGAGAAACCACTCATGAGTGGGTTGGAGAATTTGTTCAGTTTTATAGACAAGAGATACTAAGTTTCCCAAATAAGACATTGGTTTTTGACGAAGAGAAACAAGTCATGAAGATTTTGGAATCAGAAGAAATTGAAATAAACGGCAAAAAAGCAAATAATTATAGTTTCAAAGAATCTGGATCAGACTCTATGATTCAAGTAAGTGATTACGTTGTATCTATCCTTCGCAAGTATATAGTGTTTCTTGATAGATTGGAGTCTGAAGTTGAAGCTGACATTAATAAATTTGATGAAATTCAAATGAACAATTTCAGGCTTCTGAATATGGTGATTGCTGATTCATTAAACTATAATCCTGTATTTGTTCATTTTACAGCTAGTACACATACAATAGCCAAATTTTTTAAATATATGAAAATGTATGGTGGTACGATGGCGAACGGATAGCTTTCCGTACGCCAAATTATTCGAAGATACTGAATGCCATGCGCACGGAGCCGATATTGACTTTGGCCGATATGAAAGAGCTTACAGGTATTAGCGTTGCAGCCATTCAGAAACTGCTCGATCAACTCATTCAGAAGAAGTATGTTGAGCGCGGAGAGAAGGATGGAAGTTAGAGAGTGTTTATAACACAGTGACAAATTATTAAAACAAGACGAAAAGTGACATAAACTATGACAACTTTAGTAGAACTGTACAATTTCCTTGAAAAGAAACGAGATAACAAGCACATCGACAGTATGTTTTCGTATGATGCTTTCTCACCAGAGGAGTGGCCTAAAGCACGTCTTGAGATTCTAACGTGGTGGAAAATAGAAAGTTTGGTTGAGGATGAGAATTGCTCTATTGATAAGGATTTTGCTATTGCCTACTTTAATGAGCGAGCAGGTGCCACGAACAATCAACTGTTAAAATACAGATACAACTACTTTGCTCACTTGTTATCAGTAAATGACAATCGCTTTGCTAAACGAGCTATTGACACTTTGATGGAAGTGATTAAATCCTTACTTCCAGAAGACAAAGGTGACTATCCACATACTGCTGAAGATGCTATTGCGATTCTGATGTCGCTGACCAAGAGAATAAAGTATAGAACGAAAGATGCTGAGGAGCTAATATGGAATTTACTGGAATCTGATTATGGATATCGCACAAAGCTTGTTTGTATAAGAATAGCTAAGAAACAGATGTTTTTCTCTGGGAATGACGCAGAGAAGATAGTCTGCTTGTGTAAAGACTTGTTTCCATCAACAAAAGATGGATGGCGTGAGAGTTGTTGCAGGCTTGGTTTGTTTTACGCATCAAAACTTCAAAACCAGTCTAAACCATACACTAGTTTTTTCTATGAGGCATTGGGTGATATGGAAATGGCACAATTAAATGATCCAGAAACAGCCCCTAATAATATTGCCATACCGTTGATGAACGAAGTGCATTTGGAAAAAGCTATGGCGTTCTATCAGGAGGCAGGATTGACAGAAAAGAGGAATTGGACAGAACGAATTTTCCGAGAAAATAAGAAGAAAGTGGTGATACCACATTTTAAGATAGAAAAGAAAACGGATGAACAGGTGGGAAGGTATTTTGGAGACTTGGCAAAGGAACTGCTTGAAGGAAAGTTAAGCTGGCTATTGATGAATCTTGCTTGTCCTATTAGGTTTCTGTTTCCATCCTTCGAGCAGTTACGAGAGAGGATGCCAAATAGGGAGCCTACATTAGAAGAGCTTGGTATTGCGAACAAGGTCGTGGACATCAATGGGAACAGTCGAAAAGCAGGTGGTGATTTTGAGTTACGACAAAAGTATGATATATGGTTGATGAATATTGTGAGAAATAATGTGATAGATGTGATATTAAATGCTGTCAGGACAAAACAATTAACATATGGAAAGTTAAAGAAATGGTTCTTGCAGAACACATGCTTTGGTCTTCCAATTGAGTATGCCCGCTCTAATCAAGTGGTGACCGCCTCATGGTTTTCACAGATAGACTATGGTGTTGAGATTCTGATTAAGCAATATAATCGTTTGTTGCAGGAGAAGCCTACAGATTGGCGTATACCTGTAGATTTGCTTTCTATACGCTTTGAGGGTATATTGCGTGACATGGTAGGTGACTATGGTGGTCATGTGACGAAAGTAGGACGTGATAATAGTACCTCACAGGCGCTACTTGATGACTTGCTTAGAGAGCCATGCTTACTGGATGTATTCAGAAAAGAGGATATAGAGTTCTTTGAGTATGTGTTTACAGCCAAAGGGCATAATATCCGAAACAATGTAGCACATGCTTTTTATATCCCACAAGATTATGGAATGATACAAGCAACACTTGTATTTTTGTGTATCTTGCGGTTGACGACATTTAGACCTAAAGAGGCAATTAATGCAAACAACTGATGTTGGGAAATATGAAAACATAGAACAATTCGAATAAATAGAGTAGTGGACAATTTCTTGTTCGCATAGTTCTTGAAGAAGAATGCCATGCTGCAGAATTGAAAGAAATCTTTTAGTGGTAGTATGACACTCTTCTTGGGTTTGTGATATACTATAGCCCGGCTATAGACAGAATGACATTATGACACCATGAAAACTTATTCATCAAAAAAATATTTCAGGGCCTGTCGAATCTCGTCCGTTACTTCGAATGCAAAACGGTCGATGTTGAAATCACCATCCAACTTCAAAGCGCGGAAGTTCAGACGTGGCGTACCGTCAGCACGCTGGGTGGCTGTGATGTGTTTGCCATCGAAGCAGCAGACGTTGCGATGGACAGAACCAGCCATGACAATTTCTTTGAATGTTAGGTTGCCATCGCACAAATCTTCTTTACTGTTGTCAGAAGGAGTGAGGCGCAACACGCCTCTATAATCCTTGTTTGGTTCGATGAAACCATCACCAAGCAGGTTGAGTTGCAAGTTGATGCAAAGCATACGATTCTTCATGAAGTGACCACCTCCTTTCCGATGTTTTCGTGTTGCCGACTGTCCTCCTGAGCCTTAATAGCCAAGTTGGCGAGGCAGAGAGGAATGATTTCACTCACATGATGCATGCCAGTCCGCATCTCTTGTCGATTGCGTGGGCAGGGCTGAGCCGCAAGCCTAACGCGGGAATTCAAAATAGTTGTCATAATATTGACTTTTTAAGTGTGAATATTGTGACCCCTACGCGTTCCTCCGTCTTTTTGGTGGCAGGGTCGTTTTACCACAGACGGTGGGAAGGTGCGCTACGCCTTTTGTTCCCTAAAACGGAGCTGTGCCCAGTTTTTGACTGCTGACTGACATCTAAAAAGAATGCAGCAGAAACTCCATCATCGAAATTTCTCCTGCAAAGTTAGTCTAAAAAGCTGGAATAGGGAGAGCGTGATTTAAGTATTTAACTCCCTAAAATACAGAATTTTACGGAAATACGTAACGATATGTAACGACATGTAAAACACACGTGTAACGACGTGTAATCTGCTTCACGACTATTTGGGCTCTGGCTTGCCATTGTTTATTTTCTTTGCATCATTTCTTTTATAAAATTTTCCTTTGTCTTGCCATATTTGAGCTATGTTCTTCTCTTGAAAAGTATTTCTCAAAATGTCTTTGAGGTTTGCTACATTTTCATTCAGTTGTTTCTCCGCATCTTCGGTCTTGGGTTTGCGGGGAGCTGCTGTGTTACTAACTTGAATGATGCCCTTGCCTTTCATCCACTCAACGAATCTGGTGGATGGTACATCAGCAGCCCAGCCAATTTTCCTAAAGAACTCTTCCACAGCCTGCGCAAACTGTTTTGCCCCCAGTCCTTGATGATTGATTTTCAAAAGAGCCTTGGCTATCTCATCATCGTTCAATACATCTTGGAAAACAACATGAATAACGGGTGGAACCACGTTTGGCACTCCTTGATTGACATTATCTCCACCTCTGGTGTTTCCTGAAGAGTGAGAATCCAGTTTGTCACCAGTTAGTTCTTCCAATTCCAATTCTAAGTTCTTGCCATAACGCTCGTAAAGCAGTTTTTTTGCCTTAAGATTATTATTTACGCAACAGGTGTTAGGGCTGTCGTTCGTGTAATAATGGTCTACATAATAATGGTAATCAAATCCATTTTTTCCTGTCTCATAAGGCATTAAAAAAGAGTTGGTTTCTTTTTCCAGAGTATGTAAATCTATTAGGTGCTCTTTTAGAAGTCTTGCTGCCCAAATGCGGCCCACCTCCTGTAGAAGGAAAACGAACTCGCTGAAGTAGGGGGCCATTATGCCTGTTTTTTTTCCCAGACTCCTCGCCATTTCGCGTAGCCACTTTTTATCTTCCAGAGGGAACGGAACGCCATTCAATGAACAAACGGATTTGTCGTTATATATATGTTGCGAGAACCATCTTGCCTTCTCTAACATATCTACAGCAAGTTCTCGGCATTCCTCGCCACTCTTGCCTTCAAGCCACTCCTTCACACCTCGTCTTAACCGATCAAAAGATATCTTCCCTTGACGTGTGCTATCATCGAAATAAAAATAGTAATATTCGGCAATACAATAATAGTCGTATTTGTCATCTTCTGTCCATCCAATACCGTGGTGTTCTTTCAAGGTAAGTTCCATGCAGCGGCAAGCCAATCCATCAGGCCATGAGAATTGCTCCATAAGTGTTTTATATAGCCCTAAATTGGTAGCGTGTTCGGGATTGCGCAGCTCAAAGAACTCCCTCCAGGCATATGCCATATAGCCATCGTAGAAGTTTTTAACTGTTTCCGCAGTCTCCTCTTCTTGTACGTCAGCAAAAAGTTGTTCCAAATTCCACCGTAAGCGCAGCTCTTTCGTCAGATGATTGTCAGGCCCAAGAGCCTTCAGCCAGAGTTCATTGCCCTGCAAGAGTTGTACATAAGGATTCCACATGTTAGACTTGCGATAATCAGAAACTACCTGCTCTTGATAACGTGCATAGAGTGTAAGCCCATCATCGTCTAAATGCTCTGCAACATACTTCATAAATCCTTCTTGCTCCAGCATAGCTGATAGCAAGTCCTTATTCTCTCTGATTATGTCTGGTAAGTTCTGCTTCATGCTTGCAAAATTACACAAAAAAGGCCAGTTTCCATGCTTTTTTGCCATCAAAATACTCTTTTTATACATCTTTTTAATAATAAAGTGCTGATTTACAAATATAATTTGTACTTTTGCAGATAGTTCGGGGAGAAATCCGGACTAATGATGCATTGCTTATTGATACGCACTTAACCGAAGGTGTCTGGAAAACTCAATTTGGGATAGTTCGTTCATAGAGCAGAGGAGGCCTGAATAAGGATTTCCAATGACTACATCATAGCTTTGCACACGCTTTGGCGTGTTGCATTCTTATTTGTAGTCAGGGGGTCCCGTTTTCCAGACACCGCCCCTCAGGTTAAGTGCATAAGGATGACTTCACGCCATTCTTTTGTCCTTTTCCTTTTGCGGTTTTATAGTTAAGGACTAAGAACAATGACGATAAAGAGCAAACGCGTTGAAGCCATAATTGACGAATTGAAAGACCAGTATCTGGAAGAAGACCGCTACACCCGACCTTGGATCATAGGTTTTAGTGGCGGTAAAGACTCTACGGTGCTGCTTACTCTTGTTTGGATTGCCTTGCAAAGATTGCGCGAGGAAGGCAAACCTTTGAACAGAAATGTACATGTGGTGTGTAATGACACAATGGTGGAGAATCCCATCATTGAGGAGTACGTCACCAAGGTTTTAGACTTGATAGCAAAAGCTGCCAAGGAACAGCAGATGCCAATCTCCGTAGCTACCACAACGCCAGAGTTGGAAGATTCATTCTGGTGTTGTGTGATAGGTAAGGGTTATCCTGTCCCCAACAATTCTTTCCGTTTCTGCACAGAGAAGATGAAGATTAAGCCCACCTCCAAGTTCATTACTGATCAAGTGGCTGCAGACGGAGAACCTATTGTGCTTGTTGGAACAAGACTTTCAGAAAGCCAACAACGTGAACGCTCTATCAAACGACACGAAATAAAGGGCCATCGTCTGTCTAAACACCCATTGAATCCTAATACCTTTACCTATGCACCCATTAAGGAATTGATGCTTGAAGAGGTTTGGTGGATTATCAATACAATTCCTTCACCCTGGGGATTTGACAACGAAATCCTGTACAGGATATACATGGATGCCTCTGCCGATGACTACGAATGTCCTACGGTAGTTACTGATGATAGTCACCGCTCCTGTGGCCAAAGCCGTTTTGGATGTTGGATTTGTACAGTCGTGAAAGAAGACAAGTCTATGACCTCGCTTATAAAGAATGGTATAGAGTGGATGAAACCACTACTGGATTTCAGAGACAGACTTGTAGAGAATCGTAATGTCTCTGAGCTACGCTGCTCCACAAGAAGAAACGGACAAAAGGCAGTCGATGAAACGGGGCACAATTTGGGCAACTATACAATGGAGTACAGAATCCAGCTTCTTCGAGAACTGCTTACCGTTCAGAAAGACACCCAGTCATATCGCTCCAGTATAGACTTAATCACCAATCAAGAACTCATAGCCATTCAAGTGTTGTGGTATCGAGACGGCAATTTCTCTACCACCGTAAACGACATCTACAACGAAGTGTATGGCTATAACATACCCAATACCAATATAGGTTTGCAAGAACGCATACTGCTGGAAAAGGCTTGCTCTGACAATCCCAAACACTATCAGCTTATCCAGGAACTGCTGGCTTTGCAGAAGAATAAGGTGCTGTTGATGAGAAAATACGGACTACAGACGGACTTGGAATCTCGTCTTGAATCATTTGTGAAG
>Ga0310786_10006668_pt1 | contig 15282 bp, 22 predicted proteins | sample AusTroGonzalo_MG_FD_203881 | JGI IMG/M metagenome (GOLD analysis project Ga0310786, IMG submission 203881) | Bovine rumen microbial communities from tropical cattle in Woodstock, Queensland, Australia - Gonzalo_03 (v2) (version 2) | ecosystem: Host-associated > Mammals > Digestive system >... | reverse complement strand
AGATGTCTAGCTTATCCAAGAAGAATGCGAGTACTACAATGTCATGACAACTGGCAAGATCAACTGCTTTGCAAATGGCATCTTGACATCTGACAGATATGGTAACCTCTATCCAATATCTAATATGAAATACATCAAAGATGGACGTCAGATCAGACCATACAGTGAATATGAAGCTGTCGGCATTGACAGATACTGGTATGACAACTTGAGACTTGGTGAGAACACAGAGACAGTTGAGAAGTCAAAAGAGTATGTCTGGAAGTGCATCGGCCAGATGCTGCCGCTTCCTCAAGACTGACAGTCTAAATTATATGTTCAAGTTGAGATCTTGCCAAGCCCAAGTAAATATAGACATCAATTTGATATATAGGAGACAACATGCTTGACAAAAGACTAGTGAGCTACTGGGCACACATGCTTGATGAGTGCTTTGTGAATGAGTCAGAGAAGTCATCTGCAACACGAATGTCATTGAACATCCAAGACTACTGGTGGGACAACAAGACAAAGATTGCGCCAGTCATCTGCTTTGGGCCAGTGGAAGACATGGACGGCCTGCAGCATGATGTGCCGACTCGCAAAGAGCTTCGTGCAATTGCTGGCACCAATGTGGCGCGCAATGACCCAGACTTCTTTGACGGCCTAGTGGTTGCATATGCCTACTGCACAAGAATAGATGACGACGAGCAGCATGCATGGGTGTGGCAGCCATGGACAACACTTGAAGGAGAAGTGAAGTTCAAGCTCTGCAACATGATGATGTGGGACAAGCACACAACAGATGAGCCAGTTGACCCAGATGCTGAAAAGAAGCATGTCCTTGAGCAGTTCCAGAGAGAGCAGATTGACATCCTAGATGATGAAGCTGTTGAGCAGTTCATCTAGGACTACTGCAGCGGCTCAGCTGCTAGCCCAGAGCGCATAGCTGAGATCACATACAGTCTTCCAGGAGCACAGGACAAGATCACAGCAGATGTTGCTGCAAAGATGCCCTCATTCTATGCAGGATGGCTAGTCCCCAACAAAACAAGCTGTGCAGATGAAGAAGAGCGCATTGCCAAGATCCGCTCAGCGACATTCCACTCACGTGAAGAAGTGCTGAAGTGGATAGCAGACAACAGACTTCAAGGTGACATTGCAATTCCGCCAGTTGAGTACTCATATGTCAACGGCAAGTACCAGCCAGAGAAAGACAAACTGACAGTTGACACAATGTTCCAAGGGTCAATTGCTCCATACAAGCAGATCCCCAAGATCAGAGTGAAGCCGATGTCTAGCTCCCAGCAGCGTCACATTGAGAAGATGATAACTGACCCCAACTACAGACGTGCCATACGCGCACACGGCAACCAGTACAATGCAAGTGGAAGAAGGCAGTTTCTGAAGTCTTAGAAGACACCAGATGAGATCCAGCGCAGCAAAGAGAACTCAAAGCGCAGAGCCTAGCTAATATAGGCAGTGTGCAAGCAGTTCTATCCAGAGCTGTATGATGACTGGAAGAACGGTGAGACACCAGCCATCCGCGACTAGGCAAGAGCTGAGCTAGTGCGCAGACTTGACTTCACAGCTGGAGGTGAGAACTCACTTCCTGACACAGCGCTCTAGACTTGGCGCACTATGTATGACAAGTTCAAAGCTGACAAGAAGAGCTTGATCAAGCAGATAAAAGACGCATATGAGCAAGGTGACAGTGAAGCTGTCAAAGCAGGAGTTGACAGATACAACTCACTGTGCAGAAGATATGACGAAGAAGCAAAGAACAGCGACATTGTGACGCAGCTCATTGCTCTCGACTCACATCTGTTTGCGCCAAAGACTGAGCAGCAGCTAGTGTCAGCAAAAGCTTGATGAAAGCACTGCACAGTCTACATGGGATAAAGGCTTGAGAGAGATCTCAAGCCTTTGTTTATGCCAGCACCTAATGTGATATAATGTATATGTATGCATATAGAAGCAGTCATAGGCGCAAACTACGGTGATGAGGGCAAGGGAATGCTCACAGAGCATCTCTGCAGAAAATGCTCTAAGCCGATTGTTGTGCTCTCAAATGGCGGATGCCAGAGAGGGCACACAGTCAACAATGTTGAGCTTGGCATAAGACATGTCTTCAACCACTTCGGCTCAGGCACACTTCTAGGTGTGCCGACTGTCTTCTCTAAGACATTTCTGCTAAACCCCATCAAGTACATTGAAGAGAAGCAAGAGCTTGAGAAACTTGGACTTAAGCCAAAAACACTTAGAGCTCCTGGATGCCTTCTGCAGCTGCCAAGTGACATGTTTGTGAACCAGATGCTGGAGAAGCAGCGTGGAAGATCAAAGCACGGGTCTTGCGGATGGGGCATCTGGGAGACAAAAGTCCGAAACAGAGACTTCAGCCCTTTGGCATTTGACGACTTCTCTAAGCTTGACTATAGCCAGAAGAAGAAAGCGATGCTAGAAGCTTTAGCTTGGCAAATAGACTTTAGACTTGAAAATGGAAAAGAGTCTATTGATGAAAAAGTCTACAGAGCTATGACAAGTGAGGGCTTCATCAGCCACTTCGTGCAAGACTTTGAAGAGATGGCTGCTGATGTTGAAATGCTTGAGTCTGACCAGCTTGCAGACATAGACTGGCACAAGCATGGCCTTGATGTTAAGACCTTAGTCGTAGAGAATGCCCAGGGACTGCTTCTAGACCAGAAGTATGCTCCAGCAGATGAAAATGGCTGTAGAGACATCCATTCAACACCCAGCCAGACTGGGCTAGAGGGGGCGCTGGAGGCCCTCGGTGATGGTTTTACAGCTAATGATGTAGTAGCAAATTATGTGTCTAGGTCATATCTGACAAGGCATGGTAGTGGCCCATTTCCTGAATATGACTCATCTATGAAGTTCAATGATGCTACAAATGTCTACAATGACTACCAGGGAAGCATTAGATTCGGCAAGCTCAATGTTGAAGAGCTTGTAGAAAGAGTGAAAGCTGACTCTATGGGCGCTAAAGAGGTAAATATAGTAGCAACTCATATGAATGAGCTTGAAAATGAAGAGCTGAGAGAAGTCTCAAAGCTAGTCTCATATGAGGATGACTCAAGAAAGTTCAAGCAGACATGAACAGCTTCATAGACAAATGCATTGAAAAGCATATAGACAGAGGACTAGTCTCCAAGAGATATCTTGACTTCTACTCAAAGAAGTCCTGGAGAAGTCCGGCTAGAGCAATGAACTTGAATAACATGTAGTACATTGCCGAAGCTGTTGAGAAGTCTAAGACAAAGCTTGATGATGTCTGTGCATTTGCACCAAGCAGCTATATGAACATTGTCCGAGCAAACGAGTCTGGCAATGTGTATCTTGATGAAGCTGCTCGCCAGACAGCTGACACTTCAAAGCTCATAGATGAGATCAGGTCATACTGCAGAAAGAACACATTCAAGCCGCTTGATGATGAAGAGCTTGACAAAGTGCTGGCAATTGAATGCTATGACCCGGACAAGTCTGGAAAGATCTTTGGAAACATCATGCTGCTAGACTTTCCGTTCAACATCTCAGCATGCTCAGCCGACAAGCATGTTGAAGTGCTGTCAAGAAGAGCAATGCTTCTTGGATACAACTTTGTTGCTATGTCTAGCCCAGAAGAGACGGTGATTGACGGCGTCAGATGTGCGCATGTGTCAATCCAGTTTGAAGCAACTTACTTCTCAAGCAATGTGAAGTCTGGTGACATCCTATGCCACATCACTCCAAAGTCGCTTGTGCCCAAGATAATGGCTAGAGGCCTTGTTCCATCGAACAAGAACAGCCATGGATTCAACTATGGGCCACGAGTGTACTGCTTCATTGACAAAGATGATCTTCTGATGAAGAGCTATGCCAGCAGCTCTGGAAAGACAAGCAAGAAGTTCATAAACAGAGACAGACTGGCATTTGATGTCCTGAACTTCTACAAAGAGCTTCAGACCAAGACTTCTGGCACGCTGTTCAACACATTTGAGTTCACAATGCTAGCTATAGACACAGCAAAGCTAGATGATGTTGAATTCTACAGAGACAACACATTTGACATTTCTGGCAGATTTGCAGCCGTGTATACAGAGAAGTCTATACCTCCAAAAGCAATAGATGTTGTCTGTGACATCATAGCTGAGCCGTCAAAAGAGTAAATAAGTTTTCATAGTTTAAAAAATCTCGAAATAGGGTAATATATATCTTAATTGCTTAATTGTGGCCTTGAAGAAGTCCTTCAGGCTTCAAGGCGCAAAATGAGAAAAGTTTGCATGCATGTCCAAAGTGTGTGCGAAGTTAACGTTAACAAAAAACAAAGAAAGAAATAAAATGAAGAAACTAATAGCTACAGCAGTGGTCGCAGCACTTGGATTTGCTTCCTTTGGTGCATGCCAGTACACAGCTACAGTCAAGGAGACTGCTTGGATCTACAAGTGGTCTTTCAAGGGCAGGACAACAACAGGTGAGAAGGCAAAGACAGTCAAGGCTGCTCCTGTGTCTCTCTGTGGATATGCCGGCACGGCCACTCCAGTTGAGTGCGCAGTGCGTGTCCCCTCTTCTCTGAAGATCGAGGGATTCACTGCAATCTGCATGCCTGGATGCGGCACAGACTCATTCGAGCAGTTCGCAGAAGTGAATGAGATCTTCTGGCAGAAGAAGCCCTTCAAGGCTTCCCTCGCTGGTGGAGTGACCACAGATGTTGCACACATCATCGGCCGCAACAAGAAGCAGGTAGAGCTTGCTGGCCAGGCAAACTTCGACAAGTTTGTCAATGGCGTCATCAAGGAGGGCTCCTACAGCTTCACATATGCTGGATTCGGCAAGTATGACCTCAAGAACAGCCGCATCAAGTCCGTCAAGGGCACATTTGCTGGCTATCTCACTCAGCCTCATGCAGTGACTGTCAGCCTCTGCACTTCAGCTGGATACTGGGACTGCGAGACACTCGGACTTGAGTGCGAGGGCACTTCAATTGCAACAGGCAAGTTCAAGGTGAAGTACCAGAAGAATGCTTCAAAGAAGTTTCTTGCTGGCAAGTTCCCTGGAACTCCTGCTTGGGCAACAGCTCTCAACTAACAACAAGCTAGGCAAAGCTAGCATATAAAAAGAGAAGCTGAGCAGAAATGCTCAGCTTTTTCTTTGCATGAAAGCCAAGTGATCTTTCACTTGGCTTTTTCTATGTCTATGTCATATCTGTGTCATGTCTTAGACATTGTCATTAGAATCATCTTCATTCAGCCCAATGCCCTTGAAGTTCATGTCACCTGACTTGATTGCTCGCTCTTCAGCATCTCTAGCGGCTCTGAAGTCAGGACGTTTTCTCTCTTCATCCGCGCACTTCATGCAAAGCGTGTCAGTGTTGAACATTGACATTATGCGTCCACCAGTGAGAGGCGCACCACATCTGTCGCATCTTCTCTTGGTGAAGAATGGGTCTCCGCTTTCATTGGCCCAAAATTGCATTTCTTTTTTGAATTTCTCCCATTCAAGCCCTAAGCAGAAGTCTATGCGGTTTGAATCACCAGCATCATATTCATCGGCAAGATATTCACCGAATGCATTGACCATCATTGGTGTTGTTGAGACTACTGCTGACAATGATGAACTGCTTTCATCTAGCTTCTTCAACTGCTTCTTCCAGTACGCAATTGCTTCGCATATGAACTTCTTTGAATGCTTCTTCATTATGTTATTTCCTGGTTTGTCAAATATATTTACATTAAATGACAGCAAGAAAGACACTAAGTCTCCAAATCGCCAAGATCAAAGTAAATATTGTCTGCAATGAAGTACATCGAAGAATATCTAGACAGCCAAGCTAAGATGCTTGAAGAGTCATTTTCTAAGTTTGTCAATGAGGGAAAGCACTGGCCTGAAGACTATGTGAAGTCCGCAACAAACAAGCTAGTCAACCGATATCATCTGCAGACGCAAGAGCAGATTGATGAAGCTAGAGGCATAGTCATGCAAGTCAAAGATGCGCTTGAGTTCATCTCTCATGACGGCCGTCTCTACTCACTTCTTGACAAGACAATTCTGTGGATATGTGAGAATGTCAGTGACTTCAGCGGAATACGCCTGTTTCTTCTGAAGAACCTCGGCAACACAGCAAGAAGTCTTGAAGTGATGACAGCTTCAAAGCAGCCGCAGTGGTCAGCTGAAGCTATAAAGGGCATGGACTTCTAGACATTTCTGCAGCAGGCTGCTGAAGCACAGAAGAATGTTGTGATTGATGCTGACCCAGCTGGCAAGACATACACAGTTGTGCCGATACAGTCATTCACACAGATGAGCAGAAAATTCGGCGGTGATGCAACTGGTGCCGGCTTGCAGGGAGATGGATGGTGCCATGCAAACGGCATGCCAATGTACAATGACTTCACAGACAGCGGACGGTGCAAGCTCTATGTCATTGCACAAGACGGCTGGGAAGACATTGAAGCGCCTGACCCAAAGTACGTCACAACAGCATATGATGACTATGGCATGTCGCTCATTGCAATAGCTGTTGACATTGAAAGCGGCACACTTGTTGACTAGACACTCCGATGGAACCATGTTGTGAAGCCCAGCAATGGTGAAGCTGACAATGCATTTGACGATGACTGGGACAAGCTCAACAAAGCAGTGGGATTCAATGTTGAAGAGATTGTCGACAGAGATCTAGAGAATGAGAAGAAGCTGAAAGCATAGAGAGAAGCCGGCCCTCAGGAGTATGTGCAGAGCATGCTGGCCAAGACAAGAGTCGTAAGCCCAAACTTCGTGCCAGATGACATACGCAGCAAAGTGCATGAGATAGCCGTTCCGGAGAACATCAGAAAGCTTGATGAGCTTGCATTCAGTGACTGCACGGCGCTTGAGAAAGTCATCATCCCAGGAAGTGTGAAGACAATAGGTGATCTTGCATTCTACAACTGCAGCAGTCTGAGAGAAGTGCAGCTTGGCGAAGGCATTCTCGAGATCAGCAGAAGTGCATTCAGCAGATGCTCAAGCTTGGAGCGGATAGTCATTCCAGCTTCAGTCAGAATCATACGCAACTGGGCATTCAACATCTGCTCTAAGCTGAGAGAAGTGACAGTGCTTGGATCTAATGTTGAGATTGACCAAGCTGCATTCACTGGCACAAGCCTGCAGAAGCTAGACTTTCTGAGAGTTGACGCTAAGCGCATTGCCAGCATGCACGGCTGGCCCTTTGGTGTGGACCCTAGCATCATACATGGCAGAGAAGCTTGAAGAAAGTGAATAGAAACATCTGTCTAGATGTACAGGATCTCGGCAGAAAGTATATTATTTTTATAGATTTATAATTCCCATGCCGAGAAAAGGCAACCATCTTCAGTGGTTGCCATGAATCGGCATAAATTATTTTACACATTTTCCCAAAAAACTACTCAGTTTTCATATCAAAAGTGTAAATAAAAATATGAAGATGAACAGAGCATATAAATTTAGACTCTATCCAAACAAAGCCCAGCAATAGACTTTGCAGAGTCATTTCGGCGCTGTTCGCTTCATATACAACCATTTTCTAGAAAAGAAGATAAAAGTCTACAAAGAGACAAAGAAGACGATTTCCTGGAACTAGCTTGCTAATGAGCTTCCTGAAATGAAGAAGCAAGAAAAATATGCATGGCTTAAAGAAGTAAATAGCCAAGCACTTCAGCAAGCGGTAATCCATCTTGACAAGTCATTTCTCAACTTCTTCAGAAGCAATTTTGGATTTCCAAAGTTCAAGTCAAAGCATAAGTCAAAGAAGTCATTTTGCTTTCCTGTAGTCAACAACTTGAAGATCGACTATGATGCAAACAGGATTTCCATCCCGAAGTTTATAAAGCTAAAAGACAAAGACAACCGTCTGAAGTGCAAGTTTAGCCGAAAAGTAGAAGGAACAGTAAAATCAGCGACAGTATCACAAGACAAAGATGGAAGATACTATATCTCGATTCTTTGTGAGGTTGACATGCAAGTTCCAAACAAGAAACCAGTTTTAAGAGAGACTTCAAGAGGAATCGACTTCGGAGTGAAGACTTTCTTGACATTTGACGATGGAACAAAGGTTGAGAACCCAAAGTTCTTGAAGCACTCTCAGGAGAAGCTTGCAAGACACCAACAAGATCTAGCAAAGCTAGAAAAAGGAACAACAAGATACAAAAGCAAACAGGAGCAGATAACAAGGCTTCACTCAAAGATAGCAAGACAAAGAAAAGATTTCCTAGACAAGTTGACAAGCAGGATGTGCAATGATAGCCAAGTTGACACATTCTGCATAGAAGACTTGTCGATAAAGGACATGCAAAGCGAAAACAGACATGCAATGAACCGAGCTATAGGAGACTTAGCTTGGAACATGTTCACAGGCATGCTGACATATAAAGCAGAACAAAGAGGCAAGAATGTCATCAAGATAGGACGATATGTTCCGTCTTCAAAGACTTGCAGCAACTGCGGATATGTCAAGTATGACTTGCAGCTAAGCGACCGAGAATGGACTTGTCCAGAATGTGAGCATCATCATGATCGAGACATCAATGCTGCAAAGAATATCAAGGATTTTGCTTTGCCTAATATGAATTTCAATAAAAGGGTGGGAAGCACCCTATCGAATGGCAATCATCTTCAGTGATTGCCAGCTTCAAATATTTAACCAGAGTAAATAAATTTATAAAAGATAAAACATTTATAAAGAAACAATATCAAAAAGAGTAAATAATTTTATCATAATTGAGACGTACAAGTTCAGAATCTATCCGACAAAAGAACAAGAAGTTCTTTTGCAGAAGCATTTTGGATGTGTACGTTTTATCTATAATTGGGCATTAGATTTCAACAAGAAGCTCTATGTTTAGACTAGGAAATACAAGAATTATGTTGCAATAAATTGCGATGGTGATTTGATTAAGCTCAAACAAGAAAAAGAGTGGCTGAAAGAAGTTAATTCACAAAGTCTCATTTCAAGTATTGGACATCTTGATTGGGCTTTTAATAGATTTTTCAAAGGCTTAAGCGGATTTCCGAAATTCAAGAAGAAAGAGTTGACAGCTAAATCATTTGAAGTTCCATAGCATTTCAATATTGACTTTAAAAATTCATCTATCTAGATTCCAAAGTTTTGCAAGAAAAATAAAATTCGCTGTAAGATTTCTAAAAAAGTGAATATGGATCATTTCAAGAAATTTGGAACTGCAACAATCTCTCAGAATAGTTCTGGACAATATTTCGTCAGTTTTATTGTTCATAGAGATGAAGAATCAAAATAGCCAATTTCAGACAATAAGATTTCAGAAAACAACTCGCTTGGATTTGACTTTGGACTCAAGCATTTTCTAACATTAAGTGACGGAAGAACATTTGACAATCCAGAGTATTTCAAGAAGATGCTAGACAAACTGGCATGGGAACAGAGAAAGCTGAGCAAGAAGCAAAAAGGAAGCAAGAACAAAGAGAAACAAAGAATAAAGGTAGCAAAGATTCATCAGAAGATTTCAGATCAGAGAAGTGATTATCTTCACAAGCTAAGCACAAGCCTAGTCAAAGAAAGCCAATTTGACTGCTTTTGCTTTGAGGATCTGAATCTTAAAGAGATGAAGAAGTTATGGGGAAGAAAAGCTAGTGATTTGTCATATTACACTTTTCAATAGATGATGTTGTATAAAGCAGCAAAAGTCGGGAAAGTATGTGCTAAGATCGGAAGATTTGAACCGTCTTCATAGATATGCAGCAAATGCAGTCATAGACAGAAGATGCCGCTTGATGCCAGGACTTATGAATGTCCAGAATGCGGACAAGTCATCGATCGAGACCTCAATGCTGCTATCAACATCAGAAACTTTGCTTTAAGAAACATTTTAAGAAATACCGAGGGAACCTCGGGAATCAACGCTTGTGGAGATGGAAGCTCTGACAAATGTGGTGCAAACCATGTTTGTGAAACTGCCGTCGGAGAAGCAAGAAAATCAAGCCATTGCAAGAAGTGCAAGGAAGAAGGCTCGAAGATCACGCCTTTCAAGGTGTGACTAGTTCACTCTGGCTCCATTGAATGCCTGTACCATTTATTGGAACCAGATTTGCTGTAAGTGCAGGAAACACAAGATGAAACAAAATATTTTTACTGTTGAAAACCAGATATTGCATATAACAACAGATGACTTTTCATCAAATTCATATTATTAGAATAATCCATAGATGTTCAATGAGTTGTGCAAAATCATAGACAACAATAGAATAACAGCTATAGCACGGATGTTGCTTGCACCATCACGCAAGTATATGTATGACTGGATAGCACTAGTTACACCCACTATAAGTGATGGTAAAATAGCTGAAAGACTTCATTGGATATTAGGCAATGTGCATAGATATCCAAAGTGTGCACATCCTGACTGCAAGTGTGATGTTAACAGTGATCAATTTATAAGCATTTCGATTGGTTATGCACCATATTGCTCACATAAATGCATGCAAAGTTCTCCTATCATTGCAGAAAAAAGACGAATGACAAACAATGCAAAAAGCTATGAACAAAAACAGATGGAAATAGCTAAAAGAATTGCAACATATAACAAGCATAAAGAAGAAGATCCTGAATTTGTAAAGAGAAAACAAGAAAAATCAGTTGCTACTAGAAAGAAAAATCATGGTGAAGACTACACTGGGCGAAAAAAATGCTGGAACACCATGAAAGAAAAATATGGTGTGTCTAATCCAATGCAAATCAAAGACGTCCAAGACCATATAAAGCAACACAATCTTGAGACTTATGGCGTAGAATGGCATATTGCTGCTAAAGAAATACGAGAAAAATCAAAATAGACAACACTAGATCACTATGGTGTTGACAATCCATTTGCATCTAAAGACATAATTGAACAAATGAAGCAGTCTAACTTAGAAAAATATGGTGTTAAGCATAATTGGCAGCGAGATGATGTAAAACAGCATATAAAAGACACAAACAAAAGACTTTATGGATATGAAAGCCCAATGCAGAATCCAGAAATCAGATCTAGAATGATGTCAAACATCAAATATGATGGAAGATCATTTGATTCATATCCTGAATTATGCTTTTACATCTGGCTGACAGACAATGACATGCCATTTGAGTTTTAGCCAAATACACCATTTGAATATATATTTGACGGAAAAACACATATATATTGCCCAGACTTTAAAGTTGATGACATGTATTTTGAAATAAAAGGAGACCATTTTTTCAAGAACGGAAAGATGATATGCCCATTTAAGCATCATGGCTGGAATGATGCACGATATGCGTATGAGTGTGAAAAATATGAAGCAAAGCACCAATGCATGCTTCAAAACAATGTCATAATACTCAAAAGTGCTGAATATCTGATGTTTGTTGAATATGTCAATAGTAAAATAGGAAGTAATTTCTACAAACAATTAAAAAATTTGAAAAAATCTAAATAATCTTTGTCTGCGTTTATGTTGTCATTAATGTAAATAATATTTGTTATGAAGACAAAGACTTTAAAACTTATTGCTGAAGCTGCTCACAGTGTTGAGATGGTCAAACAAGAATATGATCCATCAAAGCCATTCACTATGAAGTTCAATGGCATTGCGGCGATGGCATCGAGAAAAAACGCCAATGGCCGAACGTATCCCTATGAGCTTCTAAAAAGAGAAATGGAGAAGTTTGACAAAGAGATGGTGTAGACTGGACGAGCTCTTGGAGAGCTTGAGCACAGCTCTTCACCAGAGATATCACCAGACCGCGCAGCAGTTAGATTTCTGTCAATAACTGAAGACAATGAAAACTGGATTGCAGAAGGCGTCATTCTTTGTTCAGATGAAAAGCATTCAATAAAGGGAACACTTTGCGGAGATACACTTGCCGCATTGACAAACTATGGCACAAAGTGGGGTCTTTCAACACGAGCTCTTGGTGATGTTGATGAGACAACAGGTGAAGTGACTGATCTGCAATTATGCACCATCGACGCCGTTGTAAATCCCAGCATCGGGGAGCTAGTAGCTAGCAATGGCGACCGCTTTGTGAACGGCATTCTTGAGTCAAAGCAGTTTGTGTGCAACATCCACGGCGAAGTGATTGAAGAGAAGTTCAACAAGTTTGAGAATTCTCTGAAGACAATGCCGAACACATTCATCTCTTCAAAGAAGAATGAGAAGATCTGCGAAGCTCTTGATGCATTCTTCAAGTCATTGACTGCATGATGAAAAATGGCCAATAATGTCCATATTCTATGCCAAAATGCCAAGCTTCAAGCTTGGCATTTTCTCTATGCCAAAAGTGTAAATAAATTTCATAATGAACACACGCAGCACAAAGATAAGACTTAGAATTGACGCATTGAACAACTGGGAGAATGGAAACTCTAAGCCTCTTCAGCTTGGTGAGGTCGGAATTGCCTACTAGTCAGTCAACACTGCTCCAGAAGGGCAGCCTGCGTACTATGAGAAGAAGAATTTTCAGGTGAGAGTCGGAAAAGAGGAGAATGGGACCCATTGGCTTAGCTCAGCGCCGCTGCAAGCTGATGACTTCTCAGAGTCTTTCTACACGCAGCTCACCAGCCAGCTAAGCAGCATATTCTTCCTCAGAAGTGAGCAAGAAGACTTTGCGCAAGCTATAGAGAGCTAGTTTGGGACTGAGATCACTGAGATCAAGAACCGGCTAGATGTCTTAGAGCAGCATTGCAAAGACCCAGCTATTTCAAGCGAGACATTGTACTGGGAGGAAGTCTTTCCAGCTAGTGTCCAAGAAGAAAATGGATGAGCGAGTGCTTGTCTACAAAAAATGTAAATAAAAAACAATAAATCTAAAGGAACTAAAAAAAATGGCATTAACATCATTATTTCCTCTTGAGAATGGATCTGCAGGACTTTTGTCTGCAGTCAATGTCGGTGGAACTAAATATGACATTCGTGACTATGCTGCACGAAATGCATTGTCCGCATCGCTGTCTGTGATTGACCAATTGTCAACAATGGCTATTGGCGGTGTGCATTACATCGGCAAAGCACAAGATTCAGACAACATCTTCGATGGATCTACATTGTCCGTTGTGCATATTGATTCTGTCTCGGTAGAAGTCCAGCAAGGTGACATGGTCACCCATAAGAATCCTGATGGCGAGGGTCCAGACTGCGAATATATTTGGAATGGTCATACATGGAATGAGCTTGGTTCTACAGGGTCTTTGAAGTCTCTTGCATTCAAGGATTCTGCAACTGGTGGTTACACACCAGCCGGAAGTGTTGACATCACACCAAGTGGTGCATTGACAGTTGACTTCTCAAAGGCATCATTCACCGGCTAGACTAGCACTTTGACTGGCACGTTCACTGGTGTGTCAATCACTAATCTCACTGGTGCATTCACTGGTGAGCAAGCAACAATCACAAGCACTGTCACCAATGAAGATGCTGAATTGACAGTGTATCTGTCAAATGCAACTGTCAATGTCATAACTGGGATAGCATCACATGATGCAATATCTAAGCCGCCGGATCTGACAGTCACAACTAATGCTAGTGGGCTTGAACTATCTGGTGTAATGACCAATAGAACTAATGTTTTAACTGCTGCAACTGCATCATCTATAGAATCGGTGCTGACAAGCTGGGTTGGAGCTTCTACAACATTCTCTGGATCTTATACACCGTCAGGCGACGTGTACCTGACAGCAGTTGGAATATCTGGTGGCATATCTTACACTGATCCAGTGATTTCAGCTGGCAATGGAGATCTTGGAATATCTGGACTTACTTCAACCCATAATCTGAAGTCAGATGGAACAATTAGCTTGACTGGCTTAGAGCCTACAATTACTTGTAATTCATCATCCGTGTCAGCAGATTCTGGAACAAACAACTTCTTGTCAACAGCTGTTGTCAACAATGAAGTTCTTTCATTTGACAGTGGCGCAGCTTTGACATCCTATGATGCTAATGTAAGTGACATTAATGTAGGATTTTCAGCATGGAGTGGAGCACCAATATTTGAAGGCAAAACTCCAACGGGCAGCATAACTACAGTTGGTGCACTAAGCGGCACGGTTGCAGCAGGCATCAAGACTGCAGGAAATGCTTCACTCACTGGCATGGGTCTCACTGGCACAGCAGGATTCGTCGGAACATCTGGAACAATAAGCACTTCTGGCACACCTCTGGCAACAGTCAAGTCGGCGCCTCTCAGCTATGTCAAGTCTGTTGACACTGCAACATCTGGTCAAGTTACATTCTCTGGAACGGTTTCAGTAGAAGAAGGGACATTTGTCACAGCTGTAGCATACAAGACTGGAAGCGGAACAGCGGCAACAATTACACTTGGAAGCGGCAACATCACAGCAACTGGAACTCAGACACTCACCTACTCCAAGGCAAAGTCCGCATCTGCTACATATACGCCATCTGGCACGGTTGCAGTCGACAGCTTCACTCCAGATGGCTCTGTCACGGTGGCTGTCACGCCAACTGGTACAATCAGTGGAACTCAGACAGTTGCAGCTCACTCTCATACAGCAACATTCACCGGCACATCCGGAAATATTACAGTCAGCTGATGAGATTCTTGAGTCTCTCAAGAACAACGAAGACAGTCTCGGATTTCTCCGAGACTGTTTTTGTGTCTGCTGCATGACATTTTTGAGTACAATATTTTTATGAAAAGATAGTCATCAAAAACTGCTAAGCTGAAGAAAGTTGCTGAGCAGCTACCAGCAGAGAAAGCTCCCAGAAAGAGAAGAGCAGCAAAGAGTGCTGCTAGCACAGAAGCTAAGCCCAGAAGACGCAGAAAGCAGTCTGAAGACAATGTAGTTGCAAGTTAGCCGTCAAAGTCTGTCTTCTCAACGCCGCTGCATCCCATCTCAGAAGAGTATCCCATCAATGTTGTCTACACCGTCAATGTTGAGGGAGCTGGTGCATAGATGTTTGTAGACCAGCTGACAACTTCAGTGAAGTCTATTGCCAACAATGCTGCAGCAGATGACTTTGTCCACATATATGTCTTGTACAAGCATCTGCCGGAGAATGTTCCAGCCATGCTCAATAGCATGCAGAAAGAGAATGTGAAGATCACTTCTGCAAGATTCAATGATGAAGACATGGCATTCATGCAGCAGTTCACAAAGAATGCAGCTAACTCAGCAGTGCGCACTTGGAGCGGCATTGTCTTTGCCAGACTTTGGATTCCAATGTATCTGAAGAGCCTGGACAGATGCATCTATCTTGACTCTGACACTCTAGTGAGAGGCAGTCTCAGAGAGCTGTGGCAAGTTGACCTCCATGGCAAAGCTTATGGCATGGCAA
>Ga0310786_10006667_pt1 | contig 15282 bp, 15 predicted proteins | sample AusTroGonzalo_MG_FD_203881 | JGI IMG/M metagenome (GOLD analysis project Ga0310786, IMG submission 203881) | Bovine rumen microbial communities from tropical cattle in Woodstock, Queensland, Australia - Gonzalo_03 (v2) (version 2) | ecosystem: Host-associated > Mammals > Digestive system >... | reverse complement strand
AAAAAAGTTACAACAATAAACTTAATTGTTACATCCGCTGATAATAAACTTGATAGCCAATTTACAATTGGAATCTGCGCCAAAAACGGCGAAGGCCTGGAAAAGCTGCGTTCCACCCTCGTTTCGCAGACCGGCGTGGCTTCCGCAAGCGGCACTTTGGTGACCAACGCCCGTCACGCCGCCGCGCTGCGCGAAGCGGCCGCTTCCCTCTCCGCCGTCAGCGACGGTCTCGACCGCCACATCCCCTCCGACCTCCTGGCGGAGGACCTTCGCGCAGCCCTCGCCTCCCTCGGCACCATCACCGGCGAGATCAGTTCCGACGAAGTCCTCGGCGAGATCTTCAGCAAGTTCTGCATCGGTAAATAATTGCATATAACTAATTGAATATCAACGACTTGCCAAGTTATGCAAGTTCTATTATTCATATCGTTAAGCATTGAATAATTGCTGGATAACGATATCTATCTGGAAGGATTCCAAATTAGAACTACTGTTTTTGTACCGTTATCTAGCCCATCCTGCTAGTTACCAAAAACCGACACTGATGAAGTGTTTTTGAAAAAATCACACGAATAAGTACTGGTTTTAAAATAGCAGTTTTGGGAACGGCCATATTCTACTTATCGTTTATACGATAATTCAACCTGTTCTTTTATAGGGTTTTATCTCTGATATTTGCTTTTTTTAGTCAAATATCATGAAAAGAAAACCTTCATTGATTCCCGGGTTGGACAGGATACTGTCGGCCCGTGAGGCTTCCGTCCTGTTGGCCATTCCGGAGGACGAACTGCTCTATTTCTATCGAGGCCAGCGTGAAATATCGCTGCGAAATCTTCTCAAGCGGATCTGCCGGTCCAATCCCACCTACCACTTCCCCATCATTGGCGAAACGACCTACACTCTCAAGGGTGTCATGAACTCGACAGGTAAAGGCCGCTCCTGGTCGTTGTTCTTCCTGGAGAGGAACCGCATCCATCACTGGTGTGTCGGTGTCCATTATCTCTACTCTAAGGCTGAAGTCGACAACGCATGGAGGAAAGAATCCTTCATGTGGGAGGAATGGATTCCGCTCATTCAGGTCTCCTGCGTATATGGAGTAGATCTTCGGACAGTTCTGCAGCAAATCGCACGGGGCCGTATCCGTGTCCGACCTGGCAATCGGGAGCAACTGGTTTCACGCAAAGATGTCATGTCGCTATGGAAAAGCAAGGGAGAGTAAGCATCAAGAAAACGCAAAGGAAGGATGGCATGACGGAATACGATCTCATCTTCACACCGCCCATCCTGGTTTCAAAAGGTAATTACTTGAAGAAAGAGCATTTGAATATGGCGACCTATACTCATCCTTGCAATGAAATCGAGCGTCGTTTCAACGAAACCGTCGAACAGATGGTTGAAGAAATACGCTGCTTCCGTTACATCCAGTCCGTAAAGAGGGACTTCTCCTTCCTCTCACTCAACAAGGATATTGATGTAATCAGCTATTTCGAGAGTCATAAGACATATAAGGGCAAGGAGTGTGATGCGGCAATCAAGTCCTTCAAGCTGTTTTGTGATGATGAATGCACTTTCGGCGATATTACCGTCGCTTTCCTGACTGCCTATCGTAAATTCCTGTTGAAAGCCAAGGGAGAGGACGGATTCCGGCGCTATGCCCAAAACACTGCGTCAACCTATCTCAAGCATATCAAAAGGCTTCTTAAGATTGCTTTCGCCGACCATTTGATCGATTTCGATCCTTCAGAGGAGATTGAAGGGATCAAATGGGACCATTCCTGTAAGCGTGAGAGCCTGACCGAAGATGAGATCGAGGCTTTGAAGAATGCTCCGTTCAGGGATCTGGAAGTCAAGCGCGCAGTGGAATTAGCCGTCGAGACGGGTCTGAGACGAGGCGACGTGTTAAATCTGAAATGGGAGAACATCAAGAAATCGGGAGGAAGGTACTACCTGAGCTTCACTATCCAGAAAACCGGGTACAAGGTCCGTCTTCCCCTTTCACAGGAGGCAGTAGCCGTCCTCGGGACGATCAAGAAGAAAGGGGCTATCTTCCCTACTCTGTCCTCGCCAATACTGGACCACAAGGTACCACAACTGATCGCGGCCGCCGGTATCGGCAAACATATCACCTTCCATTGCTTCCGCCACACCTTTGCAATGCGGCTTCTGGACAAGGGTGTAGATATTCCGACGATCGCTTTCCTCCTAGGTCATAAGTTCCTCGGAAGTTCCTTGTCTTATATCCACTGTACCAGGGATCACCTAGAAGAGGTCATTGCGAAACTGGAGAGGTAAAACACATTTATGACTGAGAACTGCCGTCACCTCACTCTGAGATGAGATGACGGCAGTTCTATTGAATAATGATCATTCTTACTTCCGTATCGCGATATATCCGCTCTCATCAATCATATCCGCGCCCTTCTTAGTGAAAAGGAACTGATAGAGTTTATACGCCATGCTGTCGTGGTCTTCCGTCTTGCGGACCGCCGCGTAAATGCTTGACACAAAGGGGTACTTGTTGTTCCTAAGTGATTCCTTGCCGGGGGCTACGCCGTCGATGGATAGCATATCAACCCTCATCAAGTCGCGGACCATCGCCGTGCAGTAGAAGAAGGGCGTATAGCCGATGCCATATTCATCGGCCTCAAGTTGCAGGTAGGGCGATGCCATCTGGGAGCCGATGATTTCATACATATAGGTCTCTTCGGTCCCGTCAATCATTTTCAGTCCATCCATAACCAGGGTTTCCATCTTCTCCTGACTGCCTGAATCGGCATTACGGATGTATGGAGTTATGGCATGGTCAACGCCGCCGACCTCTTTCCAGTTGGTAATCTCACCGGTATATATTTTCCGCACTTGGTCAGAAGTCAGGTTCTTGACGGGATTCTTGGGGTTGACGATGAATACCAGCGCATCGATGGCGAGTGGTGCCGTCTCCAGTTCTACGCCCAACTCTGCTGCAGATGCCGTCTCATTCCTGGATATATCCCGGCTGGCGATAATCACGTCGGTCTTGCACTCGATGAGATTCATGTAGGCGTCGTGCGTGCCGCTGCAGAGATTCTTGGCCAGGTAATCATTATAGGAAAACGACAATTCCGTCCCGGAGAAATCGGGCGCAATGATGTATGTGGTAGGGCTCATCCAATCCACCTCCCACTTGTAGGGTACTCCCAGCAGTTTGTATGCCACGAGGTCCCTGACGGGGCGGGTGCTTGTGGAGCAGTCGGTCTGTGGCCAGTCTTCCAACTTGACGTCTTTTAGGTCTCCTTCCGGATTATCGATGCCGTTACATCCAATCAGCATTGCAAAGAACGCTGCGAAGCATATTAATCTTTTTGAATTCATTCTCATACCAATATAACTCCAGGTTCCTTCAAATCTTGCGCCCAAATTGGGTAAAAACCTTTACATCCATCGCTTTCCCGCCCTTCACAACGACCCCGACCTTGGTCTCCTCCAGCCGGAACCCATTCTTCTCCAGCACTCGGGCCGATGCCAGGTTCTCCGGGAACACCTCACCGATGATGCGCTCCAGCGCCAGCTCCCGGAAAGCAATCCCGCAGATCTGCCGCACGGCTTCCGTACCGATGCCCTGGGACCAGAATGGCGTCAGGATCATATAGCCAATCGACCCTGCAGAGCGCTGCTCATCGGCAGTTTTCTCCACGGAAATGCTGCCGACAATCTGCCCGTCCGCTACGATAGCCCGCCAAACGCCCTCCTTGCCGTCATTCTCCGCCACCATTCCGAGCCACCAGTCGGCATCCGCCTCGGTATAGGGGTATGGCAGCCTGTCCGACAGGAAGGTCCTGTCAACGGCATTGCAGAGCGCCATCAGCGCTTCCCGGTCAGCAAAGGTCCACTTATGGAGGTCAATGGTCATATTCGATTCAGGCCAAACAGATTGACTGCGAATTTAGCCATTTTCGGGCAGACGGGCAAATCCCGTCCACCGCTGTCCACCACTGTCCACCGTGTCCACTCCGTCCCTTGGTGAACAACATGAGCTAGATATATTTTCTTAATAATCAAGTGACGCATTTCGGAAAAAGGTACGTTTATATGGCAGAAAAAGATAATTGAAGTATATGAAGGCTATTGAAAGAGTTGTATTTGCGGCGTTGGGTTTCCTGTGCCTGGCATTTGCCGCATGCACAAAAGTAGAAACAGATTCCTATTCAGACTATGCCTGGACGGGCGAATACCCCATCAAAACGCAGAACGGGACCACCGGAGAGATAGAGGACCATACCGGGGTTATTATGCTGCAATTCCTGAATAACGGCATTGAGTGCACCATCTATACGGGCATCTCCGGGATGATTGGCACAAATTGCAGGAAGTTTGAGGCGCGGTGGTCCGGGAAGGATAGTTTTGCCCTGTATCGCACATCCGGCCACCAGTCTCTGCTGGAATACTCAGGAACCATCACCGGCGATAAAATGACCTTGCAGGCACTTAATTGCGACAGCGTTGCTGCCACATACGAACTATCCAGAATCTCGCTCCTGGAATGAGTGGAAATGCCTTTTACGTAAAACTGTGTAACTTTGTAAGTTCAGACAAAGACGTGAGTGTATAAAGAACTGGACGAGCAGTCGCTGGCCAGGTACTGCTCGCAGAGAGACAGAAAGGCGGAGGATGAACTGTATAGAAGATATGCAGTAAGGGTGAATGCACTCTGCAGGCGATACTTGAGAGATGAGGAAGAAGCAAAGGACCTTATGCTTGAAACGCTTAACCAGGCGCTCGACAGGATTGATACATACAAGTTTACTGGAAAGGGCTCGCTGTATGGATGGATAAGCAGGATTGCCATCAACAAGGCCATCGACCAGATCAGGAAACAGCGTTGGCGTACCGTTCCTCTGGACTATTGGGCGCGGGACAACATTCCGAAGCCCACCGAGGATGAGATGGAGGCGATACCGAAGGAGAAACTGCGGGAATGGATTTCAGAGCTGACCGATATGAGAAGGGCCGTTTTCAATATGTACTGCATCGACGGCTACTCTCATCAGGAGATTGCCCGAATGCTGGGAATCACCGAGACGGGCTCCACAAGCATCCTTGCGAAAGCAAGGAAACAACTGAAAGACAAAATTAAACGCTATTTGAAGGAACAAGACCAATGAGAAAGTGGGAAGACATAGTCAAAGACAAGATGGAAGAGTTCGACGAGACTCTCCCTGAAAGTGTCTTTGTCGAATTCCACGCTATGCGAAATGGCGCAGCGCCCGATCCCGCCCCGAAGCGGTTCCCGCTGGAGTGGGCTCTCGTTCCTGCCGTCGCTGCGGGACTGGCCGCAGTCCTTTTACTTCGCCATCCTTCAACACTTGACAATGGCATCCAGATCATCCATCAGCCGGTGCAGCCTGTTGCTGCCGTCACTGATTCCGTAGAAGTGGTTGAGACCATTCAGGACCAGCCGCTTATTGCCCAGGCCAGTACGCCGAAGGTAACCAGACGCCCCGATTCCTACCCACAAAAGACGGAAGACATAGAGATGTTTGAGCCCGAAGAAGAAACATCAAATGCTGGAACACAGGAAGAGAAAAAGCAAACTGTGCCAAAAACGGTTCAAACATCAGAGACCAAAGAAGAAAAGACGATTGACGAACCTGTTGTTACGACAACCTCTCCGTTTATTCCAGAAAGCGTTGGCTCTAAGCCCGTAATTATGAAGGTCGCTCCTGCTGCGGGCGTTATCGCTGGAGGTGGTCTGCTGGCCGCTATTGCTACGCCACTGCTCTCTTCAGGAACTTTTGAAGATGCGGCACCAACAAATCAAGGCGAACCACCTTATGGAGGAATCATTATGGAACCAGAACCACAGAAAGATGAACCGACAGGCAGCCATACGCATTGCTTTCCATTCAAGGGTGGATTATCCGTCGGGATTCCCGTTGCTGAGAGATTGAAAGTAACAACCGGGCTTGAATACACCCTATATCAATCCAGTTTCACCTATACGCTTTCTGGCGAGAAGAAGCAGTTCGCACATTATCTCGGAATACCAGTTCGGCTGGACTGGACACTGGCAAACAATAGATGGCTGGATGTGTATTTGGGCGGCGGCATAGAGGGAGATTATTGTATAGGCGCAACCCTTGCAGGGGAAAGCATCAAGCGGGACGGCTTCAGCTTCTCCCTGCTTGGCGCTGGTGGCATCCAGCTCAATATCACAAAGAACATCGGACTTTACGTAGAACCGGAACTCAGCTGGACAATTCCATCCGAGAGCCGCGTGCTGGAAACCTGGCGCAGCGAGTATCCGTTTATGTTCTCTGTAGCAACCGGACTGCGAATCAACCTTGGCCGAAAATAGATAAAAACTATTTGATAATGAAACACTTTGCTATTATTGGGGCCATGATGGCCATACTCATGGGAAGCGTATCCTGCGAAAAAATCGGAGGGGATAATCCAAAGGACAATCCTTACAAAAGGCTGGAGCTGACCACCAAGTCAGCCGAGTTTGCCAGGAAAGGCAACGACTTCGCATTCAACTTTATCGACCGGGTGAATGACGCAACTCTGGTAGATTTCATCATTTCCCCGCTCAGCATGCAGTTCCTGCTGGGAATGATTCTGGACGGTGCCCAGGGGCAGACGGCCGATGAAATCTGCAGCGTACTGGGTTACGGAGCCGGAGAGGTGGATGCCGTCAACGAATACTGCCAGGCCATGCTGCAGCAGCTTCCCGATATGGACAAGAAAACCAAGTTGGCCATTGCCAATGCTATAGTCGTAAACCAAAAGTATCAATTGCTGGACAGCTACAAGTCGACTGTAGGAAAATACTATGATGCAGAAGTGGCCAATATGGATTTCGACGATAATGCCGGCACTACAAAAAAAATCAACAAGTGGTGTTCCGACAAAACAAACGGCCTGGTTCCCGAAATCATCAAGAACGTAAATCCCTATATGTTTGCATACTTGATGAACGCGATGTATTTCAAAAGTGAGTGGAAACAGAAATTCCCCAAGGGAAACACTTCCAGTGAGACTTTTACGGCTGAGAACGGGGCAAAGACCAGCGTACAGATGATGAAGATAGAAAAGAGTTTCCTTTATCAAGACAATGATGTTATGCGCGTTGTCCGCCTTCCTTACGGTAATGGCGTCTATTCTATGATGGTTATTCTTCCTGCCGAGGGCAAGACAATTGCCGATGTGACGAGTTATTTGAATGGCAAGGAATGGGATGCCTTTATTTCCAACCAGGTCTCTTGCGACGTTGATCTATGGCTGCCAAAATTTGAGACCAAATTCCACATCGACCTAAATGACATTCTCTCTGCGATGGGTATGCCATCTGCCTTCGACGCCATCAAGGCTAACTTCAAGGCAATGTCTGGTAGCGCCCTATGTCTTAGTTTTGTCCAGCAGGATGCCGTCATCAAGGTCGATGAGGAAGGAACCGAGGCGGCAGTCGTCTCCAGTGCAGGAATGCTCGCCACATCGGCCGGTCCAGGGGACCATATCGTCTTCCATGCCGACCATCCTTTCCTCTACCTTATCACCGAATCCAGTACGGGAGCCGTTCTCTTTGCCGGTAAATACAGCGGGAAATGAAACGAATCATCATCATCGTTCTTACAATGTTGGCGGGGATTCCCGCATGGTCACAGATCCAACCCTCGCAAAAAAGGCTGGAGAATCAGATTATGATAGGAGCCGGTCTCTTCGGAGAGACAGGCAACCGTGCCAGAAATGTCTTTCCCGGAGCTGTATTGAGATTATCCTATGGGCTTGATGTGAAAATAGGTGACAAATGGTCCCTGATGCCTGGAGCTGGCATTCGTGCCCAACTTGGAGAGGTCAATCATATCGGCTGGGTCGGTGGAGATCCTGATGGGATGGCCATGGCAGATCTTTTCTGCCAGGCACGTTACCATCTGGTTTCAGAAGGGACAAAGATGGTCATCGGCCTTGGACCTCAGTTCTCATATATGGTTTCACCTGATACATACTACATCGATGCCGACCCGAATGATCCAAGGGACGGAAAGGAAAAGTTCAAACGATGGGATATCGGCCTGCAGCCAAGCATTGTCTTCCAAAGTGGGAGGCATTGGCAATGGGGATTTGAGGCCAGCGTCGGCCTCCGGAACATGTTGCGTCAGTACCCAGAATACAGTGTAAGCGGCAGCGTCCATCTCCATAACATCATGTTCATCTGCGGCTGGCGATTCTAAGGCAAGTCCGAGATAACTAGACCCACATATGTAATCGGAAATCACAACTTATCACTCACCTCCGTCTTCCTGGCGTGCTTGAAGTTGATGGAGGTTTTGCCGAAGCGCCAGGTCAGGCCCAAACGGAACTGGCGGGGATTGTACCAGCCTTCATTGTGCTGATAGTATGTTTCCGTATAGGTATCGCGGACGGGACCGGCATAGCGGTTCTGGAAGGGCATGATGGCCGACACCGACAGGATCAGCCGGTTCTGGAGGAAGCCTTGCCGGAGGCCAAGGGAATACTCATAATCCACGCCGTGGTAGGTGCGCTGCAAGGTGATTTCGCCTCCTCCCGCATCCGCGGACGCATACGCCATAGCCCCTTTCCACAGGAATACGTTGGCGCTCAGGCTGACATCCCAGTTGATGCCGTCGTTCTTCTGATCCAGCGTGGGAGCGTAATAGTAGTCGTACCCAACCATTGCCGATGTCTGGAGACTGAACTTGTCGGAGGGGTTCCAATTGAAACTGAGCATCTGGTCGATATGGTTGTACTTCACGGCGTTTTCGTAGGTCGATACCTTGACGCCATCCGAGCCAACCACGGAGAGATATTCAATCTTGTTGTTGCAAAGACTGCCGTAGGTTCGTGCAGTTAGGTCCCATTTGTCTCCACTGGTGCGATACGTGAGCGTCAGCGCATCGGAGACAACGGTCCGCAGATCGGGATTCCCGTGAGACCTGCTGTAAGGTGATTCCTCGAAGATGTAGGGATTGAGGTAGCTCACGCTGGGCCTGCCCAGGCGGCGGGTATAGGATAGCGCAAGCGAGTTCTTCGAATCGATCTGCCAGGCCGCATTGAGGTACGGGACGATGTTGAAGTTGCTATTGTCGAAGGTGATGTCCCTGGAAGCGCTCTTGGAGAGTCCCCGGTTCAAGGTGTATTCCAGCCGGGTGCCGGCCTTTAAGGTGAGCTTGTTAAACTTGTACCCATAGCTGGCATAGGCCGCAAAGATGTGTTGCTTGTAGTCCAGGTCGTTGACATTGGAATTGTCAATGAACCACTCATTCTTAGCGTAGTCCCACAATTCATCCTTGGAATCGGCCACGTGGCTGCGCAGCGTGTATTTGCCTCCGGCTTCAATCTGGTGCTTCTTCCGCAGGGTGGCGAAGTAGTCGATCTGTCCGATCTGCTGGATGGTGTGCTCCGTATTGAAGGAATGCCGGTGATAGTCCGGATAGTTCAGGACAGGCTTCACGATAATGTTGTAGTCCGTGCTGTTCGGATTCCCGTCGATGGAATAGCTGAAGGTCAGGATACCGCCGTCATTCCGGAATGTCTTCTGGTAAGCCAGTTCGCCGGAGAAGGTGTTGTACCGGTTCGTCCGAACCGTCGGTTCCAGCATTTCAACGGTCTTGACATGGTCGGTATTCCAGAACGTTTCCGTGATGTAGTAAGTGCTCAGAATCTTCTGGAAGTTCGTCCAGCCCGAAAGGGTGATAAGATTCAGGGAATCCGGTTCATAACTAGCTTCCAGGGAGAATGCACCGATGCGATAGGTATTATCGCTATCAAACTTCAGTTTCTGATAGTGGTTTGTCTCGCTGGTATAATTCTCTATGTCGGTGACACCGTGGACCGTCGGACTTGGGTAATAGGTTCCGCTGGCATTCGCGCTGAAGGTGAACTTGCCCAGCTGGGCATTCAGATAGCCGTTTCCGCTTACAGTGCCGAGGGTGCTTGCATTGGCTCCAAGCGAACCGCTGTAGCCCGATTTCAGGCGCCTGGTCATCACGATATTGATGATGCCTCCGATGCCTTCCGCATCGTATTTCACCGGCGGATTGGTAATGACCTGGATTTCCTTGATGGACGATGCCGGAATGGTCTTGATGAGCTGGTTGAAGTTCCGGGCCAGCATCCCGGTGGACCGTCCGTTCACTAGCACCTTGTAGTCCTTACTGCCGTTCAGCAGCACCTCCTCGTCGCCATTGATGCTGAGCATCGGCACATTCCGGAGAATGTCGATGAGATTGCTGCCGGCCGACAACGGGTCTGCTTCCACGTTATAGGTAAGTTTGTCGGCATCGGTCGTAACCAGCTCACGGCGGGCTATGACGGCCGCTTCCTTGAGTTGCTCTACTTTTCCGAGGGTATCCGGCTGCTCTGTCACCGGGTCTTGTGCCCTGGCGGCAATGCCAGCAAACAGGGCGGCTGCGGTAAGAATAACTGTCTTCGCATTCATTGCTTTTTATACGTTTTGTCGAAGACAAAATTATCCGGAAAAAGTTTTACACGGCCTGTGAGGGTATAAAAATATCATCCGTTATGTGGCTGATATTCAATGGGGATAGAAGATTTTCGTCCCGTAAGATTTCTGAAAGTTTTACATCAGCGCTCCGTCTGCAAAAGAAGCTCCCGGAGATAGATGCTGATGTTGGTATCGTGCTCGTCCAGGCCCAGCTTCTGACGAATCTCGTGGCTGATGATGTAGTGACGCTTCTTCTGGATATACTCCCCGATGTCCTTGCCCTTCAATCCGAGGGTATAGAGGCAACAGTAGCCGATTTCCCAATCGGTGAGCCCCTTGTCCTCCAGGAAGGCCGTGAACTTGGGATGGTTCTCCTCAAAGAGAATCTTGGTGGAGCGCAGGAACTCTTCCCGGTCAGCCATCATTACGTCTAATTCTTCCTCGCTGCTGCGGTAGAGTTTGTCATCAGAAGAGATACGGGAAGCGATAATCTTGTCCAGTACGGAAAGCCGCTCGCGGATGACGGCCATTGCCTGATCATCCGGCTTTGTGCGGAGTTTCTTGGCGATGAAATGGATGATAAGCGCGAGAGCCGCCAGGGCAAGAATGGAGAGGATGATAATGTCCCGCATCCGCTCGTCCTTCTCCACCAGCGTCATCTTGTCCGAATAGCGCTCCTCGATGATACGGGCGTTCTGGATCTTGAGTGTATCGGATGGAGCCAGCATACTGGCGTTCTCATTGATCCTGTCAAGGCACGCTCGCGCCTTTTGGGTATTCTCACTATCGCCGATGGAGGCATAATAATCCAGCGCGATGTGGATGATACTGTCGTTATAGATCTCGATGCCGCATTTCTCCAGTGCCTGCGAGTATAGTAGCGCGTGTCTGGCACGGAGTTCCGGAGTGTCCAGCAAACGACGATCCAATGAATCCAACGCCACGAAAGCACTGTCCGGATGCGACTCCATACACATCTCCGCCCGGTCCAGGATAGGCCTTACCTTGCTGGTATGCCCGCACGACCACAAGCAGATCGCAAGAATGATAGCGAATATGTAGTTCTCGAAGTTACGCATAGCTCATTGCCTGAACGACTACTTTATTCATTCATAAGATATTAAGTTATTGTAGTTTATTAGATTAATACTCTCTTCTTCCCTATCATAACAAGAAAAGCGTTGATCTGTAGCGTGTTTAATTTTTATAACATTCAACAACCGGATCTACACCATGCATTTCCTTATTGTACAAGAAGATACCAAAACAAATCTGCATATCTGCTGTTGTCAGACCCTGTCTAGGCCCAAGCACATAGCATATCTGATGACAAGCCAAGAAGATTGTATATGCGACGTCCATAATACCACCCCTACAACAAGAAAGCATCAGAACGCTATCTTCATTCATATCTTGACTACTACAAAGTAAAATGGGAAGCTCTTTCCAACTCATAGATACGTTTCCATCATCAGATTCTCATAGAAGTCCTTTTATACATTTATTTACTTCTAAAAACACGCGTTCTACAGCTGCTTCATCTTTTTGTAAATCAGCAAGCGTTTTATCCGGACTATTAATTACTTGAAAATCACCAAGTTCCGAGTCTTCGAAGTCGCATGGCGAAACAATTAACGGAAGAACTATTGTTCCTTCGTCCTGAGCCTTTCTTAAGATGGGAGGGAGCTCATCGGAAGAAATAAAATCCGATGCTAAAAATGCCGTCGAGACAAGAAGAATGGCAACATTTGCTTTATCAATAGCCTTTGTTATTTCTTCCCGCCATTTGTCTCCTCCTTTCAGCTTTGTATCCTCCCAATACTCAATAGGATCAAAATGCTTTTTGAGAACCTTTAGATGCTGTGTCAACTTTTCAAGCCACTTTCTATCTGAGTGGGCATAACTGATAAAAATACTAATCTTCTTAGAAGGGTCGAACTTTCCCCCATTATTATGATCAGTTCTATTTGAGATATATGATCCTTTCAATCCTCGTCCTTCCTTCAATCTAGCAATAAGCTTTCGGTATGAAGAATAGATTTTATCATATTCATGATTCAGCACATATCCATTCCCGGAACCTTCAATATCCTGAAACTTCACCCAATCTTCGTCAGTTGAATAAAACCATTTATCGAAAAGTACACAAGCCGCAGCATGCCAATTATGAAAAGAATCGCATGACTTATGTATGGAATTCTGACCTGTCTGAATAACATAATCTTTTTCAAGTTCGAGCACTTTGGCAATTTCCTCTTCTCTTTTCTGTATTAGGTTAATTTGCTTCGCTCGTTCTGAAGGTAGGGCTTCACATGCTTCTAATACGCCCACCATGTTAGATATATAGCGCGGAAGATAGCGCTGCTTCTCAAAATCTTCAGAATATTTTACAAAACGATCAAGATCAGTCGGATAATACAACTGTAGAGTTCTTATGGAGAACTCTTTCCAACGATAGTACTCATCTAAATTGGAAAGACGATACACATCAAAAGTACGAATAATACCCGAACCGGGATGAACATATGTCAGTCCCTTTTCGATTTCACGGCCTTTAGCAATAAGTTCAGAAATAATCATAGCAGAATTAAATGGAGAGGAAAAGATTTGTGGAGCATCAGTCTTCACGGAACAGATCATCCATAACAACCACCTTCTGGATGCGACCACTATACATGTTATACTTTAGCCCATAGGTGGTTATCAGTGTCATGATGGGAGTCCTGCGATTCTTGGCATGCTCCAATACCGCGTCTACTTTCCTGCGAAGGTCCGCTTCATAGTTCTTGTCAATCTCGAATTCACTTCTGGAGAACTTGATTTCGCATACATTCATCACCCGGTCTGCCCGGTCAATGAGCATGTCAATTTGTGCGCCGTCAGTCTTTCCTTCTCCCTCTGTCCGCCAAGGATATATCTCTGCCTGAACACCGCGAATGCCAAGCGCAGAACGGATTCCCTCCTGGTGGACAAAGCATACATCCTCGAAGGCAAGTCCTCGCCAGGTATTCACCTTTGGCGTAAACTGATTGTCTTGCCAAAAGCTTTTATTACTTGTGGGGTGCTTTTGAACGAAGTTCAGATAGAATAAGCAGAACGGGTCAGTCAGCTTGAAGTACCGGTTCCTCTTTGTCTCTCCAAAGTTGTAATAAGACGAAATCAGGTCGCTCTTTTCCAGCGATTTCAGGATCTCAGACAGATCTCCGCCAGAGGCCATCTCGACCTTCCCGGCAATCTGTTCCCGAGTCATTCCATATCGGGACTTGGAAAGAGCCTCCACCACCGTTCGGTATTTCACCCTGTCCCCGAAAAGAGAGGTGAACAGATTGTCGAACTCATCGGTGAGTTTTCCTCCGCTGGAGAAGAATAAATCATCTACATTCTCTGCCAGTGACTTTCCTTTCTGGAAATACGACCAATAATACGGAACTCCGCCTAGAATCATATAAGACTGAAGGATATCATACCGGTCCATTGTCAGTCCCATAGACTTACAGTATTTCTCCGTTTGGTACAATGAGAACGGCCTCAAATGAAGTTCGCGCGTCGTCCTTCCGTATAAGCCGCCGGTATTATGAATTAGTTTGTCCAGCATCCAGGTGGTAGCGCTTCCGCAAACGATGAGTAGCAGATTGTGCTTGCCGGCACCCCATCCGTTCCAGAAATGTTCAAAGGCTGACATAAAACCGGCACGAGGCGTATCCAGCCAGGGCATCTCATCTATGAAAACCACCATCCTCTTCCTCCCCTTCTTTCCATCCAACAATGATTCCAAACGGTGAAAAGCCTCAAACCAGTTCTCGATAGGATCATCTTTGGTCTCGCCGTATTTCTTCAGCGAATGAGCGAATTCATCCAGTTGGGCACGATACAACAACTTTGGCTGATCCTTCAGCTCAAAGGGTGACAATGCTGTATGATAAAAAGCGAACGTATCTTCAAAGAACTCCCGGACAAGATATGTCTTGCCTACACGTCTTCTTCCGTAAACCGCCAGAAACTCAGCGTTATTTGACTGATACAAAGAGGTCAATACTACCTTTTCGCGCTCTCTTCCTATGATTCGGTCTTTCATGGCTTTGAAAATTATTCCGCCACGAATATAATAATTTATTCTCATTTGGCGAAATAATTTCAAGAAACTTCTTTTCCTTATCTCGGAAAGGTCAGTGATTATTAAGAAGTAAAGAAATAACCTCTGAAAACAGGGTTTCCGCATGAATAAGTATCGGTTTTAAAACCAGCCTTTCTGACATTCAATTATTTGCAGAATCTCTGATTTGAATCTCAAAGAGTGTTCGGGTTGAAGGAAAAGGATTAGTTGCTTGTCCTGTCTGGTTCATGTATTAGATATACCAATCAAACTAAACAAGTATCCATAGAGTCGTCAATTGAGAGAGAATTGAGATGACGAAAAGGCATTGTAACACCTAGTTATTTAGAATAATTCCATAGAGTAAGTGCTGTTTTTCGAGGATTGAAACATCACCTTTTCGCGACAGATTTCCCAGGACCTCGAAGGTGCCGTTTTTTCTCCTTTAACCCGAAATATTGGGGTATTATCGGTAATTCGTAACTTCTCGGGAAAAAGTTTGTCACAGTTTTTGTCACAAAAACCGTATATTCTGTCACACGTGTGACAAACCACCCATGTAACTTATTGATAATCAGTATTGCTTATCGTGTGCAGAAATAACTTTGGAAAGTTCATATCTTGCTGCATCGGGAAATAAGAAACGAAAAGATATGGAAAACTCTGGAAAGAAAAGATAGCCCGCAACATCGCCCGCGACGAACTCAACGCCCAGCGCCTCGATACCCTCGCCTGGACCGTCATC
>Ga0310786_10006666_pt1 | contig 15283 bp, 6 predicted proteins | sample AusTroGonzalo_MG_FD_203881 | JGI IMG/M metagenome (GOLD analysis project Ga0310786, IMG submission 203881) | Bovine rumen microbial communities from tropical cattle in Woodstock, Queensland, Australia - Gonzalo_03 (v2) (version 2) | ecosystem: Host-associated > Mammals > Digestive system >... | reverse complement strand
TCGCCAGCTACAGGCCAGCCGTTCTTCCAGACGATAGGACGTACGGCCAGTACCGAACGACCGCTCTTCTCGAAGTCGGCCTCCCAGTGGAATGACATAACCTCAACGCCTTCGTCGATGATGAAGCGACCGAAGTGACCGGCTCCACAGGCGCGTTGCTCGGCAGCAACCACCATCTTACCGCCTCCGTGGTACATGTCGCGGCCTACGTTGTCGAGGTAAGGGCCTTCAACGCTGCGTGAACGACCTACTACAATATTATAGGTAGAGTTAACGCCATCGCAGCAGGTGCCGTGTGTGCCCAGCAGATAGTACCAGCCGTCGCGGTACATCAGGTCGCTGGCCTCACAGTCGATAGCGATATCCTTCTCTTTATTGCCCTTCTTGCGGAATCCGGTCTTTGGGTCAAGCTCAATGAGACGGATGGTGCCGAAGTATGTACCGTAGCTTACCCACAGGCGACCTGTGGTGGGATCTAGCAACAAACCTGGGTCGATGGCGTCCTGATCTTCCATTCCGTCAGAGGCACAAACCTCTACAGCCTCGCTCCACTTGAAGTCGGGCGACTTAGGATCGAGTGTCTTGTTCCACATGGTGAGGATACGACCAGCGTGTCCGCCGCCGAGTCCGCCACCGGTAGCACCGTAGATGCAGAGGTAACGGTCGCCAATTTTCAGAACATCGGGGGCAGCACCGCCACCAGGGCGCTCTGCACCGCTGTTCCAGCTCCAGCCGTCTTCAGAGATGATGCCTCCGCCGCCTGTGCCGAATGTGTAGTATTTGCCGTCGCACTCGGCGATGGTCGAGGGGTCGTGGATATATGGTGCGCCAATTTGCGCCCTTACAGGGCTAAATGAAAAATGATAAATGATAAATGATAAAGCTATCAGATATTTCGTCTTCATAATCTCTTATTTCTTAATTCTTAATTCTTAATTACCTTGTAATTAGTAACTGGTTTTCCGTTCTCATCGAGGAAGCGAACACAGAAGTCGCTCATGCCTGGGCCGTTGATGATGGCACCACGCAGGATGTTACGTCCCTTCTTCAGTGTGAGGCGTGCCGACATGGCATCGTCCTTCACCATGCGGCGGTCGCCTGAGAGCAGGAGAGCCTCCTTGCCGTTGAGCCACCACATAGAAGCTGAGTTAGAACCTACAGCCAAACGGACGTTCTCGATATCCTCGTCGCAGTCGATGATGGTGACTGCCCAGAAGAGCACGCCGTAAACCTGCTGTCCCCACTTCTCGGCAAAGCGGAACAGCTTAACGTTCATGTTCTCGCTGTCGAGTGCATGCCAGGTAAGAGTTTGGTTTACGTTTACGATTTTTGGCTTGGCTGGCTCCTGAGCCTGACCGAAGCCACGGCCGAAGCCGGCAGGAACCTCCTCGCGCTGGAATGATACCTTGACCTTCTGACCATCCTTTGGCAGAATGGTCTGCTGACCCTTGAAGTACTGCATGTTGAAGTGCTCACGCAGATAAGAGTCGGTAAACACGGTATTGCCGCTGTTGGGCTTGTCGATTGGCTCCAGCAGCATCCAGCGACGGATGAATCCCTCGTCATCGGGTTTAGCTGGTGTGGCTGTAGCGGGCGAGAAGTACTTAGGACGGTTCTTGAACTGTACCCAGTCGATGCTGACGCCGGCATTTCCCTCACAAGTTACAACAAGGTCGGTAACACCCTTTGGTGTGTACTCGAGTGGGGCTGTGAGTGTGAGCCACTGGTTGCTGAAGTCGCGACGGAACATGGCAGGAGCGCCTGCAGGAGTCTCTGGCTTAACTGTCATCTCGATCTTTGCGATGATCTTGCCGTTGGCCGATTTCTCGCGTATATATAGTGTTGTGTTGTCGGCAGCCTTAGCATTTACAATCAGATAGCCCTCGGTGAGGCAATCGAAGTTCACATCATTATATTTAATCCAGCTACCTTTTACAGGCAGTGTGGCCTGGAAGCTGCGGAAGGTGTTGACGGTATCGATCAGAGCGGTGGTTACATCGTTGCTGGCAGCGCTGTAACGGTCTATCTCGATTTTCTCGGTGGCATTGTTGATACCTACGCCGCGCATGGTGGGCTTTACCTCCTGGATGGTTCCATCGGGATTGAAGTACAGCTTCTCGATACATACTGAGCGGCGCTTGTCGTCGCGTGGTGAGAAGTCGTTGTGGTGATAGAACAGATACCACTGGCCCTTATAATTGATGATGCTGTGATGATTGGTCCAGCAGCCATTGGCATGCTCGGCCATGATGAGACCCTTGTATTCGTATGGTCCCATAGGATTCTTACTCATAGCGTAGCCGAGAACCTCGGTATTCTCGCGCACGTACGGATAAGTAAGGTAGTAATTGCCGTTATACTCGAATGCGAATGGGCCTTCGGCCTGGCGGCTTGGCAGACCTTTCAGGCAGTTAACGCCGTACATCTCAAATTCGCGGTCGCCCCATTTTACTTTCTCCTTTGGTGTGTCGTCGGCCAGCTCTTTCATGTTGGGCTTGAGCTTGGCGCAGCGTCCGGCACCCCAGAAGATGTAGGCGTTGCCGTCGGATGCCTGGAGCACACAAGGGTCGATACCATTGATGCCCTTGATAGGTTCTGGTTCTGGAATGAAGGGGCCTGTTGGGCTGTCGGCTACAGCAACACCGATGCCGAATCCGCGCATGGCTCCATCGGGTGTTGATGGGAAATAGAAATAGTACTTTCCGTTTCGCTCGATGCAGTCGGGTGCCCACATAGAGTAGGAGTTAGGTCTCACCCAGGGCACTTTGTTCTGTGTAACGATCATACCGTGGTCTGTCCAGTCGGTCAGGTTCTCTGATGAGAAGACATGATAGTCTTCCATGCAGAACCAATCCTGACGCTGATCGGCAGGTGGCATGATGTCGTGCGATGGGTAGAGATACACACGGTTGTTGAATACACGTGCTGTGGGGTCAGCCGAGAACTGATCGCGGATGACCGGATTCTGTGCCATCGATACCAGAGGCACAGACATGAGTAATGAAAGATAAATCTTCTTCATTGGCGATGGTTTATTATAAATAGAGTAATAATCTTAGTCTGATTGTACATACATTATTTATTAGAGTGATTCTTGGGCAAAACGTTTAATCGTAGAGTGGATTTTTTTAGAAAAAAGTATATTTATCCTTTTTGGATTTGTGTTACCTGGTTTGTGTTTTTGTTTCTTTTGGCTTTCAATGTGTCTTTTTTGGGATTAAAATGGTGCTATTTTGTTTATTTTTGTGAAGAAGGAGGTAAGATAATTATTAAAAAATGTAACAAAGAATTTATTAAATGTAACATTTTGGGGCTTATAAGCGGATTTATAAACTCTACGTTACAAAAAACAAAGTATTTAAGTTAAAATTAATATATCTTTGCACGCGAATCGGCTTCGGCCGAGATCAACTGTAACTAATTAAAACTCTAAAAAAGTAACTTATGACCCGAAACAATTCGTCTTAACTGTTGAGTCAAAGCTTCCTATTATTTTAATAAGGTGGCGTAGCTAGGGAATGTACGTATGTACTCCTAAAACTAAATCAACTAGAGAATTATTACAAACCAATTATCTATAGTTTAAAACTTAAGTATGAATCGAAATTTTAGAAAGACAGCGCTGCTGATGGGTACCATGGCCTTCTTGGGTCTTGGTTACTCTTCGAATGCCTACGCCGCAGAGTCTCCTCAGGAGGTTCAGCAGGCAACGAAGAAGATTACAGGTACTGTAGTCGATGCACAGGGCCCCGTTATCGGAGCTAGCGTGGTTGAAAAAGGTAAGACCGGTAACGGTGTAATTACCGATTTCGACGGAAAGTTTACTCTCAATGTTAACCCAGGTGCAACAATCGTTGTATCTTACGTGGGTTATGAAACACAGGAAATCAAGGTTGGCAATCAGTCAAGCATCAACGTCACTTTGAAAGAAGACGATGCTCTCCTTGAGGAAGTTGTAGTAGTTGGTTACGGTACCATGAAGAAGAAGCTGGTTACCGGTGCTACAGTTCAGGTTAAGGGTGAAGATATCGCTAAACTGAACACAACCAACGCTCTTGAGGCTATGCAGTCAAGCACTCCTGGTGTACAGATCACCCAGAGTTCTTCACAGCCTGGTAAGGGATACAAGGTTACTATCCGTGGTATTGGTACTACCGGTAACTCTACACCTCTTTATGTAATTGATGGTGTTGCTGGTGGTAACCTCGACGGTATTAACCCTAACGATATCGAGAGCATTGACGTGCTGAAGGATGCTGCATCTGCAGCCATCTATGGTGCTCGTGCTGCTAACGGTGTTATCCTGGTTACAACAAAGCAAGGTAAGGCTGGTAAGATTGAGCTCAACTATAACGGTGCTATGGGTTGGTCAAATGCCTACAAGCGTCCACAGCTGCTCAACGCTCAGCAGTATATGACCATCATCGATGAGTTCAACTTCAACGTTAATGGTGTGAAGATGGATTGGGCAGGATATGTTCCTCAGGACATCCTCAATAAGGTAGCTAACGGTTGGGAAGGTACTGACTGGTGGGGCGCATTCGAGAATAAGAACGCTATCCAGCAGAACCATTCTGTAAGCCTGACTGGTGGTACTGACCGCAGTAAGTTCGCTATGTCATACACCTATACTGGTAACGAAGGTATCATGGGTGCCGACAGAGCTTCTTACTACAAGCGTCATACTATCCGTATCAACAGTGATCACGTACTCCTGAAGGCTAAGGACTTTGATGCTATCACCATCGGTGAGAACATCTCTATTGGCTACAACAAGAGTCACGACCTCGCTGAGGACGGTATGTACTGGAGCTATATCCACAGCCTGTTGCAGACCTGTCCACTCGTTCCACAGTACGCTGATAATGGTGACATCTACTACTATCAGGAGTTTGATGGAACTGAGGCTTATGGTAAGGGCTGGAACTCTTCACTGTTCAGCAACCCATGGGAGAACCTTGAGAAGGGTGGCTTTAACTCTATGGCTGAGAGCCGTAACTTCAATGCAAATGCTACTGCTTTCCTGACTATTCAGCCAATCAAGGGCCTGAGACTCCGTTCACAGTTCAACTATTGGTGGAGTGCTGGTGCATATCGCAACTATAATGAGCCACGTTCTACTGGTTACGGTAACGCTACATCTACTATCTATAGTGTTAGCCAGAGCGGTTCTATGAATACTGGTTTCTCAGTTGAAAATACCCTGACTTACGATCTTCCTATCATCTCTGGTCACAAGATCAGCGCCATGGTAGGTCAGAGCTTCCAGAGCAGTGCATGGAGCTCAAATATCAGCGGATCTAACAAGGTTAACTATGGCGATCAGCTCGCAACTCTTAAGGGTTGGGATTCTGCATGGTTGTCAAACATCAAGCTTGCTAATATTACTGACGTAACTCTTACTGGTAACCCAAATGACGAAGAGTACCTGGCTTCTTGGTTCGGTCGTCTGACTTGGGACTGGAATGAGAGATATATGGCTACCGTAACCATGCGTTATGATGGTTCTAGTATCTTTACCGATGGTAAGCGTTGGGGCTTCTTCCCATCTGTATCTGCAGGTTGGGTAGTAAGCAACGAGCCATTCATGGCAAGCACTAAGAGTTGGTTGGATTTCTTCAAGATTCGTGCATCTTGGGGTCAGAACGGTAACAACTCTATCTCTAAGTATCAGTATCTGGCTACTATCGCTCTGTCAGGTGATTCTGGCGATAGCGGTTATAAGTTCGGTTCTGATATGGCTACTTCTACCTCTGGTACACCTGCTGTAGGTGCTTATGCTAACATCGTTCCTAACCCTGACCTGACTTGGGAGACATCTGAGCAGCTCGACTTCGGTTTCGATGCTCGTTTCCTGGATAGTCGTTTGGGTGTAACATTCGACTGGTATAAGAAGACTACTAAGGACTGGCTGATCAGCGGTAACCTGCTGGCTATCTACGGTACCAATCCTGCTGCTATCAACGGAGGTGATGTTCAGAACACTGGTATTGAGCTCGCTCTGACATGGAACGACAGAATCGGTAAGGACTTCGGTTATAACATTGGTGTAAACCTGGCTACCAATAAGAATAAGGTAACACGTATTGCTAACGATAACCACTATATCAATGGTAATAGCGGTGTTCTTTCACAGGGTACTGAGTACTGTTACCGTGCTGAGGAAGGCAAGCCTATCGGTTACTTCTACGGTATGTCATACAGCGGTATCTGGCAGAATCAGGAGCAGATTGAGGCTGCACGTAAGGCTGGTAAGGCCGTTCTCGACAATGCACAGCCTGGTGACTGCATCTGGGATGACTACAATGGTGATGGTGTGATTACTTATGCTGAGGGCGAAGCTTGCGACCGTCACGAGATTGGTAATCCTAACCCAGACTTTGAGCTTGGTATTAACCTCGGTCTGACTTGGAAGGGTCTTGACTTCGCTATCAATGGCGCAGGTAAGTTCGGTCAGCAGATTATGCGTTCTTATCGTTCATTCAGTGATGCTCCTTACCAGAACTACGATACCACTATCCTGAACCGTTGGTATGGTGAGGGTACTTCTAACACTCAGCCACGTATTTCAAGTACTGGTAGTGAGAATACTAACTGGGTATCAACCCGTTATATGGAGAATGCTGACTACTTCAAGATTAAGGCTGTAACTCTGGGTTACGACTTCAAGAATATCTGGAAGTCTTGTCCATTCCAGCAGCTCCGTCTCTATGTACAGGCTCAGAACCTCTACACCTTCACAAAGTACACCGGTCTCGATCCTGAGGTTGGTAACTCTGCTGGTGGTAATAACTGGGCTCGTGGTATTGACCTGGGTCTCTACCCACCATCTCGTACATATTTGGTTGGTGCAAGTATTAAATTCTAATTCGACTATTAAGATATGAAAAAGTATATTTTATCAGCATTAGTTGTTTCAACAGCAACTGTGTTTACAGCTTGTAACGATATGCTGGATACTGATCCACGTGTTACAGAGTTGACAGCTGCTACATTCCCTGGAAAACCAGCCGATGTAGAGGCCTTGAATGCAGCTACCTACAGTATCATGAATACACTGGGTGGCGGTGACCAGAGCAGTATTTTGAATAACCCATTCTATTGGTGGAGTATTATGTCTGACGACTGCTACGGAAGTGGTGGTCTGCAGGATAATGTGGCTAAGTCACTTCATCACTTCACAACTGCTAGTGCTAACCAGTATGAGCAGAACTTCATCCTTCTGTATGGTGGTATCTCACGTGCTAACAACCAGATTGAAACCATCGATAACGTAGATTGGAAGGGTGGTACAGATAACGAACAGCGTAAGCAGCTTCTCGGTGAGGGCTTCTTCATGCGTGGTCTTTACTACATGTGGCTTAGCCAGTTGTTTGGAGATGTGCCCCTGATTACATCTACTACTATTACAGAGGAGATGCAGGAGCAGGTTAGCGCTGAGGAGGTTATCTATCCACAGATTATCTCTGACTTCGTATCTGCTAAGAATCTGATGAAGGCAGAGAGAGCTAACGGTTCTGGTCATGCCGACAAGTACTGTGCTGAGGCTTTCATCGCTCGTGCTTATATGTTCTGGGCCGGCTTCTATAAGAAGGTTGGTGAGCTTGCTTCTGGTTCTGCTCCTGCTATCAACCTGGTTGAGCAGGAAGGTTGTGCCGGTGGTACACTTTCACAGGCTGACGTTGTTGCAGGTCTGAAGGACATCGTTGCTAACGGTGGTTATAAGCTCTGTGAGGACTTCCGTTCACTTTGGCAGTACTCTAACAGTCTGCTGTGGGACGAGGCTCACGATGGTGTTGGCCATGCATACGAGTTCATCGCTGACATGAAGCGTGAGAACTGTTTCGACCAGCCTGGTATGGGTAATGGTAACACTGAGGAGCTCTTCCAGATTCAGTTCATGAATGCTTCTAAGTGGGCTATCGGTGGTACATACAACAACCCACGTATGTATTCTAACTACCTCTCTTGTTTCTGGGGTCTCCGTAACGGTGCTACCAATGATAACGGTAAGCGCGACAAGACTTATCCATTCAACCAGGGTTGGGGTCAGGGTACACCATCTTGCAACATCTGGGATGACTGGACAGACGCTGAGAGAAGTGGTGACTATACCGACCTCCGTAAGAAGGCTTCTCTGATTGACCTTGACAATGAGCTCGAGAGCTATACCTACGAGAAGGACGACAACGAGGAGTCTGGTTATGGTGTTAAGAAGTATGCTGATGTAAACCTCGATGCTTGTGCAGCTGATAACGATTCTTGGTGGTCACAGGCTGAGGGTTACTCTTCAAGCTCGCTTGATAACAAGCAGCAGGGTGACCACTTCGAGGACTACTATCTGATGCGTTATGCTGACGTTCTGCTGATGCTCACCGAGCTTACTGGTGATGCTTCTTACATGAACGAGGTTCAGCGTCGTGCAGGTGTTCCTGAGACTCCATACTCACTGAAGGCCGTTCAGAACGAGCGTCGTTGGGAGTTCGCACTTGAGGGTCTCCGCTTCAACGATATGCGTCGTTGGTCTGGTATCGACTCTGGCGAAAGCTCTTACGCTGCTAAGGCTCTTGAGGCTCAGCGTGGTAAGATGATTGTTTGCTACGGTCAGAAGGGTGCTAAGATTCCTATGGCTCACATGACTTGCTCTTGGGCTAAGCGTTATGCTGATACCAACGGCTTCTTGCCTAAGCCAGAGCGTCAGATGACTCTGATGAGCGGTAAGTTGAAGCAGAACCCAGGTTGGGACGAGAATGCATCTGCTTCAGAGTACACATATAAAGTTCTTTATTAATATATAATTCGAAATCAATATGAAAAAGATATTTTTGATGTTAGTCGCAGTATGCGCCTTTGCTGCTTGCGATCCTATTCATGAGAAGATTGGCAATGCTGGCCACATCACTCTTGAGGAGCTCAAGGCGAAGACTACTGTTACTGTTGACAAGGCTGCTAGTGGCCTGAATGGTAACTGTATTACCTGTGAGACTCTGGCTCCAGTCAATGCAAAGTGGACTATGGGTGGCAAGGATTTCAAGAGTAACTATGCATGGAAGAAGATGAAATTGGGTGATCACGTTGTTACTCTGACAGCTCTTTGCCCTGATGGTACTGTTTTGACAGCTGAGTATCCTGTTACTTGTCAGGAAATCACTGATCCACTGGTTAAGTATTATATCTATGGTGATCCCGCTAAGGCTGCTGAGGAGCCCCCATTCGTACCTGGTGCATGGGATGCTGCTGCTATGCGTTTCAGCTCAACTGAGGGTGCTCACCTGCCAACTATCCCCGATGACGTTTACTTCGGTCTGAAGACTCTGATCTTCGATGTATCAGACGTTACTGACGACTTCGATCTGAAGGTTATGAACGGATGGTGGAGTAACACTTACTACGATCACGTTAAGTGGACAAATGGTTTGAACGAGCTTCAGATTACAGATGTCCTGGCTGCTGAGTGCGCTAAGGGTGGTGAGGGCCGTGACCTCGACCTGATGCTGTACAGCGGTTCTATGACACTTAACTCTGTTTACTATGAGGAATAATCATTCCTTGTCAGTATAATCTAATCAGGGCTGACTCATTTCAATGAGTCGGCCCTTTCAATCAAAACAATGACAAATTCAAGCAAATTATCTCGTGCCTCTCTCTATGTAAGTCTGTTGGCTTTCATACTGTTCGTTGTATACATCTTATACATCAATCAAGAGGTTTTCTATACAGCACACGATCGCTCGGAATTCATTTTCGGCGCACCGTTTTTCAATACTTTAATGTCTAAGCCTTTCGGCTTGATGCAATATGTGGGTGCCTGGCTTACACAGTTCTTCTGTAAACCTATTGTAGGAACCGGTATTCTGGCCGCTATCTGGGCCTTGATTATCTTTGTGGGTATAAAAGCATTCCGGTTACAGGGAAGCGCCTCTGCGCTGATGCTCTTGCCTGTTGCCTGTCTGCTGCTCTCTGTTGTGGATTTGGGCTATTGGATTTATGTCTCAACCATCAGAGGCTATTGGTTCTCGCAGTCGGTAGGCTATCTTGTGATGCTGTTGCTCTTGTGGGCAGCACGTTGCACACCACGTAAATGGCACATTATCTGGTATCTGATAGGCGTATGTATCTATCCCGTGCTCGGATGGTTTGCTTTGCTTTTTGTATTATGTCTTGCCGTTTCTGACAAAACGTCATGGCGCGAGTTTGTGGGTATCATCCTGCTGGCCTTTACCGCCAGTATCTGGCATACCCAGTTCTACTCGAATCTGAAATACGACGATGTGGTGATGGCCGGACTGCCTCGCTTCGAGACTCCCAGCGACAGTAGTCCTTACCTCTCGTATCCGTTCTGGCTGCTTGGTGCTACATCTGTACTCATTCCGTGGTGCAGCAAGTTCCTGAACAAATGGTTCGTCCCCGTGTTATGTGCTGTGGCCGGTATCGCCTATACTTGGACGCAGATGTACTATGATAAGAACTACATCGATGAGATGCGCATGATACGTTACGCTGAGATGGACAATTGGAAGGAAGTGCTGAATCTGGCTGAGGAGAACAGAAAGCCAACGAGTTCGATGATGTTTATTAAGAATATTGCGCTGATGAACGAAGGCGGACTGCTGGACCGTTCGTTTAAATTGGGTAATGATGCTGCAAATATCAACACCCCTGATACGCTGCATGTGACTCTGCTGGATATAGCATCACCGCTTGTGTATTATAATTATGGCATGATGAACGAGGCTATCCGATTGAGTTTTGAGAATGCCATACAGGCTGGTTTCTCGCCTTTCTATCTGAAGATGCTGACTCGTTGCGCTTTGGCCGTTGGGGATAAGAGACTGATAGAACGCTACACCACGATACTTCATCATCGTCCGTTCTACGACAACTGGCTGCCTGCTCCTGTAACAGCCAAGATCAAGGAACTGCAGAAATGCTATCCCGACGAGATTACCGGTGTAGAGAATAGCGACAGTTATGTAGTGAATGCCATTAGTCTGTGGTACGAATCGGATAGCAAGGTGGCATCGGAGCAGTCGTTGCTCTATGCGATGTTGCGTTGTGACTCACGTCGTTTCTGGCCATCGCTGCGCAATTATGTAAAGCATCACTTGGACGAACAGTTCCCATTGCACGCAATGGAGGCTTATATCCTGTTTATGGACAAGGCACCAGAAGCCAAACGTATGATGCTGCCTGTAGAGAAATCTGTCTACGAACGCTATAAGAAGTTCTGGGATGCCTTGGAAGAAAAGGCAAAGCCTGGAATGACCATCGATGCGGTAGGTAAAGAGGTGTATGATGAATTTGGAGATACCTACTGGTGGTATAACCTCTTTGGCAAGAAACCACTGAATGTTCATGGAAAAATTGGAAACGCAATTCACTCGTAAATTATGAAAAGATATATTCACTCTTATATGATGTTGCTGGCTGCTGCTATGATGTTGTTGTCATCATGTGCAAGTAACCCAGACGTGCCTGCTTCATCGAAGGCGGCCAAGTGTCTGCCAGCTATCTATCCTGATTATTGTGATGTTACCATCCCCTGCAACATAGCACCACTTAACTTTATGCTGCCGGCTGACGAGTATACAGCGTGTGTGGCACGTATTACGACCGCCGATGGCAAGCAGCAGACCTACGGAAACGGTGTGAAAGTGCAGATTCCTGAGGAGGAATGGCACGAGATGCTGAATGCCTCGAAGGGTAAGAGCCTGAAGGTAGAGGTGTGGGGAGAGAAAGCGGGCGAATGGCTATCGTTTAACCCATTTGAAATCAAGGTGGCCGAAGAGCCTATCGACGAGTATCTGTCGTATCGCCTGATTGAGCCTTCGTATGTGGCTTGGACCTATATGGAGATAGCCCAGCGTAACCTGACGACGTTTGAGGAGACGCAGATATTCAACAACGAGATTACAATGAACGACAGGGAAAAGGGCCAGTGTATTAACTGCCACAGTTATCAGAACTACAAGACTGATAATATGTTATTCCATGTGCGTCTGTCGAATAGTGGTACAGTTATCGTGAATGATGGTAAGGTGTCGAGGGTCAATCTGAAGCGCGACTACACCATCTCTGGCGGTGTGTATCCCGCATGGCATCCTACTGAGAAGCTGATTGCTTTCTCAACCAATCTTACCCGTCAGGCCTTCCATACGGTAAATCCTAATAAGATTGAGGTGTACGATCTGGCAAGTGATATGATTCTATATGATGTAAAGACCGACTCGGTGACTGTGGTAAGTGCTGACACTACTCTTTTGGAGGTTTATCCCACATGGTCGGCTGATGGTAAATACCTCTATTACTGTAAATCGGTCCCCCTGCCAGAGGGAATGGATAGCAAGGATATCAGAAGCAGTTACCAGAAGATACAGTACAACCTCTATCGTCGCTCGTTCGATATCCCAACACATCAGTTCGGCGACGAGGAACTGGTGTATGATGCAGCCACGGACGACAAGAGCGTGAGCTTGCCAAGAATCAGTCCCGATGGTCGCTATCTGCTGTTTGCCTTAGGTCAGTATGGCTGTTTCCACAGCAGACATCATGATGCCGACATCGTATGTATCCCGATGGATAAGTACACGGGTACAGCCCTTACGGCAGAGACCTGTTCGGCTATAGATATGTCGTTGGTTAACAGCGACGGCTATTCAGACAGCTATCCATCATGGTCGAGCAACGGACACTGGATTATGGTGGCCAGTCGCCGTGACGATGACAACTACAGCCGTGTATATTTTGCATACTTCAAGAACGGCAAGGCTGAAAAGGCTTTCATGTTGCCACAGGAAGATCCTGAACATAACACCTATCTACTGAAGAGCTACAACCGTCCGGAGTTCATGGTAGAACCCGTGAAGATCAGTGTGGATGAGTTCAGTAAGGTGTTTGACAAATAATAGATAACACTTATTTTAAGTTAGTTATAGTAGTTAGTATTAGACACATTGTTTTGGTATTTTTAGAAGGTGCTTCGTCGTGATGACGCGGCACCTTCTGCTTTGTTTAATCCTCTACTATCAGATCTGTGGCATCAATTACCTCGGGTTCGTCGGGCTCTTCGATCACTTCGGGTTCGATATAAACCTCGGGTTCTTCGATGATCTGGGGCTCTTCGATGGTCTGAGGCTGCTCAGGTATTTCAGGCTCAGGAGCCTGTGTGGGAGCTGCTGCCGGCTGTGCTACTGACTCCATCTCTGGCTCGGCCTCCGTTTCCTGTTCGGACTCTGTACCATTCTGCAGCATCTTACGACCGCCCTTGAATCTGATGGCCAGCATGGCGATGTCGTCTCTCTGTTCGAAATCGCCGGCAAAGCGGTTCACGGCATCAAGCATATTCTCGATAAACGGTTTGGGGCGTGGATCCAGTTTCATAGCCTGCAGGGCACAACCCAGCATACGCTTCTCGTTGAATACTCTGTGTACGGAGTTCTTTACCTTGATTAGTCCGTCGGAATTCAGGAAGATCATGGTGCCAGGCAGCATCAGCATCTCCTGTGCTTCGAACTGGTAGTTAGGCTTCTCACCAATATTGATGTTCTGTTCTACTGGCAGGTGATGCAGCTCGTTGCTTACCAGCAGTGGTGCATCGTGGTTGGCGTTGCAGAACTGGAGGGCGCCGCTGCCAATGTCGAGTACACCCACAAACAGACGAATGCCCAGGCCTTTCTCGCCTTCGTTGGCGATGGCATTGTTGATGGATGCGATGATGCGGTCGGGTTTGTCTTCGAAGGCTATCGCTGTGCGGAACTGGGCTTTGACAATAGCGGTGAGCAGCGATGCCTTGATGCCCTCGACGGTAGCTTCGCCAATACAGAAGAACAGCTTGTTGCTGCGTAGGGCGTAGTCTAATACGCCGCCACCTTCCATCAGTCCAGTAGTGGTAGAGCTCCAGATGTCGAAGAACTTATGCTGGGGCAGCTGGGTGGGAACAATCATCTTCTGTATGTTCTGTGCTATTCGGAGCTCTGAAGCCTCGCGTTCCTGGACGATGGTATCGGCTTCCAGGCGGTCGTAGTCGTATTTCAGGTCTTCGAATTCGGCCTCCATACGTTTGGCCATGCGATGGCGTATGACCACAAAGGCGGTCATGCAGAGAATCAGGAACACAAAGCCTACCACAATCAGAATCTGGTACTTCCTGTTCTTCTGGGCCTGCAGCTCGGTTATCTGGGCTACGTTCTTAACGATAACGGCCTGTTCCTCTTTCTCTATCTTCCTCGACTTGGCCATGGCCTGTCCTAATGAGTTGCTGATTTCCATCGCAATCTTCATGGCCGAATCACGACGGCCGGCCAAGAGGTTGGTCTTGTATTTCTCCAAAACCAGGTTCTCAATGTTCTCCAACGAGTAGTTCTTGACTGTCTCGCCCATCATGGCGTCGAGACTGTTGTAGTTCTCGGCAGCCTCGTCCCATCGGTGAGCAGCTGTCAGGTAGTCGTTAGCGTCAATACGTCCCTTTGGCGTCTTGCTGAATTGGGTGGTCAGGAACTTTTCGTAGGCGTTGGCTGCCTCTTCTGACTTATGCAGACCTTCGAGTGCGATGGCCTGGTAGATGTCGTGACGCGCCAACTGGCGGTCGATATAATCGGCATCGGCATCGGGGCGCTGCTCGTATTCGCTCAGCACCTGTCCGAAACGGGCTGTCCATACCAGAGCCTCCTGCCATTTCTTGGCCCAGATGTAATCGTAGGCGATGTTGATGATACCTGTGATACCATCTTTATATACCACATCGTTGTGATAGTTCTCGATGTTTTCCATGTGTCGCTGGTAGGCCTTGGTGAATCCTTCGGCATTACCATCGGCAGTACCCAATCCTTCCTGACAGCATCCTATATATATAAGTATGTTAAGGTAGTCGCTGGTACTATCGCATTCAAGTGATTCCAGTTTGTTGGCCACAGGAATGGCGATGTTAAGTCCCTCTTCGTAGTCGCCTCTCACTGAGAGCATGTTTGCCAGTCGGCTGGCTGACTTGGCGTAATACACCATCTCATCCTCATCGGTTGACTCCTTAGCAGCATCAAGTGATGCTTTCCAATAGTATTCGGCCAGTCGCTGGCGCTTCATCTTGTCGCAAGCATAGCCTCGCCAATAGCAGGCCTTGGTGGGGGTGATGATACTGTTTGCCTCCAGACTGTCTACAACCTTTATCAGTTCGTTGTAGTTCTTGTTCTTCTGCGTAGCCTCAATCAGTTTGTCGGCTTCGCTTATCTGTGATTTCTTTTCGTCTTCGTTACATGCCGTCATCAGCACACTGGTCAATACCACCAGA
>Ga0310786_10006665_pt1 | contig 15284 bp, 14 predicted proteins | sample AusTroGonzalo_MG_FD_203881 | JGI IMG/M metagenome (GOLD analysis project Ga0310786, IMG submission 203881) | Bovine rumen microbial communities from tropical cattle in Woodstock, Queensland, Australia - Gonzalo_03 (v2) (version 2) | ecosystem: Host-associated > Mammals > Digestive system >... | reverse complement strand
GAGATTGTCGAGATTGGCCGAAAGTACAAAGGTAACCAATGTAATGGTCCACAAGAAGCGATTGGTATTACGTGTGCGAATCCATTCGTTGATAAAGTCGAAACAGCCATTGGTATTGAGTATCTCGATTATCGACATAGTAGCCAACAAATACATCACAATAGCCGCTGCCTTACCTACATACTTCAGGAACACATTATCGTAAATGAAATTCTTGACAGTATCGCTCGTAGCTGCATTCTCGCCCAAATACTCTGAATAGGCAACAGAATGCAAATCCATTACAAAGTCAGAACCCCAACTGATGTACACGACCCATCCTATGGCAGCAAGAACAATGCTGATTGCTGCCTTATTAACCCCAGTGAGATGGGTAGTAGCTATTAATAAATAGCTGAACAGCAGGAGTATAACGATAATCGGTGTCATCAGTTGAGGAAATGCTTTTAAATGATATTTTTATATTTACTTGCTCTTCTCGGCACTAGAGGCAGAACCCTTCTTATAGCGGTTGTTCATGCCCTTTACCACTTCAGAGGTAATATCAAAGCGCTTGTCAGCATAAAGCACTGCGGCCTTGTTGACAATCATATCGTACTTCTTGGCCTTATTATAGGCTTTCAGATAATTATCGAGCGAATCCTGGAAAGCCTGCAGAAACTTCTGCTGTTCACTGGCCAATTCGTTCTCAAGACGCTGCTGAAGAGCCATTATGTTCTGCTGTTCGCGCTGAAGGGCTGCCTGTTCAGCCTCAGCCTGCTCACGACTAGTAAAGCCATTACTCTGCAACTTCTGCTGGAAAGCAGCGGCTTTCTTCTCAAACTGCTGACTCTTTGCCTGAATGGTGTTGCGCGCATTAGTACCCTTCTTCTCGAGTTCCAAAGACTTCTGCTTGGCAAACTCGTACTGAGAAGTCAGAGTGTCAATCTCAATGTAGGCAATACGCATGCCATTACCTGCCTCAGCGCTCACCTCTGCAACAGGTTCTTCGTCCATCTGAGGGGCAGAGTTGTTACATGATCCAAAGACTACGGCAACAGCCAACAGTGCATAAGCACGAAAAAAGTTCTTTTTCATTTCTAATATTTATTTATTTGATTTTTCACTTACTGCCCAACGACTCTTACGACGCTGTTCTCTATCTTGATCCATCACACAATGGATGTCACGTGCACGCATCGCCTCTGAGTCATGAATATGCTGAGAAGCAAAGCGTCCATCCTTCAGGAAAAACAGTTTAACGCACAAAAATGCCATTGATATAGCAATTATTAACGTGCAGATAGCAATTATTTCACTCATTTTTTGTAATTTTGCGCTGCAAAGGTAATAATAATAAATTAAACAATATATCAATAAAACATTAAAAATGAATAAAAGTGATTTAAAACCTGCTTCTGTGTTCGAGCAATTTGCAAAGATTAACGAAATTCCCCGTCCCTCGAAACGCGAAGAGAAGATGATTGAATACCTCAAGAACTGGGGAGAGAGCCACAATCTTGAGACCATTGTCGACGAGACAGGCAACGTGCTGATTCGCAAACCGGCCACCAAAGGCATGGAGAACCGCAAGACGGTGATTCTGCAGAGCCACATGGATATGGTATGCGATAAATTGGTGGATGTTGACTTTGACTTTGACAAGGATGCCATTCAGACATATGTTGACGGTGACTGGCTGAAAGCTAAGGGAACCACTCTTGGTGCAGACGACGGCATTGGCTGTGCAATTGAGTTAGCGATTCTCGAGGCAAACGACATAGAGCATGGTCCGTTGGAATGTGTATTCACTCGTGACGAAGAGACCGGACTTAGTGGCGCAGAGGGCATGAAGGCTGGCTTCATGACTGGCGATTATCTGATTAACCTTGACTCTGAGGATGAGGGCGAAATGTTCGTATCGTGTGCCGGTGGACGTAACACTCAGGCAAAATTCACCTTCAAGCGCGAAGCTGCTGCAGACGATTCGTTCTTCCTGCGTGCTCAACTGAAGGGACTGACAGGCGGACATTCTGGCGACGATATCAACAAAAAGCGCGCCAACGCTATTAAACTGTTAGGACGTTTCCTGTTCCAGACAATGAATCGCTATGAGGGAGTACGTTTAGCCGAGTTCCATTCGGGCAAGTTGCACAATGCTATTCCACGTGACGGTATGTTTGTCATTGCCGTTCCCCACGATGTAAAAGAGAACGTAAAGGCAGACTGGAACGTATTTGCCGCTCAGGTAGAAGACGAATTCCATGTAACTGACACGCAAATGGTATGGACCATGGAGAGCACTGAGCCACAGACGGTGATTGAAGCTCAAGTTGCTCGTAATTTCGTGTGGGCTTTGCAGGCTGTGGACAACGGCATCTATGCCATCTGTCAGGACCCCGAGTTGAATGGTATGGTAGAGACTTCAAGCAATATCGCTGCAATCCACTCTTCCGAAACAGAGATTACCATTCTCTCTTCACAGCGTTCTAACGTGATGTCAAACCTTGACAACATGTGTGCTACTATTGTTGCTACTTTCCAACTTGCTGGTGCAGAAGCACACAGCAGCGATGGCTATCCTGCTTGGAAGATGAGAGCAGAGAGTAAACTTCGCGATACTGTAGTAGAGACATATAAGGAACTCTTCGGCAAGGAGCCTGTGGTACGCGGTATACATGCTGGACTGGAGTGCGGTCTGTTCTCGGAGCGCTATCCAAATATCGACATGATTTCTTTTGGTCCTACGCTTCGCGACGTTCATACACCCGACGAGCGTCTATACATTCCCACCGTTCAAATGGTATGGGATCATCTGCTTTTGGTACTGAAGCGCATCTAATATATATAAGGTGAGTCAAAAGTTTATCGAAATCAAGGGGGCGCGCGTCAACAATCTTAAGAATGTTGACGTGCGAATTCCCAGAAATAAGTTCGTAGTCATTGCGGGCGTATCGGGCAGCGGCAAATCGTCGCTGGCCTTCGATACGCTATATGCTGAGGGACAGCGTCGCTATGTAGAGAGTCTTTCTAGCTATGCACGCCAATTCCTTGGACGTATGAACAAACCGGAATGCGACTTTATCAAAGGTATTCCGCCCGCCATTGCCATAGAACAGAAGGTTATAGCACGCAACCCGCGAAGCACGGTTGGCACATCAACAGAGATTTACGAATATCTGCGGCTACTTTTTGCACGCATCGGCCATACATTTTCACCTGTCAGCGGTGAAGAGGTCAAGCGACATTCTACGGAGGATGTTGTTAAGAAGATGCTGGAGTTCTCTGAGGGCACGAAGTTCCTGGTGATGGCACCACTTATACGCACAGAGGGACGCAGCATAGAACAGCAGCTAAAGGCTTATATCATCCAGGGATACAGTAGAATCTTCGTAAAGAACGATGTACAGCGTATTGACGACTATTTAGAGATTGGTACGACTGACAATGATATCTATATCGTCATCGATCGCTTGTCAGCATCAACAAACAAAGAAACCGTTGACCGATTGGTTGATTCTGCCGAAACAGCCTTCTTTGAAGGCAGAGGGGAAATGCGACTCTTGGTATTGCCAGCAGGATTGGCGTACGATTTTTCTACTCGATTCGAGGCGGATGGCATCAGTTTTGAAGATCCTTCCGACCAATTATTCTCATTCAACTCGCCTGCAGGCGCATGTCCCGAATGCCAGGGATTCGGACAGGTAATTGGTATTGACGAGCAACTCGTCATCCCCGACCCTAACCTATCATTATATGATGGTTGTGTTGTATGTTGGCGAGGCGAAAAGATGGGAGAATGGAAGAATTGGTTTATCCAGCATGCTGCAAAAGATGACTTCCCTATATTTGAACCATATTATAATCTGACACAGCAACAAAAGGATTGGTTGTGGCACGGCTTGCCTTCGGACAAGAAAGCAAAAGAAAAACCTTGTATTGATGCATTCTTCGAAATGGTGAAGGATAATCAATACAAAATACAATACCGTGTGATGATGGCTCGCTATCGTGGCAAAACGATATGCCCCACATGTCACGGAGCAAGATTAAAGCCTGAGGCTGAATATGTTAAGATTGGCGGAAGGAGTATTACGGATTTAGTTCAGATGCCCGTAGTTAGACTAAAGGAATGGTTTGAAAAACTAGAGTTATCTGAACACGATACGGAAGTGGCACGCCGACTACTAACAGAGATTACTTCTCGTCTGCAGTTCCTGCTTGATGTTGGATTGGGATATCTCACACTTAATCGCTTGTCAAACAGTTTGTCTGGCGGTGAAAGTCAGCGCATCAACCTATGTACATCGCTTGGAAGCAGTTTGGTTGGCTCACTCTATATCCTTGATGAGCCAAGCATCGGACTGCATTCACGTGACACCGACCGTCTTATCAAAGTACTTAAAGAATTACAAGCACTAGGCAACACGGTGGTAGTAGTGGAACACGACGAGGATATTATTCGCGCTGCAGACTATCTAATAGATGTTGGTCCAGATGCTGGCAGACTGGGAGGAGAGATTGTGTTTGCGGGTGAACCGAACATCAAGAGTTCAAATAGCATAACAGAGAATCTCACACATCCTAACAATGCTGACAGAACTGATAATACAAAATCTTACACTTTGGCTTATCTCACAGGAACAGAAACAATAAGCGTTCCTCAGAGTAGACGCCCTTGGAATCGTCACATAGACATCATAGGAGCAAGAATGAACAATCTTCGAGGCATTGATGTACAAATTCCGCTCAATGTTCTCACTGTTGTTACAGGTGTATCAGGCTCTGGTAAATCGAGCCTTATCAAAGGCATTCTCTATCCAGCCATCAAACGCCATCTAGGCGATGTATGTGATGCTCCAGGCGAATACAGTAAACTCTCGGGCGATATCGATGCTATTCATCGTATAGAGTTCGTTGATCAGAACCCCATAGGAAAATCTACGCGTTCAAACCCTGCTACATACGTAAAAGCATGGGATGCTATTCGCGATTTATATGCAGCACAACCGTTGTCGCAACAAATGGGATTCACAGCACAATACTTCTCATTTAATGCTGACGGTGGACGATGCGACGAATGTAAGGGCGTGGGCACCATTACGGTAGAGATGCAATTCATGGCCGACCTAGTGTTGGAATGTGAATCGTGTCACGGCAAACGCTTTAAGAAAGATATTTTGGATGTTAAATACGAAGGAAAGAATATTGATGACATCCTTAATATGACAATCTCCGAAGCTATCGAGTTCTTTAAGACACATGGGCAGAAGACTATCGTTAACAGGCTTAGGCCATTGGAGGATGTTGGTTTGGGATATATTAAGATGGGACAAAGTTCTAGCACGCTCTCCGGCGGCGAGAATCAACGTGTGAAGCTTGCTTATTTTATCGGTCAGGAGAAACAAGAACCCACACTCTTTATCTTTGACGAGCCAACAACAGGTCTTCATTTTCATGACATTAAATGTTTAATGTCATCGATGGATGCACTCATTTCAAGAGGACACACCATTGTTATCATTGAACACAATATGGATGTCATCAAGTTGGCCGACCATATCATCGATTTAGGTCCGGATGGTGGTGACAAGGGAGGTAAGTTGGTTGTTGCTGGAACGCCTGAAGAGGTCGTTAAATGTCACGAGAGCATAACGGGACAATACCTAAAAGCAAAAATATAAGGCAAAGAATCGCAAAATTGCATAACTACATAGAGTTCAGAAATTGGAATTAAATCTAATAAAAACGCATATGAAAGAATTGAATCTGAAACCCATTATCATGGAATGCAAAATGGAAGAATTGACAAACGATGAGCAGTTCTTATTGTCGAAGGCAATTGAAATGACTAATAACAGTTATGCCAAGTACTCGCATTTCCATGTGGGTGCAGCCTTGCAATTGGAAAATGGTGAGGTTCTGCCAGGATGCAATCAAGAAAACGCAGCTTTCCCTGCAGGTATTTGTGCCGAGCGTTCTGCTATCTTTGCTGCAGGTGCCTTGTATCCCGATGTGGCTCCTACTACATTGGCAATTGCTGCCCGACAACCCAATGGCGAACTGACCGACGAACCAGTCAGTCCATGTGGAACATGCCGTCAAGTGATAATCGAGACCGAGACACGTTTCTCTAAACCACTAAGAATTCTACTCTACGGAAAGAACAAAGTATACGTTATGGACGGCATCAAACATCTAATGCCGCTGTCGTTCACTGAGTTCTAATAATAGCATCCCAGACCTTGAGCTGGAGAAATAGAATCAAGATGGAAGTCGTACTTCAGATTTTGTTCATCAACAAGTTTGAAGTGCTGCTTCCCTTGAATAGAATCTTTGGGAGTTTCCCAAATCGTACCTACAAAACGCAAGCTGTCTTTCGTCTCAACCTTTGGTGTACGCAACAAGGTATTGCGGAATCGGTAATCGAAAGTATTTAGCGTATCTGTATTAACACCCATCACGACATCATCGTCATAGCCAGTAACAATACTACTATCGCACATTAATCCATAAAGAGGCAGAAGATTACTAAAGCGCAATGCTGCACCACGTCCGCCAACAAAAGGATAGAACTGTGCAAAAGTACAATGCGAAATATCCGCGAAGCCACCTACGATACTGACACAATCGTCTTGAGTATTAGAAATCTGACAGTCGCGAAGACGAATGTTCGAGTTTAAACTCACAAGACCTAAACCCTTACAATTATGAATAATACAACGCTCCATATCCAATCGAAGCACATCTGCATCGAAAGAGGTGGAATCACAACGTACACCAAACTCACCAGCATTACGAATTATAGTACGACGGAATATATTGCCCTTAGAGGAACTATGGATGCGAATACCGCCCTTATTGCCCCATTGTCCACTCACGCGATCATAGGGTAAATAATCAAACATATGGTCTAATCGATCGCCTCGCAGTACAACAGAATCCATCATCAGACGACCATATACGTCAACCCCCTTTCCATCATGAAAATAAAGAGTTGTATTCTTGATGGTAAGAGTTACTGCACTATCAACTTTAATTCCACCATAAACTATTACGGGACGCTTGCTCTCAATTACACTATCTGATTTGACAACCACATCACGTAACTCAATAGCGTCCCAAGAAAAGGCATGCAAAAATACAGACTGTTCTACCCCACTCTCAAGTTTAAAAACCAGTTGATCATCTATAGCTTTTGGCTCAAATTGTCCATTCTCTGGTGCCGTCAACTCAACGAAGACACGGATACTATCGTTCTTTCGAACCTCAAGATCAGTCACTACCGAACCATAATTATTGTCAAGATAGATACCGTCAACATTCACACGATATCCAGTCTGGTTTCCACGCTTCAAACGAACGTTTTGTATACGCAAGCCATCCGTTGCTTTATTATAAACCCAAAAGTCGTATGTTCTGGAGCCACAATTCGAAAAAATGGTATCCATATTTACGGTATCTCTTGAAAATGTCAACAAAGCATTTGGACTCGTTGTAAACGTGTCGTAATCAGAACAGGCCACTAGACCAATCACTATACTAAGAAAAAGAAAAGTTCGTCTTATCATATAAAGATAAAACGAACTTTTTACATTTTTATTGTATCACTTACATAGTATGTGATATTACTTTTTTAGGTCTACTTGCCAAAATAACGCTTTAGCAATCCTGCGAAACCGGCACCATGACGAGCCTCATCTTTAGCCATCTCATGAACAGTATCATGAATGGCATCAAAACCAGCTGCTTTTGCATTCTTAGCAATACGGAACTTATCCTCACAAGCACCAGCCTCAGCAGCGGCACGCTTTTCCAGATTTGTCTTCGTATCCCATACACATTCGCCCAGCAGCTCTGCAAAGCGACTTGCATGATCAGCTTCCTCAAAAGCATAACGTTTAAAAGCTTCTGCAATTTCAGGATATCCTTCACGGTCAGCCTGACGTGCCATTGCTAAATACATACCAACCTCGCTACACTCACCATTAAAATGGTTGCGCAAATCATTTATCATCTCTTCGCTAACACCCACTGGCTTTCCATCACCTATCTTATGAACAGTGGCATAAGTCATGTCAGCATCATCCTTCAGTTCTGAGAACTTAGATGCTGGAGCTTTACAAATGGGACACTTTTCTGGGGGATTCTCGCCTTCGTAGATATATCCACAAACAGCGCAAATAAACTTCTTCTTCATAGTCGTTAGTTATTGTTTAGTAAAAAATTAATGTTATTTGGCAAAGATACATATAAAAAACAAATCTCGCAAATATTTTGCGAGATTTGTTATGACATTCGTAGAAAATCTATTACGACATTGTCATTATTCCATTTATTGAAATGGTAAAATCAAAATCTACTTATCCAATTTCAGAAACAAGTTCATCATCAGAAACAAGTTTCTGTTCGCCAGTCTCCATATTCTTTAATGTGACCTTTCCTGCAGCAATTTCATTATCGCCTGCTAACACGACATAAGGAATCTGCTTAGCATTAGCATATGCCATCTGTTTCTTCATCTTCGTGTTATCGGGGAAAATCTCGGCACGGATACCAGCCTGACGCACCTTGGCAACGATAGGCAGACAATAGGCCGTCTCCTTCTCGCCGAAATTGATGAATAGTACCTGCGTGGTCTGCAGAGAGTCCTTTGGATAAAGGTCGAGTGCGTTAAGCACATCGTAGATACGATCTACACCGAACGAAATACCCACACCTGAGAGACCAGGCATGCCAAAGATACCCGTGAGATTATCGTAACGACCACCACCAGAGATAGAGCCCATGGGGGTGTCGAGTGCCTTCACCTCGAAGATAGCACCGGTGTAATAGCTCAAGCCACGAGCCAATGTAAGGTCAAGCTGAATCTCATTATTAAGTGAAGTCAGGAAGCCCAGGATATAACGGGTTTCCTCAACGCCCTTCAGGCCGGTTTCGCTAGAAGCGAGCACCTCAGCGATAGTGTTGAGTTTCTCTTCATTGGTACCTTCAAGCATGATGATAGGCTGCAGCTTCTCAATCTGCTCATCGGTCAGTCCGTCTTCACGCAGTTCAGCATTCACATTATCGATACCAATCTTATCAAGCTTATCGATAGCCACGGTGATATCCACAATCTTATCGGCAGCACCAATAACCTCTGCGATACCAGTCAGAATCTTGCGGTTGTTAATTTTGATCTGTACACGTACACCGAAACGGGTGAATACGGTGTCCACGATCTGCATCAGTTCCACCTCGTTGAGCAGCGAGTCAGAACCCACCACATCACCATCAAACTGATAGAACTCACGATAGCGGCCCTTCTGAGGACGATCAGCACGCCACACGGGCTGCACCTGATAGCGCTTGAAAGGTAACTGTAGTTCCTCGCGGTGCATCACCACATAACGGGCGAAAGGCACGGTGAGGTCGTAACGCAGACCCTTCTCGCAAATCTTGGAAGCCAGACGAAGCGTGTTGCGCTCAGTCAGTTCGCTATCCTCAATCTTCGACAAGTAGTCGCCAGAATTCAAAATCTTAAAGAGCAGTTTGTCGCCCTCCTCACCATACTTACCCATCAAGGTTTGAAGGGTTTCCTGCGCGGGAGTCTCAATCTGTTGGAATCCGTAAAGCTCGTATACACTACGGATGGTATTAAAGATATAGTTGCGCTTGGCCATCTCTACAGGGCCGAAGTCGCGTGTTCCCTTGGGAATACTTGGTTTATTTGCCATTTATTTTCTTACGATAGTTTGCTCTCTATCGGGGCCGATAGAGATAATTGTAATTGGTGTTTCGAGTTCTTTTTCGAGGAACTTGATATAGTCAGAGAACTGCTTGGGGAACTGATCCTCAGAAGTAAACTTCGTCATATCGGTCTTCCAACCGGGCAACTCTACATATACAGGTTCGATACCCTCCTCGATGTTGTAGGGGAAATCGCGTGTCTCAACGCCATTCACCTTGTATGATGTGCAGGCCTTGATTGTGTCGAAACCATCGAGCACATCACTCTTCATCATGATGAGCTGGGTAACGCCATTCACCATGATAGAATAACGCAGAGCAACGAGGTCTATCCAACCACAACGACGCTCACGACCAGTCACAGCACCATACTCATGACCAAGGTCACGAATCTTCTTGCCAGTCTCATCAAAGAGCTCTGTGGGGAAAGGACCTGCACCAACACGAGTGCAGTAAGCCTTCATGATACCAAACACCTCGCCAATCTTGTTGGGACCAATACCCAGACCCGTGCAAGCACCAGCACAGATAGTGTTTGAAGAGGTAACGAAAGGATAGCTACCGAAGTCCACATCGAGCATCGTGCCCTGAGCGCCCTCACATAGCACACTCTTGCCAGAACGCAGAATCTGATTGATCTCGTGCTCACTGTCCACGATGGGGAACTGGCGCAGGTACTCGATACCCTCCAGCCATTTCTTCTCTACCTCCGTGATATCATAGTCGAAGTTGAGCGACTTCAGGATAGCCTCGTGGCGAGCCTTGGCAGCAGCATACTTCTCAGGGAAGTTCTCAAGGATATCGCCCACACGCAGACCCGTGCGACTAACCTTGTCGGTATAAGTAGGACCAATGCCCTTACCTGTAGTACCTACTTTGTTCTTACCCTTCTGAGCCTCATAGGCAGCATCGAGCACACGGTGAGTAGGCATAATCAGGTGAGCCTTCTTTGAGATATGAAGACGTTCTTTCAAGGGATGACCTGTAGCCTCTAGTGCCTTGGCCTCCTCCATGAAGAGGTCGGGAGCCAGCACCACGCCATTACCAATAATATTAACCTTGCCACCCTGGAAAATACCTGAAGGGATAGAACGGAGCACATACTTCTCGCCGTTGAATTCCAACGTATGACCTGCATTAGGACCACCCTGAAAACGAGCCACAACATCATAATGCGGTGTCAGTACATCAACAACCTTTCCTTTACCTTCGTCGCCCCATTGGAGTCCCAACAGGACATCAACCTTACCTTGTTTCATTGTTCTTTTATTCTTTAGTTTTCTTGTTTCTTCTAGTTATTGCCGATTGACATGTTGAACAGATTCCATAGATATAGAGCGAAAAGCCATCCTTACGGAATCGCTTCAAATGCGTTTGATCTACAACTTGTGTTATTTCCGGGACCTTCACTTCTGTAACTTTGCCACAAACCGTACATATTTGGTGGCAATGTCCTGTACCTGCATAACACGATTCATACTTAGTAGTTCCTTGGAAACGATGTCGTATAACCAATCGAAGTTCGAGGAACAAATTCAATGTGTTATAAAGAGTAGCACGAGATACGGGAAACTTGTAATCTGCAGCCAATTTCTCTCCAAGTTCATCAAGAGTAAAGTGTCCATCTATACTGTAGACAGCCCGCAGGATAGCATACCGTTCGGGTGTCTTTCGATGATTGCTCATCTCCATATAATTGTCAAGAATGCGCTCTGCAGCCATGCGCACACTATCTTTTTTTTCACTCGTCTTCATAAACCGAGGGCAAAGTTACAACTTTCGCACGAGAAATAGAAATAATCAGGAATAAAAAAACAAAAAATGAGAAACAATTATTGTTTCTTGCATACATATGCGTCACTTTCTGTACCTCTTGATTAAACTATAAGCCTGATAAAGTCCCATTTCGCCTGCTTTGCTCAGATCTTGAACAGCTTCTGTTTCATGTTTTAGATACAATTGGCAAAGTCCACGATTATAATATGCTTCAGCCAAATATGGTTCGTTCTCAATAGCCATTGAAAAATCTGCAATAGCAGCCTGATAGTCAGAATGCTGTGCCTTAAAAACGCCACGATTATACAAAAGATAAGGATGCTTTGGACATAATTTCAATGCCAAATTCAAATCTTCCCTCACACTAACCTCCTTCAATTCAATCTTCTGTCCCTGGGAAGCAAAGACCTGATTAATACGAGACTGACATGCAGCACGTTGCCAGAGAGCAAGCACAGATGTAGAATCTTCATGAAGATAGGTTGTTAGGTCGTCAATGGCATAATCATAGTCTTGGATAATAGAAAAGGCGATCGCCCTATACATCAGGGAACTAACGGCCTTTGACGTATTTTTCGCATGATTAATGGCCAATGACAGAGAATCGATATATGCAAAATAAGACTTAGAGCGTTCCTCGTCCAGTGATGTTTGTTGGTAAGTAATGAAAATCTTTCGCGAATGTGGATGCTCGTTTATCTGCTCAACCATTTTATCATAAGCCTGATGAGATCGAACCTCACTATGTTGTTGTTCAAAAGAAAGAACAAACATAGGCATAAACTCCATATCAACCTTATGATCCTGCACACGTCCACGATAATCACTGGAGTACTCTCTCTCAGGTTCTTGCTCGTCCTCCATCACCAATTGGTTATACTTCTCCATATCAGCATCACTACGCTTACGAATCTGATTAGGATTCAAACGAGGTTGCGTGCCATACAAATGCTTATATAGGCGTGCTTTATATACAGTAAACTCATCTGCTTCAGCAAGTTTAATCTTTCCCAACCTGCGATAGCAAGCAGCACGAAACTCTAATCCTGTCCAAAAGTTAGGATATTCATCTATCACCTTTGAATAATCACGAATAGCAGCGTTCAAATCACCAGTTTTGTCCAACAGCACAGCACGGTTAAATAGTGCCATCATGTTGTCAGGCTCCAAACGAAGCACAAAGTCAAAGTCGGTGATAGCCCTATTGTCATCACCAACTTGTGCACGCAATAATCCACGATTATAATGCCCCAAGAAATTATTAGGTTCCAAGTCAAGTGCCATATCATAGTCACTCATGGCGCCACGCAGATTATTACAATTAAAGCGGGCTAACGCACGATTGATATAACAGCCAGCATGCTTTGGCATCAAATGAATGGCATGGTTCAATTGTACCTCTGCACTATCCCACTCTTCTCTTGACAAACTGATGATACTACGTGCAGCCCATGTCTGTCCATCGTATGGATCCATTGACAAACTTATCTTTAAAGCCTCATCGGCCTTCGTAGTGTCTTTCTGCTGCATATAGACATCAGCTCGCATATTCCATGCCTTTGAAAACTGACTCCATCTACGCTGAATGGTATCCAACTCGGCAAGAGCTTTTTCAAACTCTTTATTCTGAATACGACAGAGCACACGGTTATTCCAGAATCCTCTATTCTCCGGATCATATCGCAAAGCCGTAGTATAGTCATCTATAGCATCAGAATACTTCTCTTGTTGGATACGTGCTAGTCCACGCAGTTCATAGGAATTCACTACATAAGGATTCCGACGAATAGCCTCGCTGCAATCATCTTCTGCACCAGAAAAATCATCAAGATAATATTTAGCCACACCTCTATAAAACCATGGTTCATAGAGATATGGCTTAGCAGAAATAGCCTGATTGAAGTAACGAATGGACAGGACAAAGTCTTCGAAATATAAAGCCGAGCGCCCTATCGTTACCAAATGATCGGTATTATACTGTGCTTTAACAGGTAGGAACAATAAAAGATAAAAAAGTAAAATATTACTCCTCTTTATATCCCTCTTCAGCAAAGGACATATTCCATTCATAATACCTCTTTACTTTTTTATCTTCTAATCTTAAATACCCTGTACAACTATCGTCTTACAGGCTTTGTCTTATAACCGCAACGATAGCGTCCAAGTGTCAAAGACTTTAGTTTACTTTTTATCAACTGGCGACGCAAAGGCGAAACACGGTCAATAAACATCTTACCATCCAAGTGATCGAACTCGTGCTGCATCACACGAGCCAGATATCCTTCTATCCATTCATCATGCGCCTCAAAGTTCTCATCCATCCATTGCACACGAATTCTGGCAGGACGAGTAACCTTCTCATGAATAGCCGGCAACGACAGACAGCCTTCTTCCGAAGTGGTAGTTGAAGTCTCGTCATACTCTACGATATGCGCATTAATATAAACCTTGCGGAAATCTTTATACTCTGGCATATCTTCCGCCAATGGATCCAAATCAATCACCACCAAACGAATATCACGGCCAATCTGCGGAGCAGCGAGTCCAATGCCTTCCGATTGGAAGAGCGTCTCCCACATATCACTAATGAGCTGTTTCAATTCCGGATAGTCAGGTGTAATATCCTCAGCAACCTTACGGAGCACAGGCTGACCATAAATATAAATAGGTAATATCATATAATTAATATCAATTTAAAACAATTTCTTAGAACGCAGATAGTCCTCCAGAATAATGGTTGCACTTATCTCATCCACCAACCCTTTATTTTGGCGAGCCTTTTTTCCTATACCACTGTCTATCATCACCTTGTGAGCCAATACAGAAGTAAAACGTTCGTCAAAGTAATCAATAGGAATATTGGGAACAGCCTTACGCCATCGGTTTACAAACTGCTGAACACGCGCAAGGTTCTCGCTTGGTTCGCCATTCGGCTGGCGCGGTTCTCCAATAACAATTCGCTCAACGGGTTCACGAGCGATATAGGCCTTGAGCCAATCAAAGAGCTCTGATGTAGAAACAGTCGCCAATCCACCCGCAATGAGTTGCAGTGGATCGGTGACTGCTAAGCCTGTTCTTTTTCGACCGTAGTCGATGGAAAGTATTCTTGCCAATGATTTAGAATTATCGTGTATAGAACAACAACCAAGCGTCCTGATATGTGGCGCGCAGCTGGTCGCGGCTCTGAACAGCATCAGCCTTACTATCAAAAGTCGATGCAATGACACGATACATATTGCGGTCGTCGTTCTTTACGATCTGTGCACTATAGCCAGCATTCTTCAAACGCTGCTGAAGTCCCTCTGCGTTAGCAATCACTGAGAATGATCCTACAACAACGCTATAATTCTTAAGACCAGCACCATTCACAACAGACACGCGCTCCTGACGTACAGTCACGTTATCCATATTGTCAACTACCTGAGTTTGGTTAGCGGGCTTTGTTACCACGGGAGTTACCACGGGAGTCTCAGCCACCTGCTGAACGGGAGCTTCCACCTGCTGAGCAGCTTGAGCCTGAGCCTTTTCATAGGCCTTCTTATAAGCACTCTCACTTGACTTACATCCAGTGAATACCATTGCGAGGCAAAGGCCTGCACACAAAACGATGTTCTTTTTCATAAATAGTCAGTTTATTTACTTACTGTATAAATTTGGTGCGAAGTTACAAAATATCAATGAAAAACGGAATAAAATTGTGACTAAACTTTGTTAAATAGGTCAAATATGTTCATTTTAGCAAAAAAAACACCACTTTTTTATTCTTCTTACCAAATAATTCGTATATTTGCTGTCGA
>Ga0310786_10006664_pt1 | contig 15285 bp, 11 predicted proteins | sample AusTroGonzalo_MG_FD_203881 | JGI IMG/M metagenome (GOLD analysis project Ga0310786, IMG submission 203881) | Bovine rumen microbial communities from tropical cattle in Woodstock, Queensland, Australia - Gonzalo_03 (v2) (version 2) | ecosystem: Host-associated > Mammals > Digestive system >... | reverse complement strand
TAAAGGTCTGGTAGTAGTGCATAAGGGTGGACACGTGCTGCGATGTCCACGTATTCACATTCGGGCCGGGTTCGTTGGCGCCTGCAAACATCAAGCGTTCGTTGTAATCTTTGAACTTGTTTGCAATCTGCGTCCAGTAAGTTTTCATCTTGTTGTCAATCGTCTGGTCGACGCTTGTACCGATGTTGCTCTGGAACCAGCCGCCTTCACCTTCGTGGTGAATATTCAAAATCGTGTAGAGGCCTGCACGCATGGCATAGTCGACTACGGTCTTCACGGAATCAAGCCAAGTTTCAGTGACCTTGCCGCCGCTGGTGTGGCTGTCCCAAGCACAGGGAATTCGGACCGTGTTGAAGCCTGCTGCCTTCACGGAGTCGAGCAAAGCCTGAGTCGGGTAGGGGTTGCCCCAAGCAGTCGGGTTGTTCGGCACTTCCATCGAATTGCCCACGTTGAAACCCATGCCCATGTTGGCTTGGACTTCTTTGGCGGTGGGGAGCGTCGCTGCGGTTGCAGAAATGGCGCCTGCGAGGGCCATGAGGGCGGTTTTGGCAAGAATATGCTTCATTTTCGGTCCTTTTTCAAAATACGCCCTTAATCTATACCGAAAAATTTCAAACATATCATATAATGTGTGACCCCGATCAAAAACTATTGAACGGCTTACAACGTAAGAAAAGATTTGGTTACTATGTAAATCTTTTTAATTAAATGAGATTGGACGCGGGCAGTATTTAGTGCGCTTCGAGCCAGTTTTCGCCGAAGCCTACGCTTGCGACAAGCGGAACCTTGAGCTGCATGGCGCCTTCCATTTCGGCCTTCACCATCTGCGACATGGGTTCCACCTGGTCGCGGGGGCATTCGAATACAAGTTCATCGTGAACCTGCAGCATCATCTTGAGCGGTAGATGCTCATCGTTGATTCGTTTTTGAATGCGGATCATCGCAATCTTGATGAGGTCTGCGGCGGAGCCTTGGACGGGAGTATTCACGGCCATGCGCTCGGCCATTTGCGATTCCATGCGGTCGCTGCTATCGATGCCTGCGATATAGCGGCGGCGGCCCGAAAGCGTTTCCACGTAACCGTCGCGGTGGGCGGCCGCCTTGATGTCTTCGATGTATTGCTGCACGCCCTTGTACATGTCGAAGTAGCCGGTAATAAAATCCTTTGCCTGCGACATCGGAATTTTCAGGTCGCGGCTTAAGCGGAAAGCGGTCATGCCGTAGAGTACGCCGAAGTTCACCACCTTGGCGTCGCGTCGCATGTCGCTGTTGACTTCGTCGAGTTTGACTCCGTAAATGGCTGCGGCGGTGCGGGCGTGAATGTCAATGCCTTCCTTGTAGCTTTCGATGAGCGCTTCGTCGCCACTGAGGTGGGCGAGCATACGCAATTCAATCTGCGAGTAGTCTACCGCCAAAATTACGTTGTCTTTGCTTTGCGGCACGAACGAGGCGCGAATCTTTTTGCCGAGGTCACTGCGTACAGGAATGTTCTGCAGGTTCGGATCGCGGCTTGAAAGGCGACCCGTTGCAGTGCCCCACTGGATAAAGCTCGTGTGAATGCGCTTGGTATCCGGATTCACCAGCGTCGGGAGCACCGTGATGTAAGTGCTCTGCATTTTCTTGAGTTCGCGGTATTCAATGATGGCGAAAACAATCGGGTGCGGCGCCTTGAAGCTGAGTTCTTCGAGAACGACGGCGTCGGTACTGCGTTTCTTGATTTCGGGGAGCCCGAGCGTGTCGAAAAGGACTTCGCCAAGTTGCTTGGGCGAACCGATGTTGAATTCGAAACCGGCCATATCGCAGATTTCTTTTTCAAGATTTTCGATGCGTCGCTGCAGTTCCTGCTCCAGCGTCTTGAGGGCAGGAACATCGATGGCGACGCCCACGGATTCCATCTGGTACAACACTTTCAAGAGAGGCATTTCTTGCTCGAAGAAATACTTCACGTAATCGAGCTTTTCAAGTTCCTTCTTGAGAGGTTCCCACAGGCGAAGCGTGTAGACTGCATCTTCGGCGCCGTATTCAGTCGCGTCCTTGATGTTGACTCGGTTAAAGGTAATCTGGTTCTTGCCGCGGCCAATCAGATTCTCGATAGGAATCATTTCGTGTTGCAGGCGTTGCATCACCTGGTTGTCGAGGCCAAGGCCCGACTGTCCCGGTGAAAGCATCCAGGCCGCGATCAGCGTGTCGATGAGGTTTGCGTTATCGATAGCGCTCTGCGGAATCTTGAAGGTGCGTGCCAGCACATGCAAGTCAAATTTCGCGTTATGGAAAACGAGTTCGCGCGGCGATTGAATAAATTCACTAAACCAGGCTTTGACCTTGTTCAAGTCGTAATTGCCCTTGGGGCCTGTCGGCAACGGGAATCCGATTTCGTCGGAATGTCCGAGCGGAATGTAGTATCCCTTGGCGGGGTCTGCTGAAAGGCAAAGTCCCACGAGATTGCATTGCATCGGGTCGAGGCCGTCGGTTTCGGTATCAATGCCTACGGTGCTTGCAGCGGCAAATTCGGCCTTCATCTGCTCGAAAATTTCATCGGTGTCAACGCAAGTGTATGTCGGCGGTACATCGACCGGGAAATCGGCGCTTACTACGGCGTCACCATTCGCAGAATCGGCGCTTCCGGTGCCATCGCTTTCGCGCACAAAGCCCGTCTTGCTCGGAATGCCTTCCAAAAGGCGAAGCAGGCTGTTGATTTCGTGGTCCTTGAACATCTGCGCCAAAGTATCCACGTGCAGACCGTTGTATTCCAGCGCGTCGAGATTACCGCTAAAGGCGCGCTTGGTCTGGAGCGTCACCAGTTCGCGGCTGAGGAATGCTTTCTCGCGGTTGTTTTCCAGATTGTCATGCAAACCCTTCTTGGTCACTTTATCCAGGTTTGCGTAAAGGTTGTCCATGTCGCCAAAGTCATTCAGCAACTGGATGGCTGTTTTCGGACCCACCTTCGGAACGCCGGGAACGTTATCGCTTGCGTCACCCATGAGTGCCAAGTAGTCGCGGATTTTTTCGGGCGGAAGACCGTATTTTTCAAGCACCTGTTCCGGGCCAAAGTCAATGCCGTCGGCGCCTTTCGTCAAATGGAAAAGATGGATCTTGTCGGTTACGATCTGCGACATGTCCTTGTCTTTACTTAAAATCACCACATGGTCAAAGCCTGCTTCGACCGCGGCCATGGCGGTACTTGCCATCACGTCGTCCGCTTCGTAACCCGGTTCCGACAAGAGCGGAATTCCGCTTGCTTCTAGACTTTCGCCAAGGAGCGGCATCTGAGCCGCCATTTCTTCGGGCATGGGGCCGCGATTGGCCTTGTAGTCGGGATAAAGTTCGTGCCTGAATGTCTTGGTGTGCGCTACGTCGCGTGCAATGGCGAAATGCGTCGGCTTGTGCTTGGCCAAAATGCGGAGCACCGCGCCCCAGTAGCCATGCATCATCGAAACCTCTTCGCCCTGGCTGTTTTTCAGCGGGTTCTGCGAATAGGCGTAAAACATGCGGAACGCAAGCGCGTAAGAGTCGAGCAAAAGTAGAGTCTTTTCAGGCATGCATTGAATGTAGAAAATTTGTATATTGGATTTATGTAAAAAAGGAGTTGGATATGCAATCAAGAGTTAAAGAAACAATCATTTTGGCAGTGGCCATTTTGTGCTTGGGTGCTTTTTTCTATCGCGCTCAAATTGATGTCAAAGACCGCGACCGTGTGGTGTTTGTGCGCGGACTTGCCGAACGCGAAGTTTCGGCTGATTTTGTGATATGGCCGATTGTGTACAAAGAGGTGGGCAACGATCTAGCCGAACTTTCGGCGACGTTACAGTCCAAGTCGCAGATACTTGAAAAGTTCCTGCTCGAAAACGGCGTGAAAAAAGAAAATATCACTTACTCGACCCCGGCCATTGTCGATGCCGATGGAGAATTGTACAGCGGTGGCAAACATGCTTATCGTTATGTCGCGACGGTTGTGGCAACGGTGGCCACGAACAATGTGGAACTTGTCCGTAAGGCCATGGAAAAACAGGGCGAACTCCTGAAGCATGGAATCGCTTTTAGCGGTAGCGATTACCAGTACCGCACCGTCTATAGCTTTAATGGCCTCAACGAAATCAAGCCCGCCATGATTGACGAGGCTACTAAGAATGCAAGAAGTGCCGCCGAAAAGTTTGCGAAGGATTCCGATAGCAAACTCGGCAAAATCAAGACAGCAACGCAGGGTGTATTCTCTATTGAAAATCGCGATGAAAATACGCCACATATCAAGAAAGTCCGCGTCGTAACGAACGTGCAGTATTTTTTGGAAGATTAAATCAATTTATCCTTAATGCATTTCATGTTCGATGTCATCAAAATTTCTGCCGTTTCTGCGGGCTTTTTTTAAATTTCTACAAAAAAGGATTTATCATGAAATACTTTAGCGAAAACATCAAGTACATCGGTGTTGATGACCGCGATTTAGATTTGTTCGAAGGCCAGTACGTGGTGCCCGAGGGCATGGCGTACAATTCTTATGTGATTGTAGACGAAAAGATTGCCGTGACGGATACGGTCGATGCGCACAAGGTGGGCGAGTGGCTCGCCAATCTGGAAGCAGCTCTCGCTGGTCGCAAGCCGGATTACTTGGTGATTCATCACTTGGAGCCGGACCATGCCGGTGGCATTGCTGATTTTGTCGCGAAGTACCCGGAAGCAATGCTCGTTTCTTCGGCGAAGGCTTTCGCGCTGTTGCCGCAATTTATGACGCTGCCTGCAACGACCAAGACGCAGGCTGTGAAGGAAGGTGAAATGCTTTCTCTCGGTGCTCACACGTTGCAGTTTATCGGTGCCCCGATGGTGCACTGGCCCGAAGTCCTGTTCAGCTACGAACAGAGCGAAAAGGTGTTGTTTGCAGCCGATGCGTTCGGTAAGTTCGGCGTGTACGATGCTGACCCGGATGACTGGGCTTGCGAAGCTCGCCGCTATTACTTCAATATCGTGGGCAAGTACGGCAACCAGGTGCAGGCGGTGCTCAAGAAGGCTGCCGCGCTCGACATCAAGACGATTTGCCCGTTGCATGGCCCCGTGCTCACCGAAAATCTCGGTTACTACATCGACAAGTACAACACCTGGAGCAGCTACGCTCCCGAAGACAAGGGCGTGCTCGTGGCATTCGCTTCGATTTATGGTGGAACCAAGAAGGCTGCTGAAAAGCTTGCCGAAAAGTTGACCGCCGCCGGTGTCGAAAAGGTCGTGGTCTCTGACCTTGCCCGTAGTGACATGGCCGAAGTCATCGAAGACGCCTTCCGTTACGATCGCATGGTGGTGGCCGCTCCTACTTATGACGCGGGCCTCTTCCCGGTGATGGAAGATTTCTTGAACCATCTGAAGGCTAAGAACTATTCCAACCGCAAGGTGGGTATTGTCGAGAACGGTACCTGGGCTCCGATGGCCGCCAAGAAAATGACGGAGATTCTCGCCACGCTCAAGAACGTGACGCTCGCCGAAACCGTGGTGACGGTGAAGTCTACGCTCAGCGCCGAATCCGAAGCCGCGATGGACAAACTCGTGTCCGAGATGGTTTAGTTTGCTGCCCTAGCAGCCAAAGGCTGCGGGCAACATTTCAATGACGTCAGTCGGGAGCATGCCGAATGCTCCCATTTTTTCGCGTGTGAGTCTGCCGGCTTTCTGGTGCAGGAGTGCGCCGAGTACGGCTGCTTCTGCGGTCGGCAAACCTTGTGCAAGGAGAGCTGTGATAATGCCGGTAAGCACATCGCCTGCGCCGCCTTTAGCAAGGCCGGAATTGCGGGCCGGAATCACGTACACGCGTCCATCGGGAATCGCCACATAAATGGGGCAACCCTTTAGAACGATTGTAATCTTGAACTGTGTCGCAAACTGTTGCAGGTATTCCGGATAGAAATTCTCGTTTGCCGGAAGCGGACCAAAATTGCGTTCCCATTCACGCTTGTGCGGCGTGATAATGGCGTTCGTGGGGCCGCCGTCCATGCAGAAGTATGCAGAACCGCAGGCATTAATGGCGTCGGCATCGACAACCACGGGAATCTGCAATCCGGTCAAGAACATGCGGACGGCATCTTGCGTTTCGGTGTCGGTTCCAAGACCTGGGCCAATAGCAATGGCATTCTGGTGCATCGCTAAATCTTGCAACTGCATCAAGTGCATAATCGAAAGCTTGTCCGTCGTAGCATCTCCGATTCCGTAGAATACGGGCTCGTCAAGCTTTGATTGCAGCGCCGGGAGCAAGGCCTTCGGTGTCGCGGTCGTGACAAGGCCTGCGCCGCTGCGGAGGCATGCCTTGGTGCAAAGGGCTGCGGCACCGGTCATATTGCCGGAACCTGCAATCACCATGGCGGTACCTTGGCTGCGCTTGTCGCCAAATTCGTCGCGGTCGGGGAGCAGCGCAGGAATGATGTCTTCGGTAGCCAGGAAAACGCCCGACAAAACTTTGTCGATTTGACTGTCCGGATAATCAAGCGGTTCGACGCTCGTCTTGCCGAAAACGCGTGCGCCTTCGTTGGTGTAGGCGTCCAAGCGCGGTAGCCCGAAAACAAGCGTCTCGGTGGCGTGAACGCAGTTTTCGCCGCAGCGGTGTTCCGAAGAATCAAAACCGGTGGGAGAATCTGCAGCAAGAATCGGAATGTTCCAGTCGTTCAGAGCAATTACCACTCGTGCAAATGCTGGGCGAAGTTCGCCCGAGGCTCCATTGCCGAGCATGCAGTCCACAGCAAGTGCGAACTTGGGGTCGTGAACGGGAAGATCATTTATGTAAATCAGCTTGCCGCCACTTTCCGAAAAATCCTTGTAGGCCATGGCGGCTTCGTTCTTGAAAGTCTCAGCCTTGGCAAGCGAATAGATAGTGCAGGGAATGCCCGCATCTATCAGTAATTTTGCGAGAACAAGTCCGTCACCGCCGTTGTTTCCGCCGCCGACAAATACGGCTACGGATTTGCTTTCGGGCTTTTCGCCGAGCATGGCGACTGCTTTTTCAAAGAGCTTTCGGCCCGCAAGTTTCATGAGCCCGTATCCGGCATCGATTGCGGTTTCGAACTCGTCGATGTTTGTGGACTCTATGCCTGCTTGTGGATCCCAGAACGGAGAAAATCCCGATGTCGAAACGCGGCTTCTCTTTGTGTCGCCGTCAAGAAAACGCATGGCTTCGGCAGTCACTACCGGAGCGCATTCTTTGTATGTAAGACCAAAAAGGTTTTTCATACTATTACTTTTGTTGCATTACATGAACCAGTAGCTAATGCCTGCCTTGAACTTCATCATTCTTGCGCCAGACATATTGACCAGAGAGTATTCGCCTTCTTCGGCGGTGTCGCCGTCTGCGTAGTCGTCGAGAGATTTTACGTCCGGATAAAGTTCGGAGAGTCCCATGTAGAAGCGTAAATCAACAAAAAGTCCTGCAACAATATTGTAACCGGCGCCCGCGACAATGCCTACGCCAAAGGTTGCCTGTTCCACTTTTTCGGTGGTTTCGATCTTGAAATTGAGAACGGAATTTTCGATGGGGTCGATTTCAGACTTGCTGTTTATGGTCAAGTTGATTTGTGCACCGCCCGATACGTAGAACTTATCAGCGATAACGCCGCGCAGCATCAAGGGAATTTCCAAATCCGTGGTGGTGTACTTGCGTTCATGATCCATGTATTCGTGGTTGGTGCTTATGTAGGCCACGTTGATTTCGGGAGCAAAGAAAAGGTTGGGGATCATCTGGACGCGAACCATGAGACCGCCTTCAAAACCAAAGCCAGACGGTGTGCCGCTGATATCGCTGTCATTGTCCAAGTCATCCTTAAATCCGAACATTCTGCCGTAATCGAAAGCGAGCCTTAAACCGAAGCCCGTTTTGTTGACGGTCGGTTTAGATTCTGCGTAATCGTCATTTTGTGTGTTGGCCGGTTCGGCTTGTGCGTAGTAGTTATTCTGAATGTTGACTTGGTTCGCTTGTTGAATGTTGGTCTGGTTTGCAACCTGATCGTTGTTTTGATTGGCGGTCTGGGTGCTTGCATCTTCTTCGGCTGGTTCGCTAGCCTGGTCTGCAAATTGATCTTCGGTTTGGTCGTTGAATTGGTCAGAGGGCTGGTCGGCGACCTGTTCTTCGGCTTGGGCTTCGTATTCAGATTCGAAGTCGTCTTGTGCGAAAGAGACTGATGCGAGCAAGAGTGAGCTGGCAAAGAGCGTCCAAAGCTTTTTCATATTTTCTCCAAACTAAATGTTATTTATGTAATAAAATAGTATATTCCGCCCTATTCCTTTTAAATACGTGTGAAAAAAGGTTGTAAATCGATACTCTTGTAAATATCCCTAAACCTCTTTTGGATATTTTGTCCAAAGCAATTGCGCCTTGGCGTGGAATATAGCCAACATTTGAAATTATTTTCACAAATAGCAATAAAGGAGCATTTATGAGAAAGAGTGTTTGGGAACCTCTAGCTCTCGCTTGCGCAATGGCTGTATCGGCTAGTGCCTATACGCTTACGGGCAAAGTGAGTGATGGTCAGGGCGGCGCCGTTAGTGGTGCAGCTGTTTCGCTTGTCAAAAAAGGTCTTTCGACAACGACCGATGACAAAGGTGAATTTAAATTCCATGAAGAGGAAATGTCCGTGATGGGGCGCGTGCTTCCGGGCTATATAAGCGTCAATAACGGTGTGCTTTCGTTTTCTCAACGTTCCAGCGAACCCGTACAAGTCCAAATCTTCGACATGATGGGCAATCGCCTGTTGAGCGAAACCCTTTATGGTTCGGGCAGCCTCGATTTGCAGGCTTGTGTCAAGGCTCAGGGTTCTTATTATGCGAACGTAAAAATCGGATCGGCTCAGCGTAGCATTCGCTTTACATCGAACGGTAATTATGGTTCGTCTTATAGTGGCAACACAAAGACGGCTCTCAAGAGGTTGACAACGACCGAAACGCTCAAGGTCATCGCCGATGGCTTCGATACGCTTTCGGTGGTGCTCACCAATCTCGATACGAATTTGGCTCTCACGCTCAAAAAGCAAAAACAGGAACCGCAGTATGCTTACGGCTGGGGCTTAAAGAACGATCCGGTGCCTACCCGTGGTTGTGGCAAGACTTGGAACCGTGTGAAGAGCGGTAGCTATGACTTCATTTGGAGTAAGGGCAAGCGCACCATCCGTATCGATATTCCTGACAATTACGACAACAAGAAACCTTATCGACTGGTGTTCGGTATGCACTGCATGGGCGGATGGGCCGGTGGCGTGCAGCAGGAAGGCTACTACGGACTCAAACCTCTTGATACCGAAAAGACGACGATCTTTGTTGCACCGGAAGGTAACGGAAATCAGGCCCCGTGGGGTCAAGACGACTACCTACTCTTTGATGAACTTTTGGCTGACTTGCAGAGCAACCTTTGCATTGACTCCAGCCGCGTATTCTCTACTGGCTTTAGCTATGGTTCTATGTTCAGTAACGGTCTTTCCTGGAACCACCAGGACGTGCTCCGCGCCGTGGCCGTTTACGAAACAGCCGAACGCAACATCTGGCTGCCGCAGCGCCAGAACAAGGGCGTCGGTTGGATGGGCGTGCTCGGCTTGCAAGACAACCTTTGCACTCCGACTATGGGTCGCGCCGCTCGCGATATCATTCTGGAATTGAACTCCGAAGGTGGCAAGGCCAAGAACGAAAAGGCCCAGGAATATGGCGGCAGTGGCCCGCACGTGTGCTATGACTATACGACTGTTGAAGAACGTTTCCCGGTTCGCTGGTGCACGCAGAACGGCGGCCACATTTGGGACCACAAGGATCCGGGCTCGAACCAGACTTGGGTTCCGAAGGCCACATGGGATTTCTTCAATAAGTTCTAGAGTTTCCTATAACACATCCAAAAAACTCCCCAGAGCAATCCGGGGAGTTTCTTGTATTGGTAAGATAAAGCTATTTTAAGAAAAATCACGTTTGGAAAAATCTAAATGAAAAAGCTCCTAATTATTCTGTTAATTTCGGCCATTCCGTTTTTACTTGTTGTGGGATTTTGCGGCTATCACCTTTATCGTGTGCTTTCCTTGGATCCGGGCTTTTTCTTGTCTGACGAAGATTTCCATAGCTCGGAAAAGGCGTTGGATATGCTTATTTATTCAAAGCATTTTCCGCAGGGGCTTGCATGCGGAGAAGTACCGCGTTACATGAGAGAGGATAATTTTGATCCGAAAGAGCATTTGGAAGTTGGAACTACGGCGGATTTCTTCTTTAAATTGCCAGAAATCCCAGGACAGCAAGCTGAATACGAATTGTCGCAACGATACGTGAGGGATTCTTTGGAGGGAGAACTCCGTTCGACGTGGGGCGAGGGAACTTTATTTACGCATTATTCGAAAGACGATAGTTGTTTCCGGGTTGCAACAGAGGTTAAAGCGGAATCTGCAGATTCTGTTGTTACATTGATGACGGACTTTTCGGGAAACTCTGGCTTGTATGTGGGAAAGCGTAAAAATGGGGTGGTGACGGAATGTGTTGCCTGCAAGTGGCGTGACGGACACTGTGACGAGGTAATTAGCGAAAATAAAATGAAACTGGATTCCGTTTCTGGAAAAATGCTCAGTTATACGTTTAATACGCGAGAAGTTTATGCCGAAGGTACTTTGCATGTGAGTGATGGGCTCGGTGCAGAAGAAATGTTGTTTGATAATTTGCAACGCCCGGTTCTGTATAAAATAGGTGTTCATTTTTATCGCTATGAATATTCTTCAAACGATACGGCGGATTACAGCGTGAAGATATTTGACGAATCAAAACGGAATGTCGCCTTTTACAAGAGAAAGTTTAAGGAAAATCGCGAAGTTGTCAAATACGGAAGCAAACGCTATGAAATGGAAATTACCCGTTATTACGAGAATGGAAAATTAGTGAAGGAAATTTCGGATGAAATATGGTTTTATAAGTTTGTGAATTCTCGGACAAAACTATTTGATGCTGCTGGTAACAGTGTGCTAGATTCATCTTTTTATGAAGAGACTTTTTTCCCTGGATGGCGGTATTCCCCCAATTCAGTTATCACAACACACGAATATGGTGAAAATGGAAAACTCAAATCTTATGCTCAATATAAGGAGTCGTATTGGAGAGATTTCCCTTTCGTTTTTCTTCCGCTTCATTCTGAATCAAGAGACAAAATCGGGAAGCTTTCGCTTGATTACGACGAGGCTGGACATTTAAAATCGGTAACGGATTCAACAATGCTGCGGATTGTCTTTTCGAACGAAAAACTCGATAATGTTAAGAAATGCGAGGATCCGTATCAATCCTCTAGTTATTTGAATCCGTAACTTTTTTCTAGATTTGGGCTCATGGAATTCAAACGTTTTGAGGCCCTGATCGAAATGTTCCCGCAGGTGCAGATTTTTAGCACCGAGGGCGAAGACTTGGATCGGGTCATTACCCATTTTTTGAATCAGCAGAAAAATGTCTCCACCATGTCGGAGGCTATGCAGCGTAAAATCCAGCATGCGCTCGCGCCGTTCTTTCAGCAGCGCTTTATTAGCCTGCACGACGAAGAAGCTCCGCTGGTGCGTCACTTGCTCTTGAAAAAGAAGTTCTTTTTGCAGACCGACCGCTATATCGACGATATGGCATGGCCTGAAACTGACCCCGATAAATTGGAAGAAGCGTTAAAGATTGCGGATTTGACCGACGAAGTTCTGGAACGCAAGCTTTTGAGTCTTTCGAACGGAGAACTGCGCCGCGTATTGCTTGCCCGCATGTGGATGGAAAAGCCAGAGTGGGTTTACTTTAACGATTTGTTTGGTGGCCTCGATCCGGAATACCGCAGGCACTTGGCTGCAAGCGTGGTTCAACTTTCAAAACGCGATGGCTTGAAGGTTGCGGTGCGCCTTGCCCGCGAAGATGAATTGCTGCCGGAAATTCCGGCGTTCGTTTACGCCAACAAGACCTTTACTCCGTATGCAGGCGAATTGCCAACTGAAGTTGCTGCCCCCAAGTATTCCAAGAAGGAATTGAAGGGTTACGAGATTGTGAATCTCGGCACTCCCGACACTTCGGACCCTGAAATTCTTTTCGAGCTCAAGAACGTGAACGTTCGCTTTGGCGAAACCGATGTGCTCAAGAATCTGAACTGGACAGTTCGCAAGGGTGAACATTGGGCGGTCATGGGCGAAAACGGTGCCGGCAAGAGTACGCTGCTTGGCATGCTTACCGCAGACCACCCGCAGATTTACAACAACGAGATTACCCTTTTGGGCGAACGCCCGGGCCATGGCCTGAACATTTGGGACCATAAGGCAAAACTCGGATTCTTCTCGCCGGAACTTGCGCTCCAGTACCGCGAAGACCTTAGCTTGTCCGAAGTCTTGTGTACGGGCTTTACCGCAAACCTTTGCAAAGCCGACAATACCACTTGGGAAGAACGCGCAAAGGCAAAGGAATGGCTGAATTACCTGGGCTTTGAAGACGTGAACGCCCGCTACCGCGATTTGTCGCCAATCGACAAGCGCGTGGTGCTTATGGCGCGTGCGGCTATCCGCCCGCCCAAGGTGCTTTTGCTTGACGAACCGACTCAAGGCCTCAAGGGTGAATACCGCGACAAAATCTTTAGCTTGTTGCAGTTGCTTTCGAAAGAAACGACAATTATCTTGGTAAGCCATTACGAAGAAGAATGGCCGCCTTGTATGACACACTTGCTGAGAATGCCCAAGTTCTCTGGAACCTAGTTCTAGAATTAACTTGTTAAAAATTATATACGTACTTTTGAGTAACGTTTTATGTATTTTATTAGTCCAACTTATGTTGGCTGTAAAAAACACAATAAACTACTTATCAGGAGTGCGTAATGACAAAGAAAGTTCTGCTTCTCTGCGGCGATTTTACCGAAGACTATGAAACCATGGTTCCGTTCCAGTCGATGTCTATGTTGGGCTACCAGGTAGATGCGGTGTGCCCCGACAAGAAGGCGGGCGACACGGTTGCAACTGCAATTCACGATTTTCTGGGCGAACAGACTTATTCTGAATCTCGCGGACACAACTTTGCGCTCACCGCTGACTTTGATGCGGTAAAGGTGAAGGATTACGAAGGCTTGTTCATTACTGGCGGCCGTGCTCCGGAATACATTCGCCTCAACGAACGCGTGCTCAAGATTGTGAAGGAATTCTTCAAGGCTAAGAAACCGGTGGCTGCAATTTGCCACGGCCCGCAGGTGCTTGCAGCAGCTGGCGTACTGAAGGGCTACAAGGCTACGGCTTATCCCGCAGTCGGTCCGGATATCACTCTTGCAGGCGGCAAGTATGTGGCCGTGAACGTAGACGAAGCTGTCGTAGACCGCAACTTGGTTACTGCTCCGGCATGGCCTGGCGATACGGCGATTGTCCGCGAATTCGTGAAGCTCATGGGCGCAAAAATCAAGATTTAATTTTTAAAAACAGACTCTTTCTATAAAAGACGCGTACTGTTGGTACGTGTCTTTTTTCGCTTTGCGAAAAATCTAAATTTTGATTCAGAAAAAAACTCATACCTCAAAGCGAGCTTGCGAGCGACCTCATCGTTCAAAGGCGCGCGGCGCCGACCTACATTATGCAGTTGAATGAACAGACTATTATGACGGCCCTGCAGGCGGTTCAAGACCCAGACCTGCACAAGAATATTGTCGAACTGAACTTCGTCCAGAATCTTAAGATCGATGGCGACAAGGTGAGCTTTGATCTTAAGCTTACAACGCCGGCATGCCCGATCCGCGACAAGTTCAAGGACCAGTGCATTACGATTGTGAAGTCGCTTGGTGCAAGCGAAGTGAATGTGACATTTACTGCGCAAGGTCGCGTGGAAAACTCCAATACGGCGGCGCAGGCTCCAAAAGTTTCATACATCGGCGATGTCGCTCATGTGGTGGCGGTCGCAAGCGGCAAGGGCGGCGTAGGCAAGTCCACCGTGACGGCAAACCTCGCTATGGCGTTGAGCCTCTCGGGCGCCCGAGTGGGCATTTTGGATGCCGATATTTATGGCCCGAGTATGGGTCTCATGTTCGGTATCGACCGCGCTCCCGAAGTTTTTGAAGACAATACGATTGCCCCGGTCGAAGCGAAGGGCGGTATTAGCATTGTGTCTATGTGCATGTTTGCCGACAGCGACAAGGCGACCATTTGGCGTGGCCCGATGGTGTCGCAAATGATTCAGCACTTTATCCATCATGTGCGCTGGGGCAAGCTCGACTACCTGCTGGTGGACTTTCCTCCTGGAACAGGCGACATTCAGCTGACCCTTACGCAGAATTGCCCGATGGCGGGTGCTGTGGTGGTGACCACTCCGCAAGAAGTAGCCCTTGCAGACTGCCGAAAGGGACTTGCCATGTTCGATTCCGTGGGCGTACCTGTGGTGGGCGTCGTCGAAAACATGAGTTACTTTATTTGCGACCAGTGCGGCAAGGCTCACCATATTTTCCGTGAAGGTGGTGGAGACCGCATTGCCAAAAGTTGGGGCGTGCCGGTTATTGCAAAGGTTCCGCTCGAACCCGCGGTTGCCGATTGTGGCGACCAGGGAACTCCTGCCGTGCTCCGTGACCCCAATTCTGAATCGGCCAAGGCGTTTATGCAGGCAGCCGATGCCATGGTGCGCACGCTCTCGGTATTCAAGACCGAAGGCGACGGTGTGCTCAAGACGTTCAATTATGAATTCGCAGAACTCCCCGAGGAGGATGTATGATCCAGCCCAAGAAAGTATTTAGGACAAAGGATGGCCGTCTCGGTTTTGAATGGAACGATGGTAGTCGCGGCGCATGCGCTATTCGCGATTTGAGACTGGCGTGTCCGTGTGCATTGTGTGTCGATGAACATACAGGCGAAAAACTTTTGGATGAATCTTCTGTGCCTCAAGATATTACGCTTGTCAAAGTGCAGTCGATTGGTCGCTATGCAGCGGGCCTTACCTTTAGTGATGGGCACAATTCGGGAATTTACCCTTACGAAAAGCTATATAACTTGACGAAAACAAAGTAAAAAGACATATTTGGATAGTCTTCAAGGGGAATTTCCTTAGAAGAATTGAAGGTATGTATTTCTATGAGTGATGCAAACGAAGCGCTTTATTTTAGGGATCTGAATAGGTTTCCGACCCTGAGTCCTCAGGAAGAAGAGGCTCTGCTTGCGATTATCAAGAGCGACCAGGCGGAAGAAATCCGCAAGTCGGCCTTGCAACGCCTCATTCGGGGTAACCTCCGTTTTGTGGTGAGTGTCGCAAGAAAGTATCAGGGGCGTGGACTTTCCCTGCTTGATTTGATTAACGAAGGAAATATCGGCCTGTTCAAGGCGGCAAAACGCTTTGATATGG
>Ga0310786_10006663_pt1 | contig 15286 bp, 14 predicted proteins | sample AusTroGonzalo_MG_FD_203881 | JGI IMG/M metagenome (GOLD analysis project Ga0310786, IMG submission 203881) | Bovine rumen microbial communities from tropical cattle in Woodstock, Queensland, Australia - Gonzalo_03 (v2) (version 2) | ecosystem: Host-associated > Mammals > Digestive system >... | reverse complement strand
ACGCTGCAAGCTCGGTTATAACGATTGTCGGAACAAAGCTCGCGGGTAAGGAAGCGGATAAAAAGCACCCCTTCGGCTACGGCAGAATCGAATACCTCAGCGCAATGATTATTTCTGTTCTTGTGCTTTATGCGGGTATTACTGCGTTTGTTGAATCCGTTAAAAAAATAATAACTCCCGATACACCCGATTATTCCGCGGTTTCTCTGATAATTGTTGCGGTTGCCGTTGTTGTTAAAATCGTTCTCGGTCAGTATGTTAAAGGCGTTGGCAAAAAGGTTAATTCCGATTCCCTTATCAATTCGGGCGCGGATGCAACGCTTGATTCGGTTATTTCCGCTTCAACGCTTGTTGCAGCAGGAATATACCTTATTTTCCATATCTCGCTTGAAGCATATCTCGGTGCTGTTATTGCACTTGTAATCATCAAATCGGGTATTGATATGCTGCGCGAAACGCTTTCAAAAATACTTGGTGAGCGCGGTGATTCGGATTTGGCAAAAGAGATAAAGAGCACGGTTATCGCGCACCCGGAAATCTCTGGCGCATATGATTTAGTGCTTCATAACTACGGTCCCGATTCATACCAGGGCTCGGTTCATATCGAGGTTCCCGATACGCTTTCGGCGGATGAACTCGATTTGCTTATCCGCAGGGTTACGGAAGACGTTTTTGCAAAGCATAATGTTCTTCTGACAGCAGTCGGCGTTTATTCCGTCAACACGAAGGACCCCGAAGCAGCTGCGGCAAGAGAAAAGGTGAAAAGTATTGCACTTAACTGCGAACACATATTGCAGATGCACGGTTTCTATATTGATTATAACGAAATGAAAATGCGCTTTGACCTCGTCGTCAGCTTTGACGCGCCGAACCGTCAGGAAGCTTTTGATAAGGCTTGCACCGAGGTGCAAAAGGCTTTTCCCGAATTTGAAATCCAGACTATTCTTGATACGGATTTCAGCGAACAATAAGAATAAAAAACCTGCTTAAGTTCATTCTTAAGCAGGTCTTTTTTGTTTTAAACTATTCGCAGAGAAGCTTGCACACCATATCAAGATTTTTGCGTATTTCAAGATGCTGCGGACATTTCTTCTCGCAAAAGCCGCAATCCTTGCAAGCGTCAAAGGTTTTGCCCTCGTGTTTGAGATAGTCGCGCATCATATTTTTTGCGTGCTCCTTCAAGCCGTATACGTTGTAATAGGTGTACATCTCAAAAATGCGGGGGATATTGATTTGCGCAGGGCAGGGCTGGCAGTATTTACAGCCCGTGCAGTATAGCTCGGAAAACTTTTTGATTTCCTCAATCGCAACGCCGAGCTGTTCCCATTCCTCCTGCGAGAAGGATGCACCGTCTGATGCAAGCTTAACGTTCTGGCGCACCATATCAATATTCTGCATTCCCGAAAGCGCGCAGTTAAGATTCGGGTTTCCGAGGCAGAATCTGAACGCCAGCTCATAGGTTGCTATTGAGGGCTTGCCCGTAAGCTTTGAATAAAGGTCGGTTGGTGCGGCAAGTCTTCCGCCTCCGACGGGACCCATTGCAATTGTTCCCAAGCCCTTTTCGTGAACGTATTTTATCATTTCCTCGTTTGAACGGTCGAGAAGATTGTACTGACAAAGCAGTGATTCCATCTTAACGCCTTCCTTTTCGGAGGTGTCGACAATATACTTAATAACCTCTGCGTCATCGTGGAAGGAAAAGGAAATATGACGAATCAGCCCTTCCGCCTTTGCCTTTGCAGCAGCTTCAAGAAGATTGTTTTTAAGTATAAGATTATCAAAAACGTTGCGGTTGATGCCCCAGAAATGATAGAAATCGATATGTTCCGTTCCAAGACGGCTGAGGCTTCTTTCAAGCAGAGCGCGATATTTATCGGGAGTTAAATCGGAATCCATGGGGCATTTTGTTGAAATAAGAATTTTATCGCGGAAATCCTTAACCGCGTGACCAACGGCAGCCTCGCTGTTGTGGTTGCAGTAGTGGGGCGCTGTGTCGAAATAATTAACTCCGTTTTCATAAGCGAAGGCGAGCATTTCATCAACCTTTTCCTGGTCAACAAAACTCTTTTCTCCCTCTTTATATTCGGGGAAGCGCATACATCCGAATCCAAGTGCAGAAATTTTTTCACCTGTGTTACCAAAATCACGGTAATTCATAACAAATTCTCCTTTTTAGTCTTTTTGCGCTTGAGGTAATGGGGAAATGCTTAAGTTAGAGCAGCGCCAGAACGGTGTCGCCATGGCGTTTTTCATCGTTTTTAACGCTTTCAATGCTCGGGAATTTATCGGCAATTGGCGCATAGTTATTTTCTGCGTTGTATTCGCCTTTTGCAACAATAGGATATAGCTTCTTTTTGCCTATGATTCTGTAAAGGAGGGGAACGATTGTTGCAAGCGTTTTCTTCGGTTTCAGAACCTTGTTTGTAAGCTCCTTAAAAACGTTTGCATGACCGCCCTCTTCTGCGGCAAGCTTTAAGAAGGTTTCTCTGTCTTTTTCATCCTTGACAACCTTTGCAAGCGCTTTATACATAAGCACCGCGTCAAGCTCGCCCTGCTGGGATTTGATTAATGCTTTCATATCCTGCTGAGTCATAATTCTGCCATCCTTTCATATATTGTTTGCGCCGAAAAAGCGCTTTTAAATAACATAGTTATCTGTAAACTGCGCCATATGGTTATCAACTAAATCCTGAAGGGTTACGCTGTCAAGATATTCGTTGATAATCTTTGATAAATGCCGCCACATAGGCAGAGTTGCGCAGTTCTCTGCGCGCTCACATTCAATCGGCTCGTAATCAACGCATTCAACGGGGGAGAGCGAACCCTCGGTCAGTCTTAATATTTCGCCAACCGTGTAATCCTTCGGAGCTTTTGCAAGTCGGTAGCCGCCCTGGGAACCGCGGTTCGCGCGCAAAATATCGGGCTTATTAACTATTGCAATTATCTGTTCAAGGTATTTTTTTGATATATTCTGGCGTTCGGAAATATCTTTTAAGGCAATGTAGCCGTCCTCCTGGTGCTCGGCAAGGTCTATCATCATTCTTAAAGCATAGCGCCCCTTGGTTGATATTTTCATATAATAGCCTCCTTTGGCTGAACATATTAATATAATACCACTGTTTTTGCAGGAATTCAAGAAAGCGGTTACAGATTGGCAGGATTGTACAATAAAAGCCCACTAAAACGGTAGGCGATATAGGAAATATCACAAAATCATATAAAACCTATTGACATAGTAGGCTATCTTCGCTATAATGACCTCAACAAACGAAGGAGAAAACAGCTATGAAATTTTCAAGCAGCTTTGCGGCACTCTTTGAAATGCGAATGCGATGTTGGCGATATAGTAAATAAAGTAATCAAAAAACACAATCCACCTCATCAGTCAGCTCCAAGTATTCGCTGACAGCTTTTGCTAGCGCAGACGCTCCCCTCTGTCGCTATGCGACATCTCCCCGTTAATCGGGGAGTACCTCAAGGGGAAGCCTTGATAGGTAAAAGCATTTTAAAGGAGAAAAATAATGAGCAACTACAGATTTGAAACAAAACAGCTCCATATCGGTCAGGAGCAGGCGGACCCGGCAACAGATTCAAGAGCCGTTCCGATTTATCAGACAACTTCATACGTATTCCATAATTCACAGCATGCAGCGGACCGCTTCGGTCTTGCAGATGCGGGTAATATTTACGGCAGACTTACAAACACAACCCAGGAGGTTCTTGAAAAAAGAATTGCCGCACTTGAAGGCGGAAGCGCAGCGCTTGCGCTTGCATCTGGCGCAGCAGCCATAACCTATACAATTGAAGCGCTTGCAGCAAACGGCGGCCATATTGTTGCACAAAAAACAATCTACGGCGGCAGCTACAATCTGCTTTCCCACACTCTGCCTCAATACGGCATTGAAACAACCTTTGTTGACGCGCATAATCTTGAAGAGGTTACTGCGGCTATCAAGGAAAATACAAGAGCAATCTATCTTGAAACCCTCGGAAATCCGAACAGCGATATTCCCGATATCGACGCAATTGCAGCCATTGCCCACGCGCACGGCTTGCCCCTTGTTGTTGATAACACCTTCGGAACTCCGTATTTATTCAGACCGATTGAACACGGCGCGGATATCGTTGTTCACTCGGCAACAAAATTCATCGGCGGTCACGGAACAACTCTCGGCGGAATAATTGTTGAAGCAGGTGAATTCGACTGGGGCGCAGGTGATAAGTTCCCCCAGATTGCTGCTCCGAATCCGAGCTACCACGGCGTTTCGTTCTACGACGTAGTAGGTCCTGCAGCTTTCGTTACATACATAAGAGCAATTCTGCTTCGCGATACGGGTGCTGCAATCTCGCCGTTTAACGCATTCCTGCTTTTGCAGGGCGTTGAAACCCTTTCATTGAGACTTGAGCGCCACGCAGAAAACACAAAGAAGGTTGTTGAATACCTCTCAAATCATCCGCAGGTTAAAAAGGTTAATCATCCCTCGCTTCCCGACCATCCGGATAATGAGCTTTATAAAAAGTTCTTCCCGAACGGCGGAGCCTCAATCTTCACCTTTGAGATTGAGGGCGGACGTGAAGAGGCTTGGAAATTCATTGATAATCTTAAGATCTTCTCGCTTCTTGCAAATGTTGCAGATGTTAAGAGCCTTGTTATTCACCCTGCGTCAACAACTCATTCCCAGTTATCAGCCGAGGAGCTTGCCGAACAGGGCATTTATGAAAACACAATCCGTCTTTCAATAGGAACCGAGCATATCGACGATATTATTGAGGATCTGGATAACGCATTCAGGGAAATATAATTTTTACTTGCGAATATAAATAATTGATAGTATTATAAACATATGGGAGGACAAAGTTATGTCTAAAATATATAAATCAACACTTGAACTTATAGGAAATACTCCGCTTGTGGAGATAACAAATATTGAAAAAAAGCTCGGTTTAAAGGCAACCGTGCTTGTAAAGCTTGAATACTTCAACCCCGCAGGCAGCGTTAAGGACAGAATTGCAAAGGCGATGATTGAGGACGCCGAGGCAAAGGGACTGCTTAAAGAGGGCTCGGTTATTATTGAACCGACCTCGGGTAATACGGGCATCGGACTTGCGGCAATCGCAGCAGCAAAGGGCTACAGAGCAATTTTAACAATGCCTGAAACGATGAGCGTTGAAAGAAGAAATATTCTTAAAGCATACGGCGCAGAGATTGTTTTAACCGAAGGCGCAAAGGGCATGAAGGGCGCAATCGCAAAGGCGGAAGAGCTTGCAAAGGAAATCCCGAACAGCTTCATTCCCGGTCAGTTTGTAAACCCTGCAAACCCCGCCATCCATAAGGCAACAACCGGTCCCGAAATTTTTGCTGATACAGACGGAAAGCTTGATTTCTTTGTAGCAGGCGTTGGAACGGGCGGAACCGTTACGGGAACGGGCGAATACCTTAAGGAACAGAATCCTGCAATTAAGGTTATTGCAGTTGAGCCCGAAACCTCGCCCGTCCTTTCAAAGGGCACCGCAGGCGCACATAAGATTCAGGGTATCGGCGCAGGCTTTGTACCCGATGTTCTCAACACAGAGGTTTACGATGAGGTTATAACCTCATCAAACGAGGCTGCATTTGAAGCGGCTAAGCTTCTTGCAAAAACAGAGGGCATTTCCGTAGGTATTTCCTCGGGCGCTGCGCTCGGCGTTGCAATCGAACTTGCAAAAAAGGAAGAAAATGCAGGCAAGGTTATCGTTGCGCTTCTTCCCGACAGCGGCGACAGATACTATTCAACTCCGCTCTTTACGGAATAAACAAAACAAAAAACTGCCAAGAATACTTCTTGGCAGTTTTTTAACTTCACATTGCGCGCTGCGCGCCTCGCGAAATTCTTATTATTCAACTATAAACTTTTTTGTATTTTTAAACGTTACATAAATGTGCCCGATTGCAAAGATAACCGCAAAGCAAACAAGCAGCCCGTGGCGCAGCAGTATTCCGCTGAAAAGGAAGATGCAGGAGGGAATAACGGCAAGAGCAAGCGAAAGCCGTATTTCCTCTTTTTTGATGTAAAACGCAAAAAGAATAATGTAAATTGCAAGAAGAACAGCGTTGAGAATAACATATATAAGCATTTCGGTAACGCTTTTAAAGCCGAATTCCCACACGAGCAGCGGCAGCCACATTAAAACAATGCAACCGTAGCGCCCGATTTGCTCAATAAGATTCATAAATTTATTTGTGCAAAGGTTTTTCTGTCCCTTGTTCTTCATCGCATAAACGATATTCGGCAGCATCATCAGTATTACAATAACCGCGCCGAAAGCATTAATCCATCCGAATTTCATATAAATCCCTCCATCATTTACATTATATCACATAACAGCAGTAAAGGCAATGAAGTCCGTTGCCTTTGCGCTTTTGTTGTGGTATAATTGTTTCAGAGATAAAAAAAGAAAGGATAATACTATGCAGAATTTTGATTATCAGACCCCGACAAGATTGGTTTTCGGAGAGGGCGTTATTAAAAAACTGCCCAAGGTTATGGCGCAGTACGGAAACAGAATACTGCTGACCTACGGTGGCGGAAGCATTAAAAGAATTGGTCTTTATGACAAGGTTAAGGAACTTTTGAAGGATTTTGAAATCTTTGAGCTTTCGGGCATTGAGCCGAATCCGAAGTATGACCCGAGTGTGCTTGACGGTGTAAAAATTTGCAAGGAAAAAGGTATAGAAGTTATCCTCGCAGTGGGCGGAGGCAGCGTGCTTGACTGCTCAAAGGCAATTGCAGCAGGCGCAAAGTATGACGGTGACCCCTGGGATTTGATTTCATATCAGGTTAAGGCAAAGGCTGCACTTCCGATAGTTGATATTATCACACTTGCTGCAACGGGCAGCGAATATGACCCGGGCGGAGTTATTTCAAGAACCGAAACAAACGATAAAATCGGATATATGGATAGACTTCTTTATCCTATGGTATCGTTCCTTGACCCGACATATACCTTCACCGTTCCGAAGAACCAGACTGCCGCAGGCTGTGCGGACGCAATGAATCACATTATTGAGCAATATTTCTGCGAGGATTCAACCCTGCTCGGCGACGGCTTTATGGAGGCGGGGTTAAAGAGCCTTATGGTTAATGCAAGAAAATGCCTCGATAACCCCGAGGACTATACGGCAAGGGCGGAAATGATGCTTGCCTGTACCTACGGATGCAATGGCATTTATGCTCTTGGCAGCAGTTATTCGGGCTGGCCCTGCCACGGAATTGAGCATGCTCTTTCTGCATACTATGACATAACTCACGGTGAAGGGCTTGCAATAATTACGCCCCGCTGGATGAGGCATATCCTTAACGAAAAGAGCGTTGACCGTTTCGTAAAATACGGCGTTAACGTTTTCGGAATTGACGCAAATCAGGATAAGTTTTATATTGCAAACCAAGCGATTGATGCAACCTATAAATTCTTTGAATCAATCAATATCCCGATGCGCCTTAAGGACGTTGGCATTGATGACAGCCGTATCGACGAAATGGCTCACCATATCGCAGTGAATGAAGGACTTGAAAATGCATGGGTTCCGCTCACGGAAGCGGATATTGTATCAATCCTTAAAGAGAGCTTATAAATCAAAAGCAAAGGCAGCGGTTCATCCGTTGCCTTTGCTTTTGAGTTTCGTTCCTCGTCCCTTCACGGCGCTTTTCAAGGCGTCAGGGTCGTCAAGAAGCTATCAAAAGTGCCACTGGCACTTTCTCCCAAAGCCGAGCTGCTTGCACAGCTCACCTTCGGAGCTTCTTGTTCTCGTTTCCTTCCGGCGTACCAAAAAAAGAGCCTCGAAAGGCTTTAATACGGATACTCTCGCCACGGCGCTTTTCAAGGCGTCAGGGTCGTCAAGAAGCTATCAAAAGTGCCACTGGCACTTTCTCCCAAAGCCGAGCCGTTTGCACAGCTCACCTTTGGAGCTTCTTGTTCTCGTCCCTTCCGTTGCGTACCAAAAAACGAGAGTCGCAAGACTCTCGTTTTTTGGTACGCCGGAAGGGACTCGAACCCCCGACCTTCTGGTTCGTAGCCAGACACTCTATCCAACTGAGCTACCGGCGCGTGCATTTGTGCTTAACTAATATAGCACAGTTAAAATAAAAATGCAAGAAAAAATTTCTTGCATTTTTATATTTCTTGTCACTTGCCACTTGTCACTAAATTAATCCTGGTCGTCGCCGATTACTTCAACTTCGGAATCGTTTACAATTGCGAATACAGCTTTAAGCGTTGTATTCTTTGTTATTGTAAATGTATAAGATGAGTTAGAAGAAACCTTTGTGTTTCCGTCGTACCAGCCGTCAAAATCATAGCCGTCGTCAGCTCTTGCGATAACTGTAACATTTGCACCGAGCTCATATGCGCCTTCGCCTTCAACCTCGCCGCCGTCGTTGCACGAAAGAGTAACACTGAGCTTTGCAGCCTCGGTAGTGGTTTCAGTTGTTGTTTCGGTGGTTGTCTCAGTAGTGGTTTCGGTTGTGCTTTCTTTTGTTGTATCGCTGATTGAAACCTGGGTGAGGGAAGAGGTCTCATTGCCCTTGTTCTTTGCGTTGACAATTGCAATAACCGTTCCTGCGATAACTGCAAGAAGAACAACGCAGAGCACTGCAATAATTATTGTATTCTGCTTTTTCTTTTTGTCTTCTTCAGGCTCGTTTTTATTGCCTTCAGGGGCGTTGTTTGTGCTCTTGCCCTGAACGGCAAACACCTGGGTTGCGCCGCTATCTTCAGCTACGGGCTCTTCCTCGTCATAAAGCGGTGAGCCGCAATTCTGGCAGATATATAAGTTATCGTCGTTTTCGCTTCCGCAGTTTTTACATCTCATAACTATTTCTCCTAAGTTTTAATTTACCACATTATATCACATAACCAAAAAATCGACAATAATATTTTGCGTTTCATTTTTAAACCTTTTGTTAACAATATGTGTTTTAGTATTGACTTTTTTGTTAATTTATAATAAATTTTATTTGTAGTGTTTTCACTTTTTGAAACAAAATTGCGAAAGGGGAACCCCATAATGAAGAAAACATTAAAGAAAGTTCTTTGCATCGTTCTTGCAGCAGGTCTTGTTGCATCTCTTGCAGGCTGTGCAAAAATTAACTACATAACTAACGGAACTATCCAGGCTATCCACGAGGTTAAATCAGGCGACTGGAAAAACGGCGGCTCAGGCGGCGAGAGCGAAGAAATGGTTGACGATATCAAGATTGACGAGCTCACTCCCGGCACATACGGCGGTGTTGATTTCAAATCACTTGACGATGTTGCAAACTTCTATGTTGAAGCATACAACTATACAAAGTCATTAACCGCTCAGTATAAAGACGATCAGGGCCAGACCTGCACATTCTATAAGCTTCTCGGCGATGAGAAGATGAATATCGGCGACGTTATTATCGACGGTTCCGCAAACGCAATTGTTAATAAACTTGTTCCCGGTATTGTTGACAGTATGTTCAGCCCCAATACCTACGGTCTTGTTCCTTGCTACAACAGAAACCCCGACCTTGATAACAACAGTGAAGACGAGCACAAGAAGGCAGACCACGATTTCCGAACAACAGATATCACTGCAGACGATATTCTTGCTGCTAACGTAACCGATAACGGTGACGGAACTATCACCCTTGTTATTCAGCCCAAGATGGCTCAGATGAGTACCCGCGGTGATGACTCACAGGGTAAATTCTTCGAGGTTCTCGGCGATATCGGCGGTGTTGTTGCAGGTATCAGTGCTGTTTCCTTCACTCAGGGAACTGCAGACGAAAACGTTAAGGTTTTTTATAAGGGCGGTACAGTTACAATTAAGGCTGACGCTAAAACAAAGGAAATCACTGAAGCTGACTATGTAATGGAAACAACAGTTCAGGTTGACCATGCCTCCATCGCAGTTATCAAGGATAAGAGCGCAACCCTTACAATTACCTATATCAACCACTATCCCGCATCCGATGAGTATCTCAAGAGTGCAAAGGGAATTACAAGAATGTAATCAAACAAAAACTCGAAGCTTCGGCTTCGAGTTTTTTTATTTAAACTGCGATTATTAGATTTTTCATACCTTCCCCTTGAGGGGAAGGGGGACCGCTTGCGGTGGATGAGGTGTGTTGTTGATAAGAATCGTTTATTTAAAACAATCATAGGCGAAAGCCACCTCATCCGTCGGCTCCACGTGTTCGCCGCCACCTTCCCCTCAAGGGGAAGGTATGAGGCTTTAATTTATTATTGATTAATTATTATATATATAGTATAATCATTTTATTAATTATCGAATGGAGTAAATGCTATGAGCGATAAAATTCCTAATATGGATTATAATGCCGATGATGTTATTGAAAACTTTAAGTCAAAGTTCAAGTGGCCGAGCAAGGACGAGGTTGAGGTTATTGTTAAGCCCGACAAGCTTGGCTTAAAGCTTTTGCTTTCGTTTATCTTTACGGCTGTTCTCGGCGGTGCGGTTTACTATATTATGTATCCTGCGCTTAATTTTAAATCATCTGATTTGTACACATTTGCAATTGCACTTATTGCAATTTTCTATTTTTCATTCTCGCTTCTTATCGGCGCTAGAAGAAAGGTTGAACGCAGGGAATATGCAAAGAAAAAGGCGCTTGTTCCCGTAATAATCGCAGGTGTGATAATTCTTGTTATGCTTGTCGGTTACTTAACCGGTGCAACTCTTTTCAGAGCAAAATCCTACAGCAAGCTGATGACTGTTGAAAGCAGCGATTTTTCCGAGGACTTTGCCGAGATTAATTATGATGAGGTTCCGCGTCTTGACAAGCAGACCGCAAAGGTTCTTGCGGACCAGCAGCTCGGTTATCTTGACGAATACAAGAGCCAGTATGTTGTAACAAACGATTCAACCCAGATTAACTATAAAGGCAAGCCCGTACGCGTTGCATATCTTCAGTATGCCGATGTCTTTAAGTGGTTCAACAACACCAAAAACGGACTTCCCGCATATATGCTCATCGACCTTGTTTCCCAGAAGGTTCAGGTAGTAAACTGCGTTGAAAAGTTCGGCGAGGGAATCAAGTATTCGCCTACCGAATTATTCAACGAAAAGCTTCTTCGCCATCTCCGCTTCCAGTATCCCTTTGCAATTATGGATACCCCGAATTTTGAAATAGACGATGAAGCTCATCCCTACTGGATTACTCCCGTGCTTGATAAAACAATCGGTCTCTTCGGAGGAACCGACGTTAAGGGCGTTATTATTACCGATGCCCTCAACGGCGAGAGTAAGTACTACAGCATTGATACCGTAAGAACGGATAAAAATCTCAACTGGATAGACGTTGTATACAGTGAAAGCCTTGTTATTGAGCAGTATAACTACCACGGCAAGCTTGCAAACGGCTTCTGGAACTCAATCATTTTCCAGAACGACGTTAACATCGCTTCAAACGGCAGCGGTAACATTGCTCTTGACGACGACGTATGGGTATACACGGGCGTTACCTCAATCGAATCCGATACCTCAAACTTCGGCTTTGTTCTCTGTAACCAGAGAACAAAGGAAACAAGATACTATAAAAACGGCGGTGCAACCGAGTATTCTGCAGTTGAATCCGCAAAGGACGCTGTTCAGAACTACGGCTATAACGCAATCTTCCCGATTCTACTTGATATAGAAGGTCAGCCGACCTACTTTATGTCCCTCTACGGCGACGGCTACACCATCAAGGGCTACGCGCTCGTTAACCTTGAAGATAAAACCATTGTAGGAACCGGTCTTGTTGACGTTCAGAAGAGCGACGTAAAAGCGCTCAACTCCGCGGTTTCAAGCTATATTGACGCGCTCAAGGATAAGGGCGTTGTTGATGAAAGCGCAAATGCTGATGACTATAAGGTTGACGAAAAGTCAAACGATTCTTCGGTTGTTGAGGATGCCGTTAAGGATGAAGCAGTAACCGTTACAGGCGCTATTACAGATATCAAAACCTCGGTTAACGGCGGTAATACCGTTTACTATCTCAAGGTTGAAGATAAGTATTACTATATCGCAGTGAATGACTGTATGGACGTTCTTCTTATGAAGAAGGGCGACAAGGTTGAAATCACGGTTGATAAAGAATCCGATGAAACCTTCATCCAGGCAAAGAGCGTTAAAGTAAAATAAATACAAAAAATGCGTTGGGCAAACCAACGCATTTTTTATTTCATATACTTCTTAACCTCTTCAAGCATTTCTTCGCCCTGACTTCTTCCGAGCAGATATAAGCTCTCAAGCTTAACCGTGTTCTTTTCAAGCGGGTTGCAGTTGAGGTCTGCAAGCGGCTGGATAATCAGCGCCTTGCCCTCCTCCTGCATCTGCCTTACATATTCAAGCTGTGCATTATACATTTCGTGCCTGTTCATAATGGCGTCGCAGAGCTTGGGATACTTTCTTTTGAACATTACCTCAAATTTCGGATTTATCGGTTCTTTGATATATCCCTTGTGCTGCGTCTGGATTACAATTGCTTTTTCGCAGCCGTCCTCAAGCGCTTTTTTCAGCGGAATTGAATCTGCAAGACCGCCGTCGTAATAAAGCTCGCCTCCGATTTCGCATCCCTTTGTAAATCCGGGAAGCGCGCAGCTTGCTCTGATTTCGGGACAGCCCCTCGGTCTTAAGGTCTTCGGATAAAAATATTCCGCTTCGCCGGTTCTTGCGTTGGTTACAACAACGCAGTAAACAGAACCCGAATTATCAAATTTGTTATGGTCAATCGGGCATAAGTCATAGCTGAGCTCACCGAAAATCCAGTCGTAGTTAAGATATTCGCCGTTTGCGCGCATATGTTTCATTCCCATATAGCGCTTATCGTTAACATAATTTATTGTTATTTCGTGCTGACGGTAATGCGCCTTTGCCAGAAAGGATGCGCCGTTGCACGCGCCTGCCGAAACGCCGATAACATAGGGAAACTCTATGTTGTTTTCCATAAAAACATCAAGCACTCCGCTTGTGTATATAGCCCTTGAACCTCCGCCTTCAAGAACCAATCCGCATTTGTACATACTTTCCTCCGGTAGATATATACTCAAACTTAAACGCCCTTAAGAAACTACTTAAGGGCGGTTAATAATTGTTATTGATTATTCAGCCTTTTTCTTTGCTGTTTTCTTTTTAGGTGCTGCTTTGGGCTCCTCGGCTTTTTCCTCAACCTCGGCATCCTCTTCCTTAACCTCGATTATTTCAAGGTCATTATCGCACTCAAAGAAATCGTTGTCGTCAAAATATTCGGGCTCTTCCTTTGCGGTGAGCTTTTTAACAGCGTAAACAGCTGCGGCTGCAAGTCCTGCAATAGCAACAATAACTGCAATAATTTTACATATTTTCTTAAAGTTCATAATTAAACCTCCACCAATTACTATTCTTATTATATATTGAACACTTTATAAAGTCAAGTTACAAATAGTTTATAAATGAACAGGGATTCGGTGATTAATTACGAATTACGAATGACGAATTACGAATTTCGGTATCTGCCGGTCAATTAGTACAGGGTGCTTTAAAGTTAAATAGTAGTTTCATTTTTATTTTTGTAGGGTGCGGCGTCTCGACGCACCGTTTCGCACAGGGGACAGACCCCTGTGCGATTCTTTTTTATTGACTATATAACTCATATTTGGTAAAATGAAAGAGCCAAATATTTTTCTGTAAATTGAATATTTATCCAAATAATAAAGAGGCATCATTTTATCTTCTGATAAAAACGAGGCTTCTCTTTTCGGTGTTTCTTATTATTTGGATTCATGCAGAAAAATGTTTGGCGACAGTTGAAGCTTTCGTTTTTTGCGTACAGCTTCGGCTGTACGCTTTTTTATTTTATCGGGAGTGAGAATATGGCAAAAAACGAAAATTTGAACAAAGCAAAAAATGCAAAAAACGATGAGTTTTATACTAAGCGTGAAGAAATAGAACGCGAACTATTGCATTATAAAACTTTTTTCAAAGACAAAACCGTATATTGTAATTGCGATGATCCTATAGATTCAGAGTTTTGGAGATTCTTTGTACGTGTTTTCAAGGACTGGGAATTGAAAAAACTAATTGCTACTCATTATGAACCTAATGAAAAGAACTATTCTTACAGTTTAGAAATATGTGAAGATACAAACGGTGACGGTCGTATAGATATGAATGACGAACCAACCGTTACTCAATTACCGTGCAACGGTGATTTCCGTTCTGCCGCTTGCATTGAATTATTGAAAGAATCTGATATTGTTGTTACCAATCCACCTTTTTCATTGTTTCGGGAATATATAGCACAATTAATAGAATATGACAAAAAATTTGTTGTTATCGGTCCTTTGAATGCTGTTAAGTACAAAGAAATCTTTCCCTTAATTAAAGCAAACAGAATGTGGGCAGGGTTTAATTTTAACAAAACTATGGAATTTATTATGCCAGACGATTATGTATTAAAGGGAAAAGCTTTTATAGATGAAAACGGAAAAAAACATGGTTTTGTTCCAGGTATGTGCTGGTACACTAATTTAGATATACCCCAACGTCATAAATTCATTGATTTGAGAGGTAATTACTATAAACAATATAAATACCAAAAGTATTATAATCTTGAAGCAATTGATATTGGAAAAACAAATGATATCCCTTGCGATTTTGATGGATTGATGGGAGTGCCTATTTCTATTATGGAAAACTTTTGCCCAGAACAATTCGAAATAGTAGGCTGTTCCGATGTTGCAGATTCTATTCCAAATGTTGAAACTCTGGGCCAGGAATGGATAGATACATACAGAGCACAAGGCGGGACAGGCCATTATACAGCAAATATGAAATCTTTAGGAATCACAAATCCTAAACATAAAATTGTTTTTAGCAGGCTTATTATACGCAACAAAAATCCTGAGCCAAGGAGGTATCCCGATGAAGATTAATATGATGAAACTCAAAGTTCGTGATTTAGTACAGGGCTATTATGAAGATGATACTACGTCAAAAGTTACCGCTTGGAATGGTCAACTTGATGTGCGTCCTGAATATCAGCGTGAATATGTCTATGATGACCAAAAGCGTGACAGCGTTATCAACACAGTGCTTCATGGCTTTCCGTTGAATATTATGTATTTCGTGGACAGAGGCGAAGGTGCTACCGGCGCAAGATACGAAGTTCTTGACGGTCAGCAACGAATCATTTCAATCTGCCGTTTCAAGACGGTATCTGCTATATCCGTAAAACTACCTGCTCCTACAGGCGGCTTCAATATTGTAAATTTCCCAAACCTATTTGATGAACAGCAA
>Ga0310786_10006659_pt1 | contig 15287 bp, 6 predicted proteins | sample AusTroGonzalo_MG_FD_203881 | JGI IMG/M metagenome (GOLD analysis project Ga0310786, IMG submission 203881) | Bovine rumen microbial communities from tropical cattle in Woodstock, Queensland, Australia - Gonzalo_03 (v2) (version 2) | ecosystem: Host-associated > Mammals > Digestive system >... | reverse complement strand
CCCGTTCGCCCACTCGAAGCGGGGGTAACGCTCGTGCACCAGCACGCCGGTGATGCTTCCGCTGCCGTAAGGAACGGTCTCGGGAAGGCCTCCCGGAGTAAGAGGATCGCCGTGCATGCGCCACAGGCAGGTGGAATTGATATACATGTACATGTCGTCTCCGTTGATATCCCGTATCAGGCGTGGGTATTTGGTGAGACGGTTGCCGCCCGACGAGAGGGTATAGCCCTCGTTGACGGGCATGATGTTTCCTTTACGGACCGGAATCTCGACGTCCCGGAGAGTGACACGGGTGAAGATATCGTCGTCGGTGAGGTCGCCTATATACTTGCTCTTGGACGGGACCTCGTATGACTCGCCGGCCTCGTTGCTTATGAACATGGCGCTGGTAACATCGTTGACCACCAGGTAGGAAGGGTCGTCATACAGGACGGGATTCGTTCCGTACAGGAGCACCTCCACCTTGTTGTACAGGCTGGTGACATTGTCCTCTTCGGTGGCCGTGATAAGGCAAATACCCTGCTTCCCGTCAAGACTTTCCAGATAGATGGTCCGCTGATCCAGGGAATAATCGATCTGGGATGTTGTCACCTGCTCGTTGTCGCCGCAGTTGCGCCAGGTCTTGTCACTGACGACTATTCCCTTTACAATCAGGAACTCCTCGAACGTTTTTCCGCTCTCCACCCGCTCATACTTAAGCTCTTCCATGCTCACTTCCGTGCCGATTTTCTCCTGCGAGGAGCGCTGTATCACATTGAAGGTGAGGGAAAGTTTCTCGCCCCATCCATCCTTGAAATCGAAGCGTACGCTGGCAACTCGCGGGTGTTCGGGGTCCGGGTTGGGATCGGCCGTAACCGTGAGCGTCCGGGCAAGGTCCTCGGCGGAATCGTCAATGGTCATTGCGGTAATCCACTGAGGGTCCGTATCGGAGGAATAGGTAATGGTCTTGACAAGGTCGTCCGAATGGATGTTGGTCCTGATGACGTGCGTGTCACTGCCGCCCGCGCCCTTTACCTGCATGGCCCGGTTGTCCATGGCCAGCGCAGGTTCCAGCAGGCCTTTCTGACGGAACAGGATGGTATCCTTGCGGGAATCCACATCCGAGCACAGCAGGAATACCACCTGACGCCGGAAGGACTTGTTGAAGTCGCACTGGGCTTTGATATAACCGTTCTCCGAATGCTTGGCGGGCATCTCCAGGGTGAGCCAGTCGCTGTCCTCGGTAAGGCGTTCGATATGGTACTCCCCGTTGGAATACACGGGAATATTGACATTGCCGCCATCGGCCTCCACCAGAAACTCTTTCTGGGCGGCGCCCAGCTTGACAAGCGGAATCTCGTTCCGGGCGCAGGCCGCAAAGGCCAGCGATACGATTGCGATGTAGTATATTCTTTTCATGGCCTTCATCAATTATAACGCACGGTGATGGTTCCTATCCTCACCACCTGGCTGGTTTTGGCTGTGTTCGCAGTAATCCGGCCGCGCTCGACGCCAAGGGCGCTCTGCCAGGTAGAGGGACTTGTCGCCGGCGCAATATCGGTTACGAAATCGGCCGGCTGCAGACGCACGACCACCGTGTTCTGGTTGAAGCAGGAGCCGGGCAGTTTCACAAGGTGCTCCGTAAGGCCGGGGGTGGCGTCCTGGGAAGTGGTGGTCCACCAGGCACAGGGGCGCTGCTTGATGGTGGTGAGGCGGGTAAAGCTGTTCCCGTCCGTAGAATAAAGCACATCCCAGCGGGAAGGGGCCGATATGGTGGAGGCGTTGGCTCCTCTTCCGTGGCCCCAGACGATTCCGAACACGAGGTTGGTGCCGCTCAGGCCGGAAGTATTGAATGTAACGTCGATGGACTTGGGCTCCGGCTCCGGCGTCTCGAAATTCCACCAGGTATTGGAGAGCAGAAGGGCGCACTGGTTCACCAGCCCCTTCAGATTGGTGTTGGCCCCGCCGCTGGGGATATCCTCCTGGGGAAGGAAAGGATTGTTGTAATCCTGGCCGAATTCACGGCCTGCGCCGGAAACGCTCAGGGTGCCCTTGCCTTCGTCGGCGCTCATCGTCCGCTCCCCGTCCGTATTCCACGTCCACTCGCATATAATTTTGGAAAAACGGGTGGTTTCCTGTCCCAGCTCGATATCCGACTCGCTCATCGGCCTGATCTGGTATCTGCCAAGGTCCCCCCAGCGCACGGGAGCGACCTCATCGGCGACAATGACCCCGCTCAGCACGCCCGACCCCTGCGGAAGCAGGTTGAAGAACTGCATGTCGTCGGAGGAATCCTTGCTCCTTCTCCACGGGCAGGCGCAGTTGGTGAGCATGAAGATGGAATTGCCGGAGGGGTCGGTAAGCATCAGGGGAGCCACGTCCACACGCGGTGCGGTGGCGCCCAGCGGATTGTTCTCGTCCTGGGGGGTGTAGCCTTCGCTCACATTGGTATAGGCCCCGTCCTTACAGAGGATTTCGACCTGCTGGAGGCTCACCCAGGTATAGATGTCGGCATCGGTGAGCTGCGAAATGGTCCTCTCCTTGCGGGGGACCTCCGCGCCGGACTGCAGCACCTGCACTTTGTCGGCGGTAAGGCCGGATAGCGTATAGCGGATGGGGGAAGATTCGCGCAGGAGAGTAGTTCCGCCGAGCCTTATCCGTACATGGTCTCCCCGGGCAAAAACATTGTCGCCGGGAGTGTCGAAGCTGAGGCAAAGGCCATAAGAGGCATCCGTGCTCTCGAGATAGGCGGTGACGGCATTGACGCTGCGGTCAAAGGCGAACTGCCCGGTCTGGATACTGGAACAGACGTTGGGGCTGGAAGGGTCGCTCACTATGATGCCTTCCAGGCAATCCGTCGTATTTATCCTGCCCGGAACCCTGTTTCTTAGGTCTTCGAAAGAGAGGAGCTTTTCCGCCGCCTGGTTCACCGTCAGGGTGACGGGGGCGCCGAGCCCGGGGCAGGAAATGCCGATGGTACCTCTTCTCGGGGCACCCGTACGGTTTTCGCCGGTGGTGAAAGACAGGCCCTGCTCCACCACTTTGACGTCCGTAATCCAGTCGCCGTCCACGCTCACCTCAACTTCCGGAACAGACCAGATATTGTTCTTGAGCGAAGGCACGTCGTAGGCCTGGCCGTTGGAATAATAATCGACCGTGGCCGCAGACAGCGAAAATACCGGTCCCTCGCCGCTCTGGGTCACATTGACGGCCGCCCGGGTTTCCACGCCCGCCGCATCCACCATGTAATACACGATGTCGGCAACCCGGTCCGCGCCGGAAGTATTCTCCAGTGCGGTGAACCGGACCTTCCCTTCATCGACCATATAGGCCGATATCCAAGCCTTGGCATCCGTAGAACCTATCTCCAGCGTATCAGGGACAGCCCCTCCGCCGTAATAGATGGCCCGGGCCCGGAACTGGTCCAGGCAAAAGTCCAGATTGGATGTCATCGCAATATCGAAACTCCGCCCGGAAGAGGGCAGGACGATACGCGACGAGGCCAGGTTCAGATACGGCGTGGCGATGGCCCCGGCCTGCACCACGTGGATAACCTCCTCTTTCTTCTTGGTCCGGATTATCACGTTGATGTCCCGGGCCACGCCGAAATTGGCGGCCAGATTGAGCTTGAAATCGCCCAGGCCGTCCCCGGAGAGCTTGTTCACGGAAGCCCATTCCACCTGCTGGTCCAGAGTCACCGTCCAGGGCCCGTTGGCATACACGGTGATATGGGTGCTCACAGGGCTGTAGGACATGTTCAGGGTGTGCTGCAGCACACTGAGCTCGTCAATGATCCGGTACTCCCTCTGACAGGAAAGCACCAGGGCCGAACAGACGGCCACGGCCGCCAGGGCTGCTTTTCTACAACAAATTATACTGTTCATACGCCTTGTTGTCAAGATTTTTCTTGGAATAGGTCACTTCCTTTTCCGGGATGGGATAATACTCGTGGCACGGCAGCATGGCCTCGCGCAGGGACTCCAGGTCCGTGTTGTCATAGACCGACTCGTACCAGATTCCCCAGCGGACCAGGTCGAATTTGCGATGGAACTCGCCGAAGAGCTCGCGGGCCCTTTCGGAGCGGATTTCCTCCACATAACGGGGGTAGGTCCGGAACACATAGTCCGGCAGCCCGGCCCGGTTCCGCACCTTGTTGAGATATATCATGGAGGTCTCGATATCCTGCTTCTCGCTGTAGCACTCTGCAAGCATCAGAAGGGCGTCGGAATAGCGGAACACCTTGTAGTTGTTGCCGTCGTTGGCCTTCACCATGTCCGGGCACCAGAACTTGGGCCCCGGCCAGGGGTTGGAATTGACAGAGGCGAAGACCTGTCCGTCATAGTCCCAGGCCTCGTTGTACAGACGGCGGATATCCTTGCCGTTACGGGGCTGGAGGCCCTGGCTGAAATACTTGGTGGGCCTTGCCGATGTATGCAGGTCTGCATCCACGCCCAGTTCAGGAATCTCCACACCGTCATAAACGGCACGGGAGATGTTGGTCTGCCCGCTGTTCGGGGTCATATAAGCGGCCAGGTTGGACACGTATGAAACGCCGCCCCGCATATATGCATGCTGGATTTCCATGATGGATTCCGGGGTGTTCTTGTTCCGGAACATGGCGTTGTAGCCATAATCATAGTCGGCAAGGTCCCCGTAGATGCCCTCCAGGTGGCCGAGGGCCCCGATTGCGGTGTCCAGCCACTTCACCTTGTTGGCGGGGACATCCTTGAAGGCGTTCCAGAGGGCCATCTTGCCGATAAGGTGCCAGCACAGGGCCGCGCCAACGCGGGCTCCGGCATTGTCCGAAGTCCTCGTCTGCGGGGCCAGCGGGGCTATTTCCTGAAGGTCCTCGATAAGGGTGGCCCGGGTTTCGACGGCGCTCATCCTGGGCAGCACGGCTATCCGGTCCATCGCATCGAAGTCCGTAACGTCGTCAAAGTAGAACGGGACGTCCCCGAACATGCAGGTGAGCACGTAGTAATACATCGCCCGCAGGGCCTTGGTCTCGCACAGCAGCTCGATGCGCTGCGGCTCGGAGATATACGTACTGGACTCTATGCCCTGAACCGCAAAATTGCAGCGCTGCACGCCGCGGTAGGCCTGGGTCCATACGGTGCTGCCGAAACGCGGCAGGGTGGGAGAAACGTCCAGGCGGCAGTCAAGCGTACCATAGTTGATGTAGCATATGTCGCTCTGGCACTCGGTCACGGTGAAGAAGGTCTGGACATAGATGCTTTTTATGGGGATATAGCAGCCGTTTACGACGCTCTGGCACTCCTTGTAACTACGGAAGTAGTTGCCCGGCGTGGAAAGGGAAGAAGTGTCTTCCTTCAGGGAGCACCCTGCCATGCAGAGCACCGCGGATAATATGCAGAATAACTTTTTCATCTTTCTAAAACCTTACTTGTGCGCCCAGAACGATACTGGCCGATTTGGGATATGTGTCAATGTCGGCCCTTCTCAGGGTGGAGGAAGTGCCTTCGGAGGAGACGTCGGGGTCGAAGCCGTTGTAGTTTTTCAGCAGGATGAGATTGTCGCCCACAAGGCTCAGAGTCAGGTCCTTGAGCCACTTGCTCTTATCCTTGAGATCGAAGGTATAAGCCACGCTCAGGGTCTTCAGGCGCAGGAAAGAGGCGTCGTAAATCATGAAGTCGGAGGGCAGGGCCTGGTCCGAGATAACTCCGGCGCGCGGCAGGTTGGATTCGGGGTTGCGCTCCGGATGCCAGGAATTTAGCATATACCGGTACTGGTTGGCCCTGCGGGAGCCTGCCATGTAAAACTCGGAATAGTTGTATATCTTTCCGCCCAGCGAATAGGCAAGGAAAACACCCAGCTTCACGCCATAGATATGGAACGTATTCTGGATACCGCCGAAGAGCCAGGGGTCGGCCGAGCCCTGATATACAAGGTCGTCCTGGTTCAGGGCCCCGTCATGATTGATGTCGTAGTAGCGGGGATATCCCAGGACGCGGGCGTTGCCGCCGATGCCGGCATAGGTATGGGTGGCGTCATTTATGAGGATTTCCTCTTCGCTGTGCCACACGCCGCCATAGCGGAATCCCCATAGCGAGTTGAGTGGATATCCGGCCACATAGCCGTACATCATGAAAGAGTTGTTGCCGGGAGAATTGTATGCCGACACGAACTCCTCGCTGCCCACGTCCTCCACCAGCTGCCTGTTGTGGGAGAGTGACAGAGTCGTGCTCCAGCCGAAGTTCTTCTTGTTTATGTTATGGGTTTCCACGGACAGTTCGAAACCCCGGTTGGACGTGGTTCCTACATTGGCGTAACGCGAAGAATAACCGGTCTGGCTGGCAAGCTGCACGGTGAGAAGCAGGTCGGTCGTACGGGAATAATAGGCCTCGGCCGTCACATTCACATTGCCCTTGAATAGGGAAACGTCCACCGCGGCATTGTACATGGCGGTTTTTTCCCAGGTCAGATTGGGAGAAGCCAGTCGGGAGCGGTAGTACGCAACCGGCTGCGAACCGTCGAAGACATATCCGTCGGTGGTGGTACCCAGAGCCGCCAGGGAACGGTACTCACTTATGGCGTCGTTGCCGGTAAGACCGGCGCTCAGACGCACCGAAAGGTCGTCGAGCCAGGACACCCCCTTGAGGAATTCCTCATTGGTGGCGTTCCAGCGGAAAGCCGCGGAAGGGAAAGGCGCCCACTTGTGGTTCTCCGCAAAGTTGGAGGCACCGTCATAACGGAGCGTGGCGGTAAGGTAATAACGGGACTTCCAATTGTAGTCGAACCTGCCGAAGAAGGACATCTTGGTCTTCGAAGAATACGATGTCTCGGCAGTATATGTGTCCTTGTCCAGGACGGCGTTCATATTGTTCCACATCACGGCGTCGTCCATGTATCCGCTGCCCTGAAGATTGAAATCCTTCTTTGCCGACTTGTAGGCCGATATACCTCCCATCAGGTTGAGTGAATGGTCGCCCAGGTTGCGGAAGGTGTAGGTGGCGGTAGTCTCGCTGGACATGGACCAGGTGTTGTACTCGTCGCGGTAGGCCTCGCCGCCGTCGGACTCGTTTTTGGCAGGAAGGGCTCCGGGGCTGTACTTGTAATGGTGCCGCTGGAACATGAAGTAAGAGAAGGTGCTCTTGATGAGGAGGTCTTCCATGGGCTTGATATCGGCCTTGAAGGAATGGTTCGAGGAATGGAATTCCTTGAGGTTGGTAATCAGGTCGATGGCCGCGCGCGGGGTATTGATGCGGCGGTTGTCGTTGTTGCCGTCTACCAGGGGGTTGTTATAGTCCCCGGGGGCGATGAAGGGCGACAGGTACATGGCCGCCTGCCGGTAGGAGGTGCCGCCTATCGAGGCCCGGGCCACATCCTGCAGACGGTAGGTGTAGTTGCCCGTGTAACCGAGCTTGAGCCAGGGATAGAACTCCCGGTCCACGGAAATCCTGCCGGTGAAACGCTGCTGCCCGCTGCCCTGGATGATACCGGGGGTGTCGTTGTAGGAAAGGGACACGTAGTAGGAAGACTTCTTGGAGCCTTTCCCGGAAATTGACAGGGCATAATTCTGCGTCACGGCCACCCGGGTCATTTCCTTTATCCAGTCCGTCCCTTCCAGGGAGAAGGGGTCGGAATAGGTGAGCGAACTCTGGGGCCTGGTATCGTTGGAGAAATAGGAATAGTCGTTGCGGTACAGGGCGAATTCCGTGGCGTTCATGATGTCCAGCTTGCCCCGCAGCCAGGACACGCCCATGTCGGACTTGAAAGTCACGTTGGGCTTGCCCTCATCACCGCCGCCCTGCTTGGTGGTGATGATGATTACGCCGTTTGCTCCGCGGGAGCCGTAAATGGCAGTGGAAGAGGCGTCCTTAAGCACCGAAATTGATGCTATATCGTTGGAATTGATATCGTTAAGGTCGTTGATAGCATCCATTACGCCATCGACCACGAACAGCGGTTCGTTGGAAGCCGTAATGGAACGGGAGCCACGGATACGGATTGTAGTGGTGGCGCCCGGAGCACCATCCGTGGACATGAATTCGGCACCTGCGATTCTGCCCTGCAGGGCGTTGTCCACAGCCACCGCCGGAGACTCCAGCACTTCGCCCATCTTTACGTTCACCACGGAACCGGTAAGGTCCGATTTCTTCACGGAACCGTAGCCGATGACCACGGTTTCTTCCAGCATGTTCACGTCCGTGTGCATCACGACCGTAATCTCTTCCTTGTTAGCTTTTATAACCTGGTTGGCATATCCAATGCAGGTGACGGTAAGTTCGGTACCTTCGGGCACGGTAATGACAAAAATACCGTCGATATCGGTAACTACGCCTTTGGACAAATCTGCGCCGGGGATGACGGCGGCGCCGATTACGGGAAGCTTGTCATCGTCCAGGACCGTGCCCGTGACGGTGATGGCCTTTTCCTGCGCCCTGAGTCCCAGGGGGAGGAGGATGGCCAGCAGTATAAGGATTATCCGTTTTCTTCTCATAGCACCTCGTCTTTTCCGCTGTGACCCACCATGGGGAAGATATCTTCATCATCGCGCAGGTCCACCCGATATATGCATATATCGTCGATAAACACCCGGTTGCATTTCTCGCCGGCCTCTCCGTTCATGTTCCCGGCCTCAAAATGGATGCGGGTATTCACACTGATCGGGCTCACATCCGTCCCTTCGATAAAGACGATATACCGGGCCCCTTCGAAGATATCCGCGGGATACCGGGAAGACTGCCTGTTATATGTGGGAATATCGTTGAAAGTGATACCGGTACCGCCTTCCTCCAGGAAATCCCGGATACAGCCACCTCCCGTCACCCTTACGGTGAGCGAAGGGGTATCGGCCCCGGCCGTCGCCGGAACAGCCGCCTTCGTCACGCCCACCGACATCGGAAGGATGGGCTCCGTACCTCCCTCGAAGTCCGGAAGCACGTCGCCGTTTTGGACCACGGCGCTGAAGGTTACGACCAAGAGGGTATCGTTCTGCAACTGGGGCACCGGGGGAGTGATAAGATCCGCCCCTATACCATGGTCGCTTCCCAGTTTCACGTAACCGTCCTTGCTGTAAACCCAGGCCTTTTCCTGTCCGGGAAGAACCGTGGACGTGTACCCGAGGCCTGCCTGCGTGGCATTCCATCGGCTCATCAGAAGGTCGTTATGGGTGGCGTTCGGCTCAAGCGAACCGGTGAGGACGGAAAAGTCGTCGTAGCGCCGGACCTCCATGCCCTGTTCCACCTTTATATATGTACCCAGATAGGCCGATGACGCCGTGAGCATCAGAACGCCGAAACGCTTCTGACAGATGCTCTCCCCTTCCAGCAAAGTCCTGGAAGACAGCGGTTTGGCCGATATGTCCACTTTCCATAGGTTTTTCCCGATACGCTCCGGCTCGGACACGGTGGCCCAGTTGCCGCCGTTGTCTTCCCACCGGGCCTCAAAATCGGCCTTGGTACGTATATAGTATGTCTTTGTCCCGCCGAGCATGCTCACCCAGGTACGCTCAAGGGGCGTCCCCGTTTCGAGGCTGTCCAGGCTGTCGAACACATCAATGATGTCGGAGCGCTGCGCATTGGGATCCTTTCTGCCACACGACAGTGCTGCCAGAAGGACTAGGGAAAATATCAATACTTTTTTCATACGCTGCTACTTGCTCAAGTCAAACTCCACCAGGACGGGCAGGTGGTCGGAAGGAAGCTTAGCCTGCTTCTCGTCATTGTCCTTGTCGTATTGCGCCGTGCTCCGGATTCTGGAGAAGGAGTCGCGGATGGAACGGGACCGGCTGACCACCCTCCGGCGCATCGACTCGCTGCCGTACATGATGTCATACCGGACATTACCGCCGGTGGAGGTAATCATCCTGCCGGGGCCGGTATAGAGGGAGCCGTCGCCCTCGCGGAGCATGTCGAACAGGGGACGGCCGAAAAGAAGATCGCCCTGAAGCCCGCTCCCGGGCTCGCGGGCGGGGCTTTGAAGCACCTGCGCGTGGGTTTTCACCCACTTGTCGCCATAATTGATATATTCGCCGTACTGGACCTCGATAAGATAGTCTTCGTCCAGAGGCGAAACGGAATTCATGTCCCCCATGGCCAGCCAGTTGTCGCCAAAACCGGTCTGGGCCACCGTGGCATTGAGGATTGCCTTCATTTCGCGGCGCTGCAGGTCATAACCCTCACGCTTTGCGGCGCTCTCTTCGGCCGCGGCGCTGCCCTTGGCATTGCCCGCCCTGTATTTTTCGGGCCACAGGTGGAGGGTAACTATGTTTATCGTTTCCCCGCCCACCGTAATCTGGAAGTGACCTGCTCCGCGCTGGAGCTTGACACTGCTCTCGCCGGGGACGGCGAGGGATACGTCCTGGGGAAACCGCCGGATGGTAGTGATGGGATAACTGGACGTAATGACCTGCGGGAAGGAGGAGTTGTTGGAGCATGCATGATACACATGCCCCCAGCGGGCCGCCAGGGCCTTCCACTGGGCGTTCATCATATTGCCGTCCTCCGTGTAGGTGCTGTTGTTCTTGAACAGATGATACTGCCCGGAGCCGCAGGCCGCCGCCACTCCGTCGGCCCAGCCGGACTTGGCCTCATTGAAGATGCACACGTCCGGTTTCCACTTATTCATGAAAGCCACGAAATTGGCGAAGTTGTTGGTTTGGTCGGCCCACATGCCATACTGGATATTGTACAGCATGACACGGAGGGGCCTTCCGGCCTCCGGTTCATTTTCCAGCCGCCGGATTTCTACATTGTCGATGAGCGAGCCGTGGTTCACGGTGGAAACGTCCTGCCCCCAAAGGCCCAGCAGCGACAGTTCGTTCATCTGCGTGAGCGTAACCTCCACGTGATGCCAGCCTTCCGTGTATTTGTTTGAAACGGCTCCGGGTATCGCCGTGCGGTCGAAGGAGCAGAAGTTCTCGAAACTGTGGGTGAAGGTATTGTTGCCGCCTATGGTGTTTTCCAGCTCAACCTCCTTGCCGTCTATCAGGACCTTGCTGGCAATGCCGCTCCCTGTGATGCGGGTTCCGAAACGTTCTCTCACCCCGTAGCGGAGGCATACGTCGAAGGATACCTGCAGCCGGTAATCAAGATCCGTGTCCGGATTGAAGCCGGGGATGCAGCCGGCCGGAAAAGGCGTATAGCCTCCGCGCACTTCATCGCCTCCGCCTACGCTTATACAGCCCTGGAACTCCTGGCAACGATACATGTAGACCAGATCGCCTATGTTGCGGCTCTTGATATATTCCGCGCTCACATCGGCACGTTCCCCCACGGTCCATCCGTTTACGGACGCCCAGTTGGACTGGATGAGGGCCGATCCCGGCGTGACGGTGCCCACCTTGGTGAAGGCCTGTTCATAGCCTGTCCTGGCAAGCGGGGTGTCACCGGGGTTTGCCATCGCATCCGGGGCATAGGACGACACAGCCTCGTTGCCCTGGACATTGCCGCCCCAGACAAAATTGTCGAAGTGTTCGAAGAACAGAAGGTCCTCGTCCGGCGCATAACCGAACACCTTGCCACCGCCCGCCTGTTCGAGTGCAACGACCTCTCCCGCAGCCACTTGTAACGGTTTCACCTGATAGACCTGTCCTTTATGGTCCATGCCGGTGAGGGTAAGGGTGAGGCCGTCGGGGTAATTCCCGGGCGATACGAGCAGATAGAATGTCTTTCCCTGCGCCGTGACCCGGACGCCCTCGCCGTGGTTGGTGCAGTTGAGGTTCACAAAGTTCACCCCCTCGTTGAGCTCGTACGTGCCGTCCACGGTGTAGGAGGCAATGCCTGCCAGGTTGGCCTTCTGAGTCTGCCCGGTGGAATTGTTACGGATATGGACGGAGGCGAGCTTCGTATCTCCGCTCACTTGCACGCTCACGGCGCCTAGTACTTCCCTGAATGTCACGGTGCCGTCCCCCGCCGGTTCGCCCAGCATGGGATATTGCCCGAAAAGCTCCGCCGTAGTCCCGTAAAACTGGGAATACGGGATTACCAAACCGCTGAAAGGCGCCTCTTCCGGCACGGTGAACCAAAAGCGGGAGCCCTGCGGATACAGGAACATGATATACTCTCCGCTGGCAGCCTGAGGTACATCCAGGCCGGCCCTTCCTTCAGCATCCACCGATGGATGATAGATGGTGGATTTGAGGTATATCTCGTCCTGTTCCGAGAACGCATACGGCCTCCCGGTTATCACTTCCCGCATGGAAAGCGCATCGCCAGAGAGGATGAAGCCGTCCAGTTGCCCCGGCTCCTCGGGGGGCATCGGGTCCTGCTTTTCTACGCCGCCTCCCTTGGCGAACTCAAGCTTCTGCTCCTGCACGCAGGCGCAAAGAAGTCCGGTCGCCAGAAGGACTTGAAATAAGGAATGTCTTCTCATTTATAACTTGTTATTCACTTTTTATTCCCATGTTGCCGAGTCGTCCTCCACATCGAAGGCCTCCAGGTCGGTGGCGAGGCTCTGTTCCACGGCACTTGGCTCCATATTGGCCACGGGGAAGCGGTAAAGGATGGCCCTGCCGAAGTCCCAATCGCCGGAAGTCTCCCGGCGAAGCAGCTCTTCATGGGCGGCATTTTCAATGACGTAAGTGAGCGAATAGCTGCCCACGGGCACCGGAATTACCTGCTGGACGGCAGATTCACCGCCAACTGGTATCCGCAGGTAATCCGGAGTTCCGCCCTTCATCCACACGCCGTCGCTGAGAGTGACGTCTCCGCTGAGGGCCGTTGCATCGGAGAAGATGACAAGCGATTCGGCTTCCGGGGCCAAGTTGATTACACTGATGCTCACAAAGGCGCCGATGTGCTTGAAATGCAGCACGTTGCTTCCTTCCTCAAGGATTGCACACATGGGCATGGCTTCGCCGCCGAGTGACACTTTGGAAGGACCCTTGGCAATTCCTTCCGGATAATAGGCCGCGCCCTCGAAACGGGCGTCCGCCGGAGCCATGGCGCGGAATTTCCCGCTTCCGGTAACCGTGGTAAAGGACACGAAGGAAGAGGAGGCGGCGTTCCATACGCCTATATGGTCGGACGCTTCCCAGGAGAACTTCCCGTCCCGGTCCAGAACGGCCTTGGTGGCAGGAGCTTCAAAGACCCATTCCACCAGCTTGTCGCCGGAGGTTTCCCTGTGGCATGAGACAAGCGCCATGAGCGAGGCGGCGGCAATGACGATATATTGTAACTTTTTCATATTCAATCCTCCTATTCGTTAAGCCAGCTGCCCAGGTTGTCCCAGATATAAGCGGCCACATTCTCGCAGCCCACCTGATTGAAGTGCGACCCGCGCTCCTTTACAACGCCTATGACGTCGTTGCGCTTGTTGGTAGTACCGCGCTCGTGCAGGTTGGCAAAGCGGATGTCGTAGCCTTTGCCGCTAAGGAAAGTGCAGATTGCCGCGGCGCCGTCTTCATACTCATCGGACATCAGGTCGGTAATCATGAGCATGATTTTCGCGCCGGGATTGGCATCGTGGAAGTGCTTCAGGATGGCCACCGTTCCCTGGCTGTAATTGTCGTACAGCGTAGGGGAAGGGTTGTCGAAGGCGGCCTGGAGGGATTCGTCGGACGAGTCGCCCAGAAGGTCGTGGGAATACCCCTCCGCCGCGTTTTTCCCGCCCACCGCGGCAAAGTCGTTGCGGCCGCCGAAGTAGAACAGTACATCGGGCTTTCCGAGGCCGTAGTCGCGGTACCGTCCCTGAAGGCTGTTCACCTGCGAGGAAGCGCTTGGCGCTGCGGAATGCTCGGTCTGAGCGGTAAGGTAGCTCACCGTGGTGCCGCCCCAGGCGCTGAGAACCTCCAGTCGGGCATTGTCCATCTTGTCATAAATCAGGCGCCACCACCATGTGTACTGCTCGTTGAACACCATGTCGGCATACTTGCCGGCATAACCCGTGTCGGGGTAGAACTTGCCCTGGGTGTAATTGTCGTTGGAGAACATGTAGCCGTCGTAGGTGGATATGGAGTCCCCGATTATGCTCACTTTCTTTGTCGTGACCCCGGGGACATCGACGCCGGCCGGTTTCGGATAGCCGAAGGTGGGGTCGTATGCCCATGTGAGGGCCTTTACGGGGTTGCCTTCATTCCAGGCCGTGACTCCGGCGTTCAGCGCCGCGGCCAGGCCGCCCTGCTCCTCGGTATACTCTGTTCCGTTCAGGACGGTGCTGCCGTAGCCGCGCATGTTGCCGTCGCCAAGACGCACCGTGTTGAGCGAATGGGCCACATCCACATTGCCGGGATTGCCGTACACTTTCCTCCACGCCTGGGAGGAGAAGGTGCGGGTAACCGTGCCGCCGGCCGTATAGATGCGTCCTACGATGGCGGCTGCGCTGGTGAGGCCGGAGTAAGCGTTGGCCGCCACGCGGGTGCCGCTGCGAAGGATATTGGAGTAGGTGATAGGGCTTATGCAGTTGAAGACCGTCGTTGCTCCGTCGGCACGGCCCAGGATGCCTCCTATGTGGTAAATGGCGGTGGATGCGCTCTGGCTGCTGGAGAGTTCCAGCGGGAAGGCGTAGCAGTTTACGATTTTGATGGTGGAGTTCTTCAGGGACCTGGCTTCTCCGGTGAGATCGGCGCAATAGGTTGCCGTGCCGGCGATACCGCCCATGTAGGCCACCTGGTACTCTGTCCGGAGGCAGGCCGCGGCACGTTTGCCATCCTTATACACAGGTTCGTAGGTGCAATTTATCACGAGTACGTTCTCTCCGTCGGCAGCGGGATTCAGGCATCCTGCTATGCCGCCAACTGCCTGATAGGCGGAGATGTTGGCATGGGAGGCGCAGGCGTTGACGGTACCGCTGTGGACAAGGCCCGCGATGCCGCCTGCCATGAAACCGCCAGCGGAGATGTCCGTTGCGGCATCGACCCGGCAGCTTTCGATGCTGCCACCGCTAACCACCGCCGCGATGGCGGCCGCATAATTGCCTTTGGCCGATATGGTTGCTCCACTGATATTCAGATTCTTAACCGTTCCCCGGAGATAGCCGAACAGGCCGGCATGGCTGGAAGCGTCAACTTTCAGATTGCTGATGGTATGGCCATTTCCGTTCAGGGAACCGGTGAAGGCAGTGGCTTCCGACGCCCCGCCGATGGGCCTAAAATCGGAGACCGAACTCATGTCGATATCGGAGGTCAGAGAATAGTGCGCGCTCTTGAAGGGTTCGTCAGCTGCGGCGATGCTCATCCTTTCGATGTCCGAAGGGGAGCCAATCCGGTAAGGCTCTGCCTCCGTGCCCTGGCCGCCGGAGAACGAGCCTATCATATACGTGATTCTCACGAGCTTACGGCGCGCTATGTCTTTGAGGGTCCGGGTGGTATGTTCTATGGTGACTGCACTGCCTTCCTTGATGGAGAG
>Ga0310786_10006657_pt1 | contig 15288 bp, 12 predicted proteins | sample AusTroGonzalo_MG_FD_203881 | JGI IMG/M metagenome (GOLD analysis project Ga0310786, IMG submission 203881) | Bovine rumen microbial communities from tropical cattle in Woodstock, Queensland, Australia - Gonzalo_03 (v2) (version 2) | ecosystem: Host-associated > Mammals > Digestive system >... | reverse complement strand
GAAGTTGATTTTGTAAACCCATAGTAGCGTTGTGCATTACTTTCAGTTCACAAAAATACGAAAAGATATTGAAAACAACAAATCTTCTTGCTATAAAGCAGTAAGCAAAGTCGAGTATTCCTGAGACTGGCTCCTGTAGCCGGTTACGTTATCCAGCAGGAGGAACCGGGCGTACACCTGGATCTGCTCGAGATTGAATCCCACCTGCTCTGTGTATCCCGGGACCGTTATCCGGATCTGCGCAGCATCACAGTTGGCATCCGCCAGATAGTTCCTAAGAAGCCCGGGATGGCGACCCTTCCCAGGCTCCGTCAGCTGCAGCTTGGCCAGCAGCCGGTACCGGCCGGCGTCCAGACCCTCAGCCATGGTGACCACAACAGGAATCACCAGTGAACCATTCACCCTGACAGCATTCTCCATCTTGACGGCGAACGGCGGGAACTTCACGAAGCGCTGCGGCGTGGGAATATGCTCATCACCCAGGGTGACGAAGCCGTGATAAGCGGAGACGAAGAGATTCTGCCCAGAGATGTGCGCCTTGTTGTCAAAGGGCGGCTTGTGGGGCACAGCCTCCTTCCCGTACTCATGCCAGATCATCTGCGTGGCCTGGTCCAGCGTCCTCCAGGCGGCCAGCGCCCGGCGATGCACATCCAAGTGTGAAAGCTGGCCGGGAGTGCCCGGGTAATTCCCGGCAGAACGCTTCCTGTAATAGCACTTGCCACCCCTGTGATAGAAGGTGATATCACCCACGGAACCGTAGGCGTCACTGATCAGGACCGATGGCTGAAAGGCAGGCATACCGCTTTACAAGTTTTGAACAAGGCAATGGCTCAGAGGGACCTCAAAGGAGGATCATACTCTATACAAAAATACTAAAAATCACTGACATACGCAACCACAGCGGCGCCAGCCGCTGCCCCTTGTTGTATATATATAAACCCTTTCTCTTCCGGTCGGGCGGGTGATGTCGCTCGATGTGTCACTGACGCTCAAGCGTACGTCAGCTTGAGGGCCTTGGTTGTTGGCAGTCTCATTGACGGCAGGAGCGTGCGTGGGATTGCGGGTGCCGTCAATGAGTCTGCAAATGACCAAGGAGCCGGAGCGACCGAAGGGAGCGGAGGCTTGGCCCCGGAGGCGGTCTGGTGCGGGAGGGCTGACTGGCTTTGACGGTGCAAGGGCTGGGAGACCTCAGGCTCCCAGACCCCGGCAAAGACAGGAAGCAGAAGGGTTGGACAGACGGCCTCCGGGGCCTGGGCCGGAACGGCCCAAAAGAGTGAGCGCGCACCGACGTTGATGCGGGGCACGACGGTATTCGCGAACAGGCACTGTCCCACGAATCCAGGTATAAGTCAACACCGCCGATGCGGGGGAACCGGCACAGTCTGTGGCTGGCAGCGCGGATTCTGGGCGGCGACGCTAGTTGCCGAACAGATCTGCGATGACTGACACTGTCTGTGCCAACGGCCGGAACGGCCGTGTCCTGGCTGCCCGGAACACTTCTGGCGGGAATCATCCCGGCAGAGGTGTGGAGGAATAGCGGCCAGGTTTGATCACGGCGAAGCCGTACCGAGGAGGAACGGTGACGAAGGTGGTGTGGCGGACTTGCTCCGACACACGACCTTTGGCGCCGGGCCGACCCCAAGCGAAGCGCCTAAGGCGGCAGACTCTCTGCACAGCACTGACACTGATAGCGAGCACCAGACGCTTGATTACCCACTGACGCTGAACGTGCCCGGCACTTTGCGCCCCGCAAAGTGCGCAGCTCCCCGACGGGCCGGGGCCCGGGTGGCCCCTGAGGGGAGCTGCTTGTCTGCCGCCGCCTCACCCGGGAGTTCGAAGGTAGGACCTTCGCACCTTGACGACGGAGCGTCCTTAACATAATCCGAATTGTGTAATCAGCGGCCCTGCAGGGCGGTTTTGCGGGCTTCTGTCCCACGCATATTTCCTCCTCTGATGCGGAGAAATGTCGGTGGAGGACGCTGTTACACAATTCCGATGGGATTATGTTATGGAAAGCGGGATACGGGCACTGACGCTCGCGATGGCACTACGGCTCCCGGGTGATTATCTTCCCCTTGAGGGGCTAGGGGTGATTGACCAGCAAGAGTCTGTGGCCGGCTTGTCCGGTCACAGTCTCTTGACCGCTTTTCCCTTAAAGTGCGGGAGCCTGGGGCGCAGGCCAATGGAGCGTGGGGGCGGCCGTGAGTCTGTGGCGGACTTGCTCCGTCACAGTCTCACAGCGAAGGGTGGCAATAGAGGTTGCTGGTCTGGCCGTTTGGGGCGCAGCACAGCGGAGAACCAAACGGACAGACGAGCAAGTACCGCTTTCCTTATCGACCTCGGCAAAGGCATAGCTGCTGGAACAGGGTATCATCGGCCTGTTCCGTTCCGTTCCGGAACAGATGGAACAAGTGGAACAGTTATCTATGATTTCCGCCACTTCGGTGGATGGCCCCATTTCTCAGGCTGATCCATAACCCTGAAACTGAACATCAATTCAAGAAAAGACCACCAGTACTCGTCGTTCTTGTATTCTGCATATTCCTGATCCTCTTCGATGCATTCATTCTTCCAACGTTCCCATTCCTCCTCGTAGTCTTTCTCCTCGATCCATTCGTTGAGTTCTTCCACGTCAAAACCGGACAAGATGAGTTTCCAGTTGCTTTGGATAAAATCTTCCAGAATGTCCTCTTCTATTGTACTGGCTTTTTCTATGGATGGGAATGCCTCTACCAAATCATCGGCATCGGCCATCTTATCGGCCAAGATGTTGGCCAACTCGGTTTTATCCCAATTCAGTAGTGTGTCCGCTATCATGCCAAAGTGCTCTTATAGTGAAAGTATTGCTCTATCCGATCTCGTCCAATCTTCTCAAGGAGATCCTCTTTGGAGACATATCCTTCAGCAATCATCTTGGCAATAAACTGAGTCTTCGTCTTAGCGAACAAATGTCTCCTAGCATCATCCTTCGGCAGATTTTTCCTAAGGTATTCGACAATGTAATCACGCCGGTAGATGGGCGTGATTTCCATTATCTCATTCAGCGCTTGCTGTACGTCGTACGTCATTGCTGCAGTCTAATTCATAAGGTAATGAACAAAGCCAATGATAGTGAGACAGTCCGGGCAAATCAGCATATAACCCTCTCTGCCACATAATTCACGCCAGCTTTCGTCACTGGATCTGAAGCAGAAAAAGATAGTATTGTCTTTCCCGCACTTCCCACAAGGTCGGTTCTTTATGTAATATGCGTCTCGTACTCGATACCTCATGCTATCAACAATCTCCCGCCACGCAAAAATGTTGGGCAGCCCATTAGGACGGAAATTATGTGGTTTCTCTATTCCTAACGCGGACACGAACTCATCGGCAAATCTCTCCTGCCGTGTATGAGCGTCTTGCTCCGATCCGCTTGTTTGGGGAGCGTTATATCTGGGCTCGTCTCCAATCTCGCGGTTCACCTTTTCTTCCAAGTCGTTGACAATCCGGTCGTATTCATCATTAGGAATAGGGATCAAATCCTCCATCTTTATGTCTGAGTTCTGAATGCAATACTCGATGTGAGAACGTCTCCACTCAAGAGTTTTGGCTTCTCTTGCTTTTCTTCGTGCTTCTATTATCCTATGTATGAACGTTTTCATATTTGCTCTCAATCCTTAGACTCAATCAATTCTTCTGGCAGGAAATACCTCGTTCTTAACACTAGTTCGGCTCCCAGGGCTTCGTTCCCATAGTATCCTCCGGGACGGTGAAGATTCTCGGTGTAGATGAGGTTCATCAGCAGGAACTTGGCGAGTGTGTCGTTGGGATTCTCAACAATATGCTTGACATAGGCCTGGGCCACCAGAAGTCGGGCGTTGTCGTACAGGTTGTCCGGAATCTCCGAATAGGTTGAGATTCCAAAGACCCGGGACTGGGCACGCAGGCGCCAGGAGATCCAAACTTCGAACAGATACTTGGAATAGCGCCCGTCCTCTATGAGCTCTCCAAGATAGTCGATGGCATACGGGAAGTCGTAACAGCCCATTTCGAGTGCATAGATGCACTTGGCGTCAAAGTCTTCCTCAGTCAGATACTTCTTCTGCAGCGTGAGCGAAAGCCGCTGGAGTTCGTCATAATCGACCTCCTCCGGCAGGCGCTTCTTCTGGATCTCTTCATAATCTGCCACGTACTTAGACTTATCATAGAGTGTCCAGAAGTCCTCACCGGTGGCATCCCTTTCCTCGTCCGTCAGGAATTCCGGCGTATCATAAGGAACATTCACCAACTCCTGGAAGTAGCTGGCCATCTTGTCGGTTTGCTCCGGTACGTAGTCGATGGTGGTCAACATCCGGACAAGCTTCTTTGCCCGGTTCTGGCAGTTGACATTCCGGAATGCCAACAGATACTCATTCGACAACAAGGGCATCTCGCCTCTGACTGTATCCGTGGTCAGAGAGTCACCAACGTTAGTATTCTCCCGCTCAAATATTTCCTCTGCATTGACAAAACGGCGGAGGAATTCCGTCTTGTTATAACGCTCTGCGAACGATGCCAGGAACGGCGTTGATGTGCTACCGGTGTAGTAACATCCTTTCATGAACTTCTTGTTCACCACACCAAGTTCGTACCCTCCCTCTTCTTTGGGCACTTTGTCTTCCATCTGTTCAATGGACGTGAATGTCGTCTTCGGCGCGTAATCCACGAAGACCACTGAATCTTCAGGCTCCTCCACAACAACGCCCACCTCAGAGGATCTCTCTACTCGAAGGGTACTATTCCGGTGACTTCTTCCTGCACAGCCGACGATAAAAATCGCCATGACAAAGCTGACAATGAGGGGCTTACTCAGTCCTTTTAACATATTTAGCATCTTTGATTTGTTTTCGCTTTTTGACTATCCTATTTGGCCACAATTTTAATCCACAGTCAGCTATTTTTCTTTCGGTTCTATCAAATCTGAAATAGAGAATGTGCCTTCGAACATTCTGTTCATATTGTGTTCTATCGCCGGATTTATTGGACTGTATTCGGGAACTTCCTCATTTCTATCTAGATTTGGATGATCATTGTTTTCACTAAGCGCAGCATGGATTATGTCTTGCCATTTCTGGTAGAGTTCCCCCTTACTCTGAATCTGTTCTGCCGTGACCAACTCCCTGAATCTTGTAAAGAATGAGTTAGACACATAGAGATGGTTACCCAGTCCCAGGTATACGGAGGTCCATCCTTCTGAATAATCACCTTGCCCAAAGACGCCTATTCTGGCATCTGCGATAACCGGTGAAACCATTCTGAGGGTATCAGGAGTCCAATTACCACGCATAAAGTTCAATCGGTAAGTCTTACCATCTGCGGTAATACCAATGACATCTCCAGCCGCGCCACATGCTCCCGGCTCCGCAATTGAGAATGCAACAATTTCTAGGAGATGAAACATCTCCGCTTGCGTCGGTTGTATGTTTATGATTTCCATGTTATAACTGTGAAAGAAACGGCAGGCCCGGGGCTACCTTTCACGCCTCATAGCACCGGGCCTATGGTGCCGTTATGATTATGACATTATCTTGTTTTCTTTCTGTTCGGCCGGCAAGAATGGAGTAACTGTCAGAGCTGCTTCACGCTTTTCATTTACGAGTTTCTCGTAGACCTCGTTCATGCGCTGACGACCGTCTTCAATGAGATGTATGTATCCCATCAGGTTGTCCTTGAAGCTGGAGTAATTCCTGTCCATAGCAGCCACGAAGAAACGAAGTCCGGTCCCGCCATTCTCATCCACATCATCATCGAATGTGGCTTTGATCATAATGAGATCATCGGACATCACATGCGCTGCGTGCCTGAGAATATCCATCTCCCATTCTTTGGTGTCCACGTTATACTGCCGGAGCACGAAGACCTGGGGTAAACGACCCGTCTCGACATAGAAAGGTTCGCCCTGAATCATGAACCGTACCCAGTTCTCATTCACTTCAGGCACGTAACCAGCGCGTCTGACAGCTTCGGCGATACCCTCAGCAGTAAGAGGCTCATCAGAGGCCGGGGCCTGCTGAGCAAGCTTTTCCTGAAGCCCTTCCATACGGCCTTTTATCAGGCTGTTCTCCACAGCTAGCTTTGTATTCTTGTTGTCTTGAGCCGACAACATCACCAGGAGTACCACACAGGCGATTCCAAGGATGATAATGAATGCCAACATAATCCTAATGTTTGATAATGAGTTTGTTGTTCTGGTTGTCGATGGTAATGGTCCCGAAACGTTCCATCGCACTCTGACCGAGCAGCAACGGAGCCTTCTGGCTTTTTACCACCGATGCGTCCACATTATGAAGGACAGCATCGCCAATCTTAACCTCGCGCAAGGTGATGGTAGTCCCTTCGCTTATCTGGCCGTTGGCAATCTGGTAATACTTCTTGCCTTTGATGTCCTTCTCTGAGAGGTAGCCATTCTTGAACATGAAATTGGCTTCCACGGAGGAGATAGTTACGTCTGAGGCTCCGGTGTCAAAGATCATCTGCAGAGCCAGGCCATTGATGTCACACGGAATCTCGAAGGTGCCGCCAGGGTTGCGTTTTACCGCAATCTCTGTGACGGTCTCTTCCTTCTCCGGCATTGCCAATTCGAACTCCTTCAGATAGGCAGCGTGCTTGGCCTCATACTCTTCCATCAGAGCCTTGAATTCCGGCATGTCACGTACGGCGTCCATGTCATCGTCAAGTCCAATGTGTACAAGGTCTCGATAACCTTTCTCAAATGCGACCTTTAATGCGGCAATAGATTCCTGAAGGCGTCCCATACGGGAGTATAGGCATGCCTGGTCATAGTAGTTGCCTGGTGCTTCCGGATCGGATTCTATCACCTTGTTCATCCATTCCTCGGCTTCATCGTCACGCCCCAGAAAATGCAGAGCATACATACGGCAGCTGTTGCTATTGGCGACAGTATCCTTTTGAAGTACGGCTTCGAAGTCAAGGTCGGCTTCGGCTTTGTTGCCGTCGAAAAGCAGCAATTCGCCGCGCATCAGGTGCAGGTAAGGGTACTCGTCATCCATCTCGATACCGATATTGTATTCTTCTATGGCGGCTTTCCTATCACCCTTCATTTCATAGCACCAGCCACGCTTATAATATGCATACGCGTATGAGGGTTCTTCCTCAATGGCAGCCGTGAAATCGGCTATGGCAGCATCAAGGTTGCCAGAGAGGCGGTAATAATCACCACGCTGGCAAAGGGCTCGCCACGACGGGTCTTTCTCCATCGCCTTGGAGATGTCGGCAATGGCCATTTCATTCAAGCCAAGCTCACTGTAGCAATCGCTGCGATAGATGTTGATCTGGTCATAGTGGCCGAATTCTGCCTCCAGATCATCATAGGCTTTCACGGCCTCGGCATATTTGTGCGTCTCCTCGAAGAACTGGCACAGGAACGCTTTCCACTGGAAGGGACTCTCGCTTTTCTTTGCGCGTGATTTAAGGCTGGCCTCGGCATAGTTAGGGCGCTTGACCAGGACCTTCAAGATAGCCTCCGTATTGGCGTCATTATCCTTGTCGAACCAATCCAAGCCGGCATCAATCGCCTTGCTTGTCTCTCCAAGCTTGTCATACGCCTGCATCTTGAAACGATAGATCTCGGCATAGTCTGCATCGTACTTCTGGCACTTGTCCAGCAACGTCAGCGCCTCATGATACTGCTCACGCGTGACCATGTTCCGGGCAAGGCCAATCATGGCCGCCTGGTCCGCCTCATCGAGGGCAAGCATTTTATTGTAGATGACATCGGCGCCATCGTAGTCTTTCAGGCTATAAAGAGCCTGAGCATAATCAAACGAAATACTCTGCAGATTGTCCTTATCGTCCTTCTGTGCCAGCTCATAGGCTGTCTTGAAGGATGCGGCCGCACTCTGCCAATCTCCCATGTCCTGATAGACGTAGGCCTTCCACCAGTGCAGCGTTGAGTTCGCCACCTCGGTCTTTTTGGGCTTGTTTACCTTCAGGGCATGGTTGATGTCCTGGAGGGCCTGGCCAAACTCATGCTTGCGACGGAGCAGACGCGCCCGCAGGATCAATGCGTCCACATTGTCCGGAGTTTCCCGGAGCTGCTTGGTCACAAGGTCAAGCGCCTTGGCCTCGTCCTTCTCCTCGTTAAGGACCTCGTAGGCCTTCTTGAGGTTGTAGTCATTGTCGTTTTTCTTCTGGGCGTACACGTTAGTGCTCAGGAGGGTTAGCAGCAACGCTGCAAGAATAGTTGCAAAGTGTTTCATATGCGTGAAAGAAAAGGTTTGGTTTATAGTTTGAATAAATCGAATTGCTCACTAAGCTCCGGGGACAGGGAATGAATGATCTCTTTCATTCTCTCAATTACACCGCATAATTCACTGTTCTTCTCTTTAAGTTGTATAATGGTGACCTCCTGCCTTTTAATCGTATCGTCCATACGTAGGGCCTGAAGAACAATATCAGTGACTAAACTATCAGCTGCTTTCATACTCGTGGTTGTTTCGTTCGCAGATAAATACTCCCCGGGGCAAGATTCTTACACCTAAGTACACAAAAAAACCGCCGGGCATCGTCTGCTCGGCGGTTAATTTGTGCTTTGGGATGGCCCTTAGTATATAGACTTGAGGAATCTAAGAATCTTATGACGGAGCCGGGATTTACTGGTGTCAATAGTCCCGCCGCTCTTATGAGTGATTTCCATCATTTCTTCTTTCGATAATCCATCCTTCATCATCTGCAGAAGAAGCTGCTCGCTTTCATTCAACTTGGAAAGGAAATCGCGGAGCTGGGCAAATCTGCTATTCGAGGCAATCGCATCTTCAAGAAATGAAAACGGATCCTCAAATGGGATTTTCAGCTCTTCAACACCCTCCCCAATAAAGTCCAGTCTTTGTTTGCATCCGACTATTTTCTTCAGCTTCTTTGCTTCGCTGATGGAATAGTTCCTTGCAACTGTACAAGCCCAGGATTTGAAAGAGGCCCCACGTTCTGGATCATACGAGTCACATTTGTTAAGGATATGCAACGTGGCATTTTGAGTAAAATCTTTAACGTCAATGTATCCCTTATGCACCCAGGTGCCGGCGTACTTTGCAAGCGTGAACTGTACAGTCTCTGCAATGGCATTGACTATCGCTTCATTAAAGAATGCTAAGTTTCTTCCTACAGAAGAATTGCTTTCAGGTGATGAGTTCTGGGACATAAGGCGTGAAAGATTGAGGAGTTGACGGAAAAAGCATAAACGAGTTTATGCCTGCTAGAAAATCAATTCAGCACTCCTTGCAACTTCCCAACTGTCCAGAGCTCTATTTCAAAGAACTAATCGCCTTTTGGCTGCACAAACAATATACTTCTGTTCCGGAGATTCTTACACGAGAACGCGAAAATTTTATTATGCGGCATACAAATATAAGGATCTTTCCATAACAAAACAAAACATTTCAAGAAACCCCACGATATTCAGATACTTGATGTAAGAGTTGACAAATGAGGAGTATATAGTGTTTGTTGAGAAATAGAATATACCTTTATGAAAAAAAGCTTAACTTTGTATAATCCACGAGAAAGCACAACACAAATAGTTACCAATCGACCCATGGGACTACTGGTTTATAAAGTAAGCGATTTCTCTCACACCGCCGAGAGAGAGCAATACCGCACGATTTGTCAAAAGTTGAAAGCCCGTTATTCCGGGAAACCTGAACTATGCATCTTCGTCGTCAATTGGAATATTTATGACAGTGAACTTGACGGCCTTCTGATTAAGCAAGACGCCATTATAGCCATTGAATTTAAGGACTACGGAGGGAAGATAATAGCTGTAGAGAATGGAGACTGGAAAAAGGACGATGGAACGATTGTAAAGGGAGGCGTGAGAAAGAATCCTTATAAACAGGCTCAGATTAACAGGAGTAACCTGTTGAATGGATTGCGCGACAGTGGCTTTGTGAGCGCATCGAATCTCAAGCATATCTCCTCACTAATTGTTTTCAACCAGCCTATCGAGTTGGATGCCACCGGCATATCGCGTAAAACAAAGAGTTGGCTGCACATATGTGATAATGATCACTTTATCGACAAAGTCGAAGATATAACATCACCCAAAACGAATTTCACCGATGCGGAACTCGTTAAACTAGTGTCGGATCTGAATTTTGATTGTGGTGGAGATTCGCTGGATGAACGATATAGTGATTCGATAGACCCTCTATTGGAAGACATTCCGGAAGAGTATATGCCCCAACCTCAGGCATTGACAATTTCCAGTCTAGCCACCAGAGATAGCCTTCTCGCTGTCTCTGAAACCCTACCTGGGGCAAATGATTCTCAGATCCCTGCATACATCGGAATCGATTTTGGAACATCAACCACTGTCGTTTCCGTTGCAAGGTACTACGATAACAGGATGTCCTGCAAGACCGTTGAGATAGCTTATCAGACAGCAGAAGGCGTTGTTGGCCGAGACGAGCGGATAGCCACTATGCTGGCGGTAAAGAACGGGCGACTTCTGGCAGGAAGGGGTGCCGAAGAATTCAAGTATGACCTGGAGAAAAACGTGGATATTTGGTACTCTTTCAAGATGGAGCTTGGAGAGGATTTGGGAGACCAGTATTCAAAGAGCTGCAGGGAGGATCTCAAATCGCCGAAAGATGCAGCGAAGCTTTTCTTCAAGTACCTGAAGAAACAGATTGAAAAGAGTGTACATGCCTCGAGATATGACTACGCTGTTACGATTCCAGCCTCGTTTGAAGCGAATCAGCGGCGTGATCTGATTGAGGCGCTTGAGTTCAATGGTATCAACATCAGTAAGCAGGCTCTCATCGATGAACCGAATGCGGCCTTCCTTAGTAATGTCATAGAGGACCAACTCTCCAGCAAATCAATGATGCTAAGACCCGACAGCAACCTGTCGATCTTGGTTTTCGACTACGGTGCGGGCACATGTGATGTTTCCATCCTCGAGGTGGGTCTGGACCAACGAGGTGCATACTCGAAGAACCGTGCCATTTCCCGTTTTGAGAAATGTGGTGGTGATGATATCGACCGTTGTATCGCTTCAAGAATTTTGTTCCCTCAGATCCTTGAACAGATTAAGGAACACGAAGAAGATTTGAGGCAGAATAAGAAGAATTATTTGATAGATCATCTGATGAAACCCGCAGAACTCCTCAAGATTGAAATTTGTGAGAGGGTCGCAAATCAGATGACCGACGGTATTCTCCCCCCGCTGGCAATGAGCGACGAGATTGTAACATTGAATTCTTCGTACCGATTTGAATTTGACGGCCGGTGGGTGGTGTTTGAGAATCCTCATATGTCTTACAGGGAGTTCAATGATATCATGAAGAACTTCCTTAAGCAGGATTTCAAAGAAACGGATGAATTCAACAGTATCTTTAAGAGTATCAATTCTGCTGTTGAGAAGTCCGGCCTGTCTAAGAACGACATCGACTACGTCTTGTTGATAGGTGGTAGCTCCTACAATCCATACATTCAGTATGCGTTGCGTGAGCATTTCAACGAATCAACTTTAAGGATACCTCGAGACCTGCAAGCCCATGTTTCCCAAGGTGCGGCAATCCATTCCCTGATTTACAATGGGCTTGGGCATAACATTATCAATCCGATTTCCAGCGAGCCGATATTTGTCGTAACCAGGGGAATTAGGAGTCAGCGCGTTCTGGTGCCTGCCGGAACGTATATGCCGAGCGATGATATGCTGATTGATGACCTGGAGACCAGTAAGGAAGGGCAATCCTGCATTGAACTTCCCATTTGCGTCGGGAATGTCAATAAGATTCTCTGCAATTTTGTCATCCAAGCGCCGGATGGCAGTGGGTTCCATCAAGGCGAGAGCGTAAAATTGAAGATAAGGCTTACTGCTGACAAGCTCTTGAAAGGACACGTTGAGGTCCGTGGCAGAACTTATGAGATTGATCCAATCAATCCGCTTTCAAACAAGTCGTTGTCTCCTGAGGAGGCGGCTATTTTGAGGGCGCAGCGTGTCGTGAACAATGATGCCAGTCGGCATGATGGTAAGGCCAGTGTTTCTACGCTGCAGGACCTTGCCCAGGCCTATAAGGATGCCGGAAAGCATCTTGATGCCGCTGAGACCTATGAGGATATCAATGAGCTTTATCCCGGTACGATTTCTCTAAACAACATAGCGTTGGAGTATGGAGAAGCGGGGAAACAAAAGAAGAAAGTCAAGATGTTAGAGGAGGCCTATAAGGAATCTCCCAATGACGCAACGATAATCTTTAATCTAGCTTATAACATTAAAGGTGACGACTCAAAAAGATATAAAGAACTCATGGAGAAATCCATCTCACTAAGTCCGAATGATCCCTGTCACCTTTATGACTTTGGCTGCTGGCTTCGTAATCATAATGAGCGGCAACGCGGCCAGGATATGATTGACCAGGCGCTTCATATTTGGGATGAGCGTTTTATGCATGGCCGTATGAAGAGCTGGGATTACAGCTGGTATATATCCGCACTCGAGAGTATTGGCGAATACTCCAAGGCCCGCGAAGTTCGTGATGCTGAAAAGAAATCAAAGGTTAACGCATTCAATACTGATAATCTAACTCAAATCAGATAATTATTATGCCTTCTTGGATTATACGACGGGACAGACTGGACCCGGACCAGAGAGGAATTGTTGATGCTCCAATCAACAATAATATGTGGATCGCAGGGTTTGCCGGAAGCGGCAAGTCCGTGATACTTGTGCATAAGGCTATAAAGATTTTAGAGAACAACCCCAGCGCAAAAGTGTTGTTTGTGGTCTATACGCAAAGCCTTGTGGATTTGTTCAGAACCGGACTCGCCACTCTGGGACACCAGGGAATCGAGGTCAAGACCATCTACGAGTTTATGGATGGCGGCAATATGTACGACTACATTTTATGTGATGAAGTGCAAGACTGTACCGACTCGATGATCCGAGAGATTAAGAGCCGCGCCCGCCGTAATGTAATTGTTGCCGGCGATAAGTTCCAGTCTATCTACGAGCAGGATGTACGATATAAGGAGCCCACCATCGATCCTCAAACACTCACTCGTAGCATTTCCGCTCAGATTTCAGAGCTTACAAAAATATACCGTCTAACGCCTTCCATCATTGATGCAATTGACCGATTCCTTCCCTCGATGAGGCTTGCCATTAATGGCAGACCCAACGCGGAAAAAGTAGATGTGAGCATCAAACTGTGCAAGTGCAACAGCAAAAGGGAAGAGAGCACATACGTGTATGATAATGCGGAGAGATATATTCGTCAAAACGAGAGGACGGCGATTTTATTCCCTCAGCATAAAGAGTGCATAGAATTTGCAAACTATCTATTGGACAGCAAAGGGAAACCCCAGTGGGAAACGGAGCTGAATAAGTATAACAAACCAGACTTTGGTTCGTTGAACCGCCATTTGGCTGCTAACGGAATCAAGTTGATGTACGTGGGGAATGGCTATGGGTCATTAAAGGAGGCTGAAAACAAGAGCATTGGCGTCCTTATGACATATCAGTCTTCGAAAGGCTTGGACTTTGAACATGTCTACCTGCCGTTCGCCAGCAGTAATATGTTTATTACGTATAACGATGGAAGAAGTAAAACCATTTTCATGGTTGCGATGTCAAGGAGCAGTAAGAATCTCACGATTACTTACTCCGGACAGCTTTTCCAGTACGTTACCTCTTTCAGGTCTCTATGTACAGAGATTAATCCAAATGCGCCGACGACCACCGTTTCATCCTCACGAGGAGGGGATTTTGACTTCTAGTATATGAATGTTTCATTAATAGACAAAGAATTATTTGCCAGCCTGTTAAGGTATGGCGAAGTCATTCTGCCGGATTATTCTTTCTCTGTAATCTCGGAAGAATTACCTATAGAAGAGGCGTTGAGGGTGATATTGCGGTCCGGCAATCCGATTGAATATCCCTCTCAGTATATAATCGTCCTATATGATTGCCACGACAAATCCAACATATTGCCGATTAGCGCAGTAAAAGAGTTGGTAGCAACAGATGCCGATGGAAGACGTCTGTTTGCATCTCAATTCAGAGAGGATTTGATTATCCAGCCTGAAAGGTATAAGGCGGTATTCCAGGAATATCTGGATGATGATTTTCAAAAGGCGAAGATTAAGAAAGGCATTGTCTCATTCAGAACGCTCTGCGGCTTGGAAGTAGCAGACAATTATGACGATGAGGTTAGTATTATCTATCATGGTATTTCAAACCGGATTAGATATCGCCATCATTTCCAGCTACCGGCTGAAGAACGTAACGAACCATACGCACTTATGATTTCGTACGATCGTCATGCTCCATACCCGAGAGCATGGGCTGGATATTTTTATGACGTTATCGAGACCTTCTGCTATCATCGAGATCCTAATCTGGGGTATTCCGAAACTGTCATTGAAGGAACGGGCATCTATAAACTAATCAATGCTCTTCCTAAGGATGCGTCATCCAAAATGATTAACGAGGCGATAAAGGATGAAAAGTTCACACAGTTTTGTAATGAGTTCTTTAACAAGCCCGGCGGCTATTTGGTTCCTTATATCTTCTTTATTCTTCGAGACAGATTTAGGGTTGCTGAATCATACTCAACTCAGGCTAATTTGATTCAGCAGATAAAGAATCAGTTCCCGGAAGCTTTTGATACTGCCAGTACATTTGTGGGCGGTTTCTTTGGTTACGAGAAGTTCTATGATGACTATTATACTGCATTGAATCTTCCCATCTTAAGGAGCCAAAAGCCCTTTCGTTTACCGGAGCCGGTGGAGCCGGTTCCTAACAAGGCTAAAGAAGCTCCTGAAATAGTAGACTCAAAACCGGTTGAGGCAAAGGACGCACCCGCTCCCGAAAAGGGCAAAGCACCAGAAGGTAAAACACCTGAGACACCCATCCCGGATGCCGATGGGGCCGCAGAAGTGAAAGAAGCTGAAGGTGAGGGCGCACAAGCAGCGACAGCACCAGGAGAGGAGAGAGCACCTGAAAACAAACCTAAAACTGCCACAGAGCCGCCGATTGAGCCACAGACTTTAGCTGAGGTCGGTCTTGATGGAACGCCTCTATATAGAAAACTCTATATGATTATTGATTCTGTCCTCTCTAAAGGGAAAGAAAAAACAGGCATTCTTTCAGGACTTGAGAAGCATAAAGACAACGATGATGAACTCCTGGAGATACAGGCTCTGTTCATTGCCAAAAATGACAAAAGAGACATCGTGAAGGAAAAGCTTGGGCTTGACACTTATCCCACCAGGTCAATGAATAAAATTAAGGAATATTTCAAAAGTATA
>Ga0310786_10006656_pt1 | contig 15289 bp, 17 predicted proteins | sample AusTroGonzalo_MG_FD_203881 | JGI IMG/M metagenome (GOLD analysis project Ga0310786, IMG submission 203881) | Bovine rumen microbial communities from tropical cattle in Woodstock, Queensland, Australia - Gonzalo_03 (v2) (version 2) | ecosystem: Host-associated > Mammals > Digestive system >... | reverse complement strand
TTTTTTTCTGTTTCGGATAATACCTGCGTATTGGTGCCACTAAATTCTGCAAAGAAAGCATCAAATTGTAATTCTTGGTAGTTTTGTATATTTTTTTCTTGGTGTTTTTTTGCAGTGTCGGCCAAAATTTTTATTAAATTATCAATAGCACCCTCAATCTGGTTTGCATCTGGTGTTTTGTCATCAAGTGTAACTGAGTTATTAGTTTTTGAAACAAAAAATGTGTATTTATAACCCTTTGCTATTTTTTGTTTAGACAAAATATATGATGGATTGTCGGGTTTTTCAGGGTGTTCAGCCGATACTTCATATAATTTACAGGTTTCTTGGTGCCCTTTCTTTACATATTCAACAATGACACGGTAAGTATGTATTAAATAGTATGTAAAATCAAATAATCGTTCAAACATATATGATTGGTCGTTTGTTTTATTAGCATAAATATATCGTAAAAATAAGCGTTGTCCAGCTTTTTGTAAAATTAAACAATATAAAAACACTGCCGATTTCGGCAGTGTTTTTTTTTATATTTTATCCCCTGATTGACGGTTTTACCTGCTCTGGCTTTTCGTCGTCGTTATCGTCGTTATCGTCGTTATTATTTGGTTCCTTGTTATGACTCGCCGTGTCTGGAACACACACTATGGAATACGGGAACGTGGCATATTGTGGATCTTCTTTGTAATTATCTGGACATTTAAACCCATGAAATTTAAGATCCTGGGCATAACTTTCGTTATTAGTTGATTCTTTGAAGAATTTTTCCATTATCTCTGGATTAACATAATTGTTTCCAGAATGCTGATAGTCAGAAAACAGCATAGGTATACCATATGGTTGAGATTGTTTTTTCCAATTTAATTCGGTACGCGATGTCACAAAACCAAAATAAACACCACTGGTTGCAGTAGAAGAAATATTTCCATCAGAACATCCTCTTAGTGAAAATGTTAATGGATCTGGAACGCACCATTGATAACAATTGCCGCTGTCGTCTTTGTATTTAAACGGAGTCCGTGAAAAACACGGATAAGATGATGTTTTGCAACTGATTTTTTGAGCCGTTTTACCCACAGCACGACCAGTGCTGGCGCGTGGGCCTATAAATTCATAACCCTCTTTGCATTGTTCGTCGCCGCTGTGTATGCATTCCCAGTGATATCCAGATTCAGTGCCTAAAACACTATCTTCTGTATTCGGAACCAACACGTATTCACCGTCTTCGCCACAAAGATTAAAATCATTGTTAGGAATACAATAGCACGGACATTGGTCGACAGCGTCAACTTCCAGATTTAACATACCTCCTGAATAATAACCCGCAGGTTCGCCATTTGGTCCGGTCATGTTTTTGCAGTTTATCGCACATTGTTCAGCTTCTGTTTCGCCACATGATGTCACGCAGGTTGCCGTCACATATGACGGAGAATATGATGTGTGTTTGACCGCCTCGGACAGACAATTAACGGCCCATTCATTACTGTTTGTATCACAATCTTCTGGGAAGCATACACATTGTTCATCCTTGCCACATTGATTTTTAAGCACTTTACCATAATAACCAGAAAGGTTGGTTTTACATAAAACTTCACATTCGTTATCGTCCGGAATAGGTGGTTCTGGTGGAAGCGGTGGTTCTGGTGGAACAGGTGGAGTCGGCGTTATAGTCTTTTTTGTTACATAAACCAATTGGCCAGTTTCTGATAATCCATTCACGGGTGTTTCAAGAAAATGGCTGCCCACAGAATCCACAGTTAAAACGTAATCGTCATCACCATCATCGTTGAATATCCCAAACAAATAGGCGCTTTTGTAATATGTTTCAATTACGGATAACATACTTCCAAATTGTTCCTGTTGAATAGCATTAGAATATGTTACCCAATAAGCGTATTTTACACCAGTTTCTGAATCGCAATCAATAGGGCTATATTCTTCTGTCACACAGAAATAGTCAGCGTTTGCTACGCCATAACGTTCCGCACATTTTTCATCTACTTCGTCAATACCGCTTATAAAATCGTTGTGCGTAACAACGACACATTCGGCCATCGCATGCAAATCGGACATTTCAATCACATTATTGTCGTCCATATTTGATAGATTTTGCGAAGGACTATACATGATATAATATCCAATCATGATAATCGTGGTTAAAAATAATAAAAAAATATTCATCATTCCCTCTTGCGATTTATTAAAAGTATAGCTAATATAATAAAGTAGTTCAATAGAAAAAAGACATGAAAAGTTTATTTTTGATTTTATTTATTGCTGCGTGCAGTTTTCACCCTGTGTTTTCTGGAAATGACACAGATGTTTATGTTGCGCCTATAATGGGTATTAACGGTATTGAATTGCGTAACGCTTTGAACGCAAAATTCGGTGGTTTGCATGAAACAGGTGCTAAATATACTTTGGTCGTAAATTTGAATGACCCAATCACACAATATAAAGCTTTTGAAAGAACAGGGGATGCTACCTGGCAAGAAGTGAAGTTAACCGCGACTTATGTTTTGAAAGACGGCGACAAAGAAATTGCCAAAGGTACCGAATCTGCATCGGAAAGTTATACTTTTGTTCGTTATTTGGTTGCGTCAAATGCGTCGTATAATAATGCGATAACGAACACTATACAAATATTGTCTGAAAAAATAGGTCTGCGTGTGATTGCCGAGACGCAAAAAGCTAATCTTGATTAAGATATGAAGTGGAAAGAAAGTGATTTTAATTCTGGAATAATGAATATCAAGGCGGTTTTGATATATGGTCCAGATGCAGGATTGGTTGATGAATATTGTGATAAAGCAATCGAAAAATTAGAAATAGAGAAGGATAATTTATTAGCGATTGATGCTGATGAATTGCGCGAAAAGCAAGATGCTGTGTTCGCAGAAAGTTGCAGCCCATCTATGTTTGGGGGGCGCAAAGCAATTATTATCGCAGGGGCTGGCGAAAGCGATTACAAAATAATATCAGAATTAGTAACAACATCATCTTTGTGTGCGACAGTTATAATTACTGCGGGCGATTTGCGTGTTGGATCTTTGCGTCGGTTATTTGAAGATGGTCCAGATATTGCATGTTTGGCATGTTATACTGATGATGCGAAAACATTAGAAGCACTTATTCGCAAAGAATTATCTGCATCTGTGGGTATTCAGCAAATTACACCTGATGCTATGTCATATATGTTATCGCATATGGGTGGTGATCGTGGTATTACGCGCAGTTTTTTAAAAAAGATTGCTATATATGTATCGGATAAGCATATTGTTGATTTAGAAGATGTTGAAAAATGTTTACCAGATACATCTGCGACCAGTGCTGATGATTACATGTATTCAATGACAGCTGGACATATAAATCAAACGATGATTGCGCTGGATCGGTTGATTTATGGCGGTGCAGATGCAAATATGTTAATTCGTATGTTGTATAATCATTTTAACAAATTATTGATTGCTGTGGTTGATGGGCAATTGCCACGTTTGTTTTGGAAAGTTGCCGATAAATTTAATTTAGCCGTAAAAATATGGCCTGAAAACGAAATTGTAAATGTGTTATCTAAATTGAATGATTTGGAAAAAATTAGCAGAACCAGTGGAATGCAACCTGAAATTTTAATTCGTGATTTTTCATTAAAATTGTCTGTGCGTGCTGCCAAGTTGGCTTTAAAACGAAGGAAATAAAAAATGTTAGCATCAGTTTATGCCCCAAAAGATTTTAAAAGATTGCGCGTGTCGGGTGATTTAGTTGCTCGTTGCTTTGATTTTATTACCCCGCATATTGTTGCCGGAATTTCTACCGGTGAAATTGACAGGTTAGTTGCACAATTTTTAAAAGAAAATGGCGCACGTTCATCTGATTTGGGATATATGGGATATCCAAAAAGTATTTGCACTTCGGTTAATGATGTTATTGTACATGGTATTCCAAGTGACGATGTGATTTTAAAAGATGGCGATATTGTAAATGTTGATTTAACTGCTGAATATCATGGTTTCCATGGTGATGCGTCGCGCATGTTTATGATTGGAAAGGTTTCAAACAAAGCACGTGAATTGGTGCAAACTTGTCAGGACGCATTGAACGCAGCAATTTCAATTTGTGCCCCAGGTGTTCCTTTGTCCGAAATCGGAAAAACAATTGAATCGGTTGTGTTACCACATGGTTTTTCAATTTCGCGTGATTTTGTTGGACATGGTATAGGCAAAGTTATGCACGATGATCCACAAATTTATCATTTTTACGATAAAATGTGGGACAATGTGAAAATGGTTCCAGGATTAGTCTTTACAATTGAACCAATGATAAATACTGGAAAACCAGATTGTAAAATTGATGCTGATGGATGGACGGCCCGAACAGTTGATGGTGGATTGTCTGCTCAGTGGGAACATACATTGGGTATAACAGAGGACGGTGTGATTATATTCACAGAAAAAATGATAAATGATTAAAAATCAAGAATTACAATCTTTACAACAGGGTCATCGAGAACGTTTGCGTAAAAAGTTTCTTGATGGCCAATTGACTGAATATGAAATTTTGGAATTATTATTGACTTATGCAATCCCCAGACGCGATGTGCGTATGTTATCACGACAGCTTTATAAAAAGTATGGCAGCATACAACAATTATTGTCTGCACCAATTGAATCTTTGGTGGATAATGATGGTATCAAAGAAAACACAGCTACTTTTTTCAAAGTTCTTCATAAATTGACGACATTGGAATATAAATATACTTTGGATAATGCGCCGGTATTTCATAATCAAAAAACTTTGGAAAATTATTGTAAATTGATTGTTGGGGGCAAATCCACAGAAGAATTTCATGTGTTATACCTGGATTCACAATTCAAGTTAATCAAAGATGAATTACACAGTGCTGGAACTGTTGATTGGGCTGCTGTTTATACAAGAGAAATAGTCAAAAAGGCGTTGGATTTGAATGCGCGCAGTGTGATTTTAGTTCATAATCATCCAACACCTTTTGTTGCATTTTCAACCCAAGATATCGATATTACCGTGGAATTAGAAAATACTTTGAACGCGCTTGGAATCACAGTATATGATCATTTGTTGGTATCTGGTGATATCATTTATTCTGCGCGAAATATGCATTTACTGGATAAAATGTGTAAATAAATTAAAATCTGTATTCTTAATAATTTTCAGATGGTTCATCTGGTACTACTGCGCCAGAATCAATAACATGAAAATCTTCATAAAGTAAAAATTCATCTGATTTTGCAAATTTTTTCTTTCTTAGTTCGTTTAATTCTTGGACGGCTGACAAAGATACACGTTTCGTTTCGCATTTCCATGAAGCCAAATCAGGAACATCCAGTGCTTTTGCGATTGGTTTAGCAACACTTAAAACACATAACATCAAAAACAGAGATTTTGCGTTGTTAAATAATGAATTTATTTTGGCACCATTTTTTATGTAAAGTATTCCCCAGCCAAACAATATTATGGCCGTCAAAACCATAGCGGCAATCCAGGCATAATTAAAGAATGTATCGAATGCTGGATATATACATGATGGATCGGTAAAAACAATATCTGAACCTTCGATTTTGACGTTCTGTAATCCAGAATTACGCAATAAACGGATGATTTCGTCTGTGTTCATCTTTTATCTCTTGGATGATGCGTTTGTGAAAAATCCAGGAACTGAAAATTCTTCATCGTTCGCAGCTAATCCAGCCCAACCGAACAAATCGCCCAGGCCTTGGTCTTTGTGTTTTGATGGTTTGAACGGTAAAATATTGCGCAATTTGCCAATTTTGCTGCGAGATGATGTTTTGTTTTCAGCTGCAATTTTATCTTGGTTTTGAACAAATTCAGTTGCAAGTTGTTCCAGTGTTGCATCTATGTTTTCTTCTTCGTCTGTGGTTGGAACAATATCATCTTTGTCTTCCGGCTGTAATTCATCCAAAACATCTTCGGCCAAAGGTTGCATTTCAGATAATAGTTTTTCTAAATCCGGTTCTGTATCGTTTTCTGGTTCAACAATTTCACCAGATTCAGACATTTGTTCAATTTCTTCGGGGTCTAATGTTTCAGATTGTATTTCAATATTTTCTGGTTGTTCTGCCGTTTCAGAATCAGTTTCGGAATCGGTGTCTGAATCATTCACAGACAATATAGACAAAATGGGAACGATTTTTTCTTCCTGGTTATTTTCAATATATTCTTCTGCTGGTTCTTCGACAGGTTCTTCATTTGGTTTTTCTTCTGGGACCACTTCCGCAGCTTCTTCGCGTTTGCGTGTCCGTTTGCGTTTTGCAGGTTTTGGTTCCGGTTCAACTGTTACTTCTGGAACGATTTCTTCTTCTGTTTCTGCTTCTATTATTTCAGGCACTTCGATTTTTGGTTGAATTTCAACAATTTTTTCAGAAATGTTTGTTTCTGGAATTTCAGGCGTGTCGACAACAGATTCGGTGTGTTCGACGGTGTTTGTTGATAATCCTGCGTCATCTTGGTCCACAGGAACACCAAATAATACAGTTGTTTTGTCCAGATTCAGCGCGTTTCGGACTTCATCAAATGCTGCGCGTATGTCTGCAACATCAAAAAATTCACTGCCAGATATATATATGATTTTGGTTTTCATGCAAATACTCTTCTTTTAATGATAACAGTATATCACATTTTGGGGTTGAACGCATATAAAAAATATTTTACAATGCAAAATATGACGGACATAAAGCAACAAATTTTTCAAGAACTGGATTCCATAGAGGTATTGGCCCAACATCTGCGGTCAGATGTGAATAGTGCCAGCAAACAAACTGATTTGGAAGTAGCGATTTTGACGAAACAAATCAAAAATTTGCGCGAAAAAAACGAACGGGCTAAAAGTTTAATTGAAAAATCTGTTTCTATATTGGAAAAGTTGAAAAAATGAGCGTAGTTTCTATACCTATTGTTAACAGAAATTATCCGATGGGCTGTGAAGATGGCCAGGAGGGACGCCTGATAGAGCTGGGGCGTATGGTTGATACTCGCGCACGTCAAATTTTAGATAAAATCGGACCATTACAGGAATCTGCGCTGTTGGCGACTTTGTGTATAGTTTTAATTGATGAAATACAAAACAGAAAACAGACGCCAACCGTGACGGACGAAGATTTACACGAAATATTGGCGCGAATTCGTGAAATAAAACATAAAATGTCATAAAAAAAACCGGCATTGCCGGTTTTTTGTTAAAGTTTTTTTCCAATTTCTGCGGCTGTATCACACATACGATTTGAAAAACCCCATTCATTATCGTACCAAGCGGTTACATGTAAAACATTTCCATCAATAACCTTGGTTTGAGAAGCATCAAATATAGCACTGTGTGCATCGGTTGTGAAATCTTTTGATACAAGCGGTTTATCGTTATATGCCAATATCTCAGATTTTGCAGCACGCATCGCGGCATTGACAGATTCCACAGATATTTTCTTATTCATATTTAAAACCAATTCAACAACAGATACATCTGGGGTCGGAACACGAATTGCGATGCCGTCCATTTTGCCAGCCAATTTTGGTAAAACCAAACCAATTGCTTTGGCTGCGCCAGTACTGGTTGGAATCATAGATAAATTTGCCGCACGTGCGCGACGAAAGTCTTTGTGGTTTTTATCTAATAATTGTTGATCCCCGGTGTATGCGTGCACCGTGGTCATCCAGCCATTTTTTATCCCAAATTTTTTATCCAGAACATTTAACACGGGTGCCAAACAATTTGTTGTGCACGATGCATTTGAAATTATAAGGTCTTTTTTTGTTATGGTCTTTTCGTTCACACCAAAAACTATTGTTTTATCAGCCCCAACAGACGGAGCAGATACCAACACACGTTTTGCGCCACAATCAATATGAACGCGTGCTTTGTCCGCTACTGTGAATACCCCTGTGCATTCCATAACGATATCAATTTTCATCCTTTTCCATGGTAATTTAGATGGATCGCGTTCAGATAAGCATTTTATTTTTTGATTGCCAACAACAATATATTCGCCGTCCAGTTTTACATCCATAGGCAATTTTCCATGAACTGAATCATATTCCAACAAATATGCGTTTTGTTCGGCAGGTGCTAAATCATTTACTGCGACAAATACTAAATCTTTGCGGCCTGATTCCAAAGCAGCGCGCAGAACCAGACGACCAATACGACCAAATCCATTGATTGCAATACGTGTTTTTTTCATTGTTTATTCCTTTCCTTGTCACTGGTTATATAATACCACGATATAGGTATAAAATACAATTTGATTTTTTTCTATCAAAAACTTGAAAAAAGAAATGCCGGATTTTATAATATTTTCTATGAAATGTGATTCAATAATTATTGCAGGACCGACTGCTTCGGGTAAATCTGATTTTGCGCATCAATTGGCAAAGCGTATAAATGGTGCGATTATAAATTGCGACAGCGTCCAGATTTATCGTGGAATTGAAAATATATCTGCATCACCATTTGCGGGTCAGATTCAGAACGGTTTTGATGAAATTGATGGTGTTCCATATAAATTGTTTTCTGTGTTGCCTGTGTCCGAACATATAAGTGTTGCGGATTATTTACAGCTGGCGCGTGATGCCGTGAACGATGTTACAAAAATGGGTAAATTTCCAATCTTTGTTGGGGGCAGTGGTTACTATATAACTGTTTTAATAAACGGAATTTCGCCAATTCCTGATGTTAGTGAAGAAAACAGAAATAAAGCACGTGATATGGTTAAAAAATGTCCAGATGCTGTGCGTAAATTATTGCCTGAAGATTTTGTGCCAACCGATCCGCAAAGAACTGCGCGCGCATTGGAAGTGTTTTTGGAAACAGGAACTTCTTTGACACAATGGCAAAAGTTGCCACGACGCGGGGCTTTGGTGCCAAATGCTTATAAAGTATTGATATTGCCAGATAGTGATTTGTTGTTAAAACGTATCACAAACCGTATTCCAGAAATGATAGATGGTGGCGCGTTAGATGAAGCAAAATATTTAATAGCAAACAATCTGAACGAAGAACGCGCAATTGGTGCAAGTCAGATTTGTAAAATGCTGCGCGGGGAAATTTCGCGTGAAGAGGCCATAAACGATTGGATTTTAAAAACAAAACAATATGCGAAACGTCAGCGCACTTGGTATAAAACACAATATGTACCTGATTTTACAGTTCCAAATGTACCAAATGAAAATGATATAGAAAAAGTTGTAAAGCAAATCAATTAACGTTTTGATTTGTTCTTGTTCAAAATATCAAGATAGCATTTTTTAACGGTTTTATCTAAACCGATTTTGCGCATTTTTTTGCGAACCCACACTAAACCACGAAATTCGTTTTCAGTTGGTGCATAATTTGCCCATTCCCAATCAATTATGCCAGTAACAACCATTGTTTTTGGATTAACCAATATATTGCTGCACATATCACCGTGAATCCAGCTGAAATCTTTTTGTGTTGGCTGGGTTCGTAAATCTTCAATTGTATCGGGCAGTGCGAATGATTTTTTATATATGAATTCTGCCAATTGACGACTAATTTGTTTTTGATGTTTTTTTATTCGAGATGTTGAAATATTGACCAATAATTTGCCCGGTATAAAACCAGATTTATAAAATGTGTACCCGTCAATTGTTACGAATTCTATATTCGGTATTTGTATAGTGCAAAATGGACGAATTGCATCTGTAATACGTTTTTCGCGTGTAAAACGGTCAAAATTTATTGTTTCATTGTTGTATTTTCGTACTTTGAAAGTTAACTTATTATCAATAATAAAAACAATACTGCCACCGCCCTTGGTCAGACGGATTTTTTTGAAATCTAAATTCGGATACGCATTACGCAAAGCGTTTAATTTATTGCGATAATCAAACAAGACCGTCACACGCAAATAATTGCGCCATTTTTTAACGGGTATAATCGCAAAAAATCTATCGGCGAACTCAAATAGAAATTTCCACATAAAAATCCTGTTTTCTTCAACTATTAAATGATTATTGAAAAAAAGAAAAAAAACAAGTATTTTATAACTATGTTCAAATCAGGTGATATTGTAAAAGTTTTAATTCCAAATGTCATAAACACGGGTTATGACTACCGTTTGACATCTGATGCTGATGTTGGAAACTTTGTTCGGTGCAGTGTTATGAACCGCCAATATATCGGTGTAATTGTTGGTGTTGGTGATAGTAATCTGGATGCGTCAAAAATAAAATCAATAATTGAAGTGTGTAATTTGGGACGTCTGTCTGAATCTGATATAAAGTGGATATATAAAATGTCCGAATGGACTTTGATGGCGCCTGGGGCTGTGTTGCGATTGATTATAAATGTTCCCGATGCGTTTAATCCGCCAATTTTGGAACAATTATATTCATATAATTTTGATGCGAAATGTAAAATGACCGAATCGCGACAACGTGTGGCGGATGCTTTTCAATCTAATGATAATGACGCGATGTCGGTGAATGATATTGTAAACATAGCGCATGTCAGTACCAGTGTTGTAAAACAGATGATAAAAAATGACGTGTTAGTACCTGTGTTAGAACGTGAAAAAACGAAAAATACATATAATTATCAATATACGGATACGGGTGCTGTGGTGTTAAATGATGAACAACAATCTGCGGCTGACGTGATTGCAGGTGCAATTAAACGCGATGAATTTTCTGTACATTTATTGGATGGGATAACTGGTTCTGGTAAAACCCAGGTCTATTTTGATTCTGTGTTGCGTGCGTATGGTATGGGAAAATCTGTATTATTGATGATGCCTGAAATTGCTTTAACTGCTCAGTTTATATCGCGATTTGAAAAACGTTTTGGTGCGCCACCTGTGGTGTGGCACAGTAATTTAACTGCTGCACGTCGTCGTGATATTTGGCGTGGTGTCGCGAATGGTTCAATACGAATAATTGTTGGAACACGCAGCGCTTTGTTTTTACCGTGGCAAAATCTGGGGTTGATAGTTGTTGATGAAGAGCATGATACATCATACAAACAGGAAGATATGGGAAATTATCACGCACGCGATATGGCAATTTTGCGTGCCAAAATCGCAAATTTTCCGGTTGTTTTGGCCAGTGCGACTCCATCTTTTGAAACGCTTTATAATGTTGCGCGCGGAAAATATAATCGGCTTCGTTTAATGTCGCGATTTGGTGGTGCCCAGTTGCCAAAAATTGAAACCATAGATATGCGAGAACAAAGACCGTTGCCATATAAAACAGATAAAGATTCAGAGACAGAAATTTCTGGAAATTTATCTCCTGTTTTATGTGATGCAATCACAGAGACATTAAATCAAAATAAACAGGTTATGTTATTCATAAATCGTCGTGGTTTTGCACCAATCGTTCAATGTAAAAAATGTGGTTGGGTTGCAGAATGCCCAGATTGTTCTATTGGATTAAATTATCATAAACATCTTGGAAAAATGGTGTGTCATATGTGTGGTAAAGCCGCCGCTTTCCCAGATAAATGTCCCCAGTGTGGAAATGAAGTTTCGCTGCGTGGTGCAGGGCTTGAAAAAATCGAAGAAGAAATATTACATAAATTTCCAAATGTTCGGACTGCGCTGGTGTCCAGCGATACAATTGTATCACGTGAAGCGTTGGAACGCTTGGTCACAAAAATGGAAGACGGCGAAATAGATATCATTATTGGGACACAGATTTTAGCCAAAGGTCATCATTTTCCAAATTTGACTTTGGTTGGTGTTGTTGATGCGGATATGGGATTGTTTGGAACTGATTTTCGTGCGGGTGAACATACTTTCCAACAGTTATTCCAAGTTGCAGGTCGTGCGGGTCGTGGTGAATTTCCTGGACGTGTGTTGTTACAAACATATCAACCCGAACATCCTGTGATAACTGCGATTTGCGCGGGTAATCGTGATGAATTTATGGAATCTGATATGGCTTCGCGTAAGATTGCAAAAATGCCACCATTTGGTCAATTAATAGCCGTCATAGTTGAATCTGATAAAGAACAAGTGTTGAAAAAATATTGTCAGCGGTTATCAGATGTTGCACCAAATCTGAACGGTGGAAAAATTATGGGGCCAATCGCAGCACAAATTTATCAAATACGAAATTGGTATCGTATGCGTTTTTTGGTTTCAGGACCATCCCAGGCAAATTTACAACCAATCGTTCGTGCTTGGTTAAATAAAACAAAACAACCCGCGAATGTTCGCATAAAAATAGATGTGAACCCACAAAGTTTTATGTAATTTTATACAACTTCGGTAACTGCGCGCAAAGCGCCATCACGCGATAATTGAACAACACGAATTTTGCGTTTCATTTCTGCAATTAAATCAGTTCTGTCGTACGCAGGTTGTGTGTGTAAAATACGGTCTGCAAATGCGGCGTACGCAGCTTCTGCTGATTCTGCGTGAATTGTAGTATAGAAATGATCGTGCCCAGTTCCCAACATTTCCCAAAGAACCGATGCGTTATCCGTAGATATTTCACCACCAATAATTACATCAGGTGTCATACGAACAACCAAATCTAAAAGACGAGCATAATTAAAATCGTTAGTTTGTTCTGTTCGTGATAAAACAAAATGGACACGATTTTTCTGTGGAACGTGAATTTCACGTGCATCTTCGACAGTTATAACACGACTGTTTTGATCTATCAATGTCAACATATGATTCAAAAATGTTGTTTTCCCAGTTGATGTGGCACCACTGATTAAAATAGGACTACCGTCGTTGATTGCAGATATTAACCTGTCATACGGGTCATCGGGACGAATCGATTTACGTTGTTTTATTTTTAATAATTTTTTCCCTTTGGATAAATGATAGTTTTCAAAACTGGTTTCAGGGACGCCACCCCCACGAATATTCAGCGCAACACCCCCAGTTACATCATTTTCATCATATTGGACATTGGGGCCCGCGATTGCAGAAAATCTATGATTACCGGGTAAAGTTGCATACACAACTGGAATTCCGCGAATCGGGTCAAACGGTCGTTCATATATGTTCGCCACAGTATGAATTAAATCAATCAGATATTGTTTTGATAAAATTTCTGCGCTGTATGATACCCACGGAACGCGCGCATCGTGCAGGCGCATCCAGACTTCGCCAGCGTGGTTTATCGCGATTTCTTCAACAAAGGAAGGCTTATAAAATTCTTCCAATGGTTTTAATAAAGATTCCAATACAATATTTGCCATGTTTTTTATTTTATCATAAATCGTGGCTTGAATCAAAAAAGTTTATTTGGTAGAATATAATTAAATAGAAAGAGAAGGAACCATGAAAAAATCACTTTTTTATTTATTTTGTGCGGCATTCGCGTTATGTGCGTGCGGCGGCTCTCGGTACGATAATGATGACACTATGGGATCATATAACGATGAAACCAGTGGATATATGACCGAAAGGAACGAATATGCGAACCTCGATTCGTATAAACCAAAGTCTATGGCTGAACGTGAAGAAATTGCAAATCATTGGAATACTTCTCGTAAAGAAGTCAGATGGCAAGAATACAAAGGAACTATGGTTCGTGTAGAAGTTTTATTGGGTGACAGCGATGTTCGTGAAATGCGTTTGCGCGTAATGCAGAATGCTACTGGTGCCGATGTTGATGCTGATATGCGGACAATTTTGGGCAAAGTTGCTGACTATGAAATGAAACGCGTTTGCGGTCGTAATGTCGAAAGCATAGTTATGGTTTATGATCGTCCGTCCAGTGAAATCATGCGTCCAACTTCGTTCTTTGATTACAGAATCGAAGCCGAAGGTTCCGCTATGCGTGAATACGGATTCAGATGTGTTTATTCTGATTTATAAAGATAGGGTAAAACTAAATAACAAAAGGAAAAGAGTATGAAAAAAATATTAGGGACTATGGCCTTGTGTGGTGTTATGGCATTGACAGGCTGTGATAGTAATGCAGAAAAAATAGCACAAAATGGTGATACTGTTATTATTGATTTTGCTGGTTTTTTAGGTACTGAACAGTTTGCCGGTGGTACAGCAGAAAACTTCCCATTGACTTTGGGATCGGGCCAATTTGTCCCGGGTTTTGAAGATCAATTGGTAGGTTCAAAAATTGGTGAAAGTCGTGATGTGAATATTACATTCCCGAAAGATTATGTTCCAAATCTTGCTGGTAAAGATGTAGTTTTCAAAGTAACTGTGAAAGATATTTTGAAAAAAGAATAAAGAAATATAGATATATAAAAAAACCGCCAGTTCGGCGGTTTTTTTATATTGCCATTATGAATATTTTTGCCTTGTTCGCGGCATCAATAACCGCATCGCGGTCAATCACAAAACAAGTTTTTGCGTTCACAATAATTCCACGCAATTTTGCAGCCGCCACAGCGCGCACTGTATCAACACCAATTGCAGGAATATCGATTCGTAAATCTTGACCTGGTTTAGTCATTTTTGCGAACACTCCGCTGGATTTTTTATGTTTTTTACGCATTTCGACAACGCGGTCCAGCATTCTGGCAGTTCCTTCTGCGGCTTCAACTGCGAAAACCTGTTTATCAACGACAACGGATGCACCAATATCTTCTGTGCCGATAGTATGTGAAACCTGAATCGCCCGTTCAATATCGCGAGCATCAGATTTTGATGGTTTAGTTTGCGTTTGCACCCCAGATTTTTCGAACGTCAATTCTGGCGCTAAATCTTGGGCAGCAACGATTTCGTATCCGCGTTTTTCCAACGCCTTGGTGAAAGCAACAGCCATTGAATCATACCCCCGTTGATGTTTTAATACGCTAATTAATACAGACAACGACCATAAATCAGGCCGTATATCTGACAAATTCAAATGCCCCAAAGCACCGACGAAAACTAGTTTATGTATTCCGCGTTTTTTACATTCGCGCGCAGCCGTTCCGCCACCTCCGACACGAACTACTAAATCGGGCTTTAATTTTGGGTCATAAAAATTTTTAAGGCCTATGACGAACACTTCCCATCCGTTTTTTTTCAACGCATCGCGCGTCAAAAACGGCAGGGACAACGCCCCAGCAAACAAAGCGACCTTTTTATCTGTGTTTTTCATCATATTTATATGATAAATTCAAAACCAATTGGAATCAAGGCAGAATTTATGTTAAAATTCTTCAAAAGAGGTGCACAAATGGCAAAATGTCCGTTTTTTAATATCTGTGGTGGTTGTAAATTTGATTTTTCAGATGATAATTATCGCACGCAGAAATCAAAAGATTTGCCGAAAATAAAATTTACAGAAGAACCGATTTGGGGTATGGCTGGAACGC
>Ga0310786_10006655_pt1 | contig 15289 bp, 9 predicted proteins | sample AusTroGonzalo_MG_FD_203881 | JGI IMG/M metagenome (GOLD analysis project Ga0310786, IMG submission 203881) | Bovine rumen microbial communities from tropical cattle in Woodstock, Queensland, Australia - Gonzalo_03 (v2) (version 2) | ecosystem: Host-associated > Mammals > Digestive system >... | reverse complement strand
GGGCGGGTGCCTTCGTCCCGGGCTGGCTATAATGCCGGATGACAATTACGGGTTACCCGCTCCACTCCCAACTTTTTAAAGTTTACATTAGCATAAAAAAATGTCACCCTATCAATATAGGATGACAATTTAAATGAAGCCGAGACGACGATAAACAGGGTTAATTTTACTTCAACAAGCGGCCTTTGAAATCGTAGGCTTTGAACTCGCGGGAACCGTTCACGTCATGTGCGGTTCCATTTTCGTCACCGAACGTCACGTACAACATTCCATTTTTGCGATAAACTCTACTACCATAGACATGTGCAGAAGAGCGATTCATCTTGCGGAGAGCGGTCTTATCCTTTGACGGAATTTCATCGTCAAGCTTGAGCAGACGCCACATCTGGTTCCATTCCCAGTCATCAGCCCAACTCTGCACGACGCGTTCACCGTCAGTTGTCGCACGCAAGTACAAATTGCTGTTCTGCATTTTCATGCGAACAACATTGCCTTCGTAGCCGGATTGTTTTTCCACGCCGATTTTCTGATGGCTACCGCCGTTCCACTTGTAAAGCCCCGCAGTAACGCCAGCATCCGTTTTTTCGTTCGGGATTTCAACAACCACGTCGCCAAAGTTGATGCGGTACGCCGAACCCGAAAGCGGAGTCATCGTCGCAATGGCATTATCGCCGCTGCAATCGCCAAGAGCAAGCTTATCCTCGGCAGTCTTGACCATGCACGTTCCGAAGTTCATCGACATGATGCGTACCGTATCGGGCTTTGCAGGTTTCGCTTTCCACACACGCACCCAGTCCGCTTCGAAATACGCAGGCTTGTCCGCCGTGATTTCAATGTCATCGCCAGCCCAGCCGCCAATAGCAAGGTTCACGATGATGTACTGAGCCGCAAGCTGCTTGATTTCCGTCGGGCGATTATAACTTGCGAATCTTTTATCGTCAAAGTAAAAACTCAACGTGCTCTCGTCCCATTCCACTGCATACGTGTGGAAGCCCGCAGAGCGATCTACGTTATCGTCCTTGTGCCCGCCAAATGAAGCTTCATGGTCCCACGCCGAACCATGACTGTTGTACCAACTCGGGTCCGTATAATGCAAGTAGTAATGGTGCTGTTTGCGCGACGCCGGAATTTCAAGAATGTCAATTTCGGGAGGCCATCCGTCTTGCAGAGTCCAAAACGCAGGCCACGTTCCCTTTTGCCACGGAGCCTTGAAGCGACCCTCGATGTAGCCGTACTTCACTTCGAATTTGCCCTTGGTGTCAATTGCGCCCGAAGTGTAATCGACCGGAATTTCTTTATTGTTGAACTTAGCCGTTTTTCCGTTGGCGTTAGGATGCTTTTTCTTTTCGCCCTTGAGCTTGAGAGTTCCGTCGGAAACAATGACGTTTTCTTCGGCACAGTAAGCACGATGGTTGTGCGTAGGGCCCCAGTTGTAAGTCGGGTTCCACTTCTTTTTGTCTAGCGAAGTGCCGTCAAAGTTGTCCTCGAACACAAGTTCCCAGCCGCTAATATTCGCCGGCGGATCCGCAAAAACACTCACAGCCCCAAAGGCGAGTAAAGCAACAATGGATCGTTTAGTAACATTCACAATAGAGTTTGTTTTTTTCATACCCAATTCCGATTCACATCCCAATTTCCACACTAAATATACTTACAGCAAAGGATTTAACAAAGTAAAAAATACATCACTGGATGGGGCTATAAGCCCCTCCCCTTTGGCTCGGTCATACCCAAGCACGCTTGGGTGCGACTCTCGCCTTTCGGGTAGTATTCGACTCCGCCTAACATCTCCGCTCAGGATGACAAGCTCACACCTCAAAGGGAGTGCAACGACCGACCTCAAATCTCACACCTACTAATTCTTCACGCAACGAACCGAAAGGCCACTGTATTTCTTGATCGTGTTGACGATTACCAACTCGTTGCTGCAATTCAGTTCGACGCTGAACGCCAAGGTATCCGCACCGGCAGAGATATCAGGCTCCGTCGCAGACCACATGTACGCACTGCAGCCATGATTCGTAAAACCATCCTGAACCCTGGTGGAGAACTTCCTGCCCGCCGGGAGTGCCGTAAAGCCAAAGTCATCCGTACCGCTGCCATTGTTTTCCCAACCGTTCACAGACTTGAGCACATTCGCGCCAGTCCAAGCAATCGGGTTCAGAGTATCAGCACCAACCGCTGTCAACAGAGCCTGCCAATCATCTTTTGTAGGCAAGCGCCAACCTTCAGGGCAAACCCGCTTCGCAACAGTCCACGTGTAAAGGCGACCCGCCGATCCGCAGTTTTCAGGCTTATCCCAATAGCACCAGTCGTTCTTGATAGAGCTCGGAGCCCCTTCGATGTCGAAGTAGTTCAAGTTTTCGGCCATCCAAACCTGCCCACCGATTGTCGTAGTCTTGTAAACGATCCCATCACGCGGATCCGTCATCTCGCCGTACGCAAAATTCGGATTCATGTGCGATTCCTTGGGATCGTAAAAATGCCAAACACCCACGCTGTCCGGATCGTGGCGTGCCGTATCAATATCAATTCCGTTAGGGAAAAGGATGGCAAGCATAGAATCTACACAAGCGGGTGATTCCATGCAAGCGGCATAATTGTCAACGAACTCAACGACAGTATCTCGGACAACGTCTGAAGCCGTCGCAGAATCGTTAGCAACAACCGCAGCTCCCGCCTGTTCATCTACAGACTTCGTTGACGTTTGTTTTGCTGTTGTTCCAGCAGCGTTTTCGACGAGACCCACGTCATTCACATCAAGGGAACCGCTGTCGTTATCACAAGCGGTGAATGCGATAGCCAGCAGAGCCGACACGGCGATTAGCGGTAACTTTTTCAAAGACATAATACACCTCTCCAAATCCTTTTAGTTAATCTATATTTTCGCCTTCAAAAACGCAATAGGGCAAGCCCGCCACCCCAGCGAGAAACCATCGAAAAAAGGGCTCTTCTAAACTAAGTGTGGAATGAATCCGTCCCAAAATAATCTGAAAACGGCTTAAAATCAAGGACAGAATACAAAAAAGGCATCTGAATTTCCTAAAAGTTTTTTGACGAAAAAAAACAAAACACAGGATAATTCGGATACCGCTTAAAAGTATAGTCAAAAATCTTCTTGGCTTCAAGTGCATTGCCATTGACAGGGTGTCTATCGAGGATGGCAAGGTCCTTATAGATGTACATCCGACCAGAAGCTTCATCTGTAGGTGCGGCTGCTGTGGAAACAAGGGCAAATATTATGACAAGGGCCACGGGAAAAGGCTGTGGCGTACGATGGACTGCGAAGGGGCGCAGGTTTACCTGCGATCCTGCACATACCGGGTCTTCTGCCCGCACTGCAAGGCTGTCCACGTGAACATGGTCCCGTGGGCTTCACTCAAGTCTGGGTTTACCCTGAAGTTTGAGCAGGAGGTCGCATGGCTCGCATTGCGGATGGACAAGTCAGCCGTATCGAGACTCATGCGGATATCATGGGCCACCGTGGGCGAAATCATAAGTAGGGTCAGGGAAAGGGCCGCAGAAAACCAGTCCAGCCCACTGGATGGTCTCGAAAATATCGGCATAGACGAAACCAGCTACCGCAAAGGGCAATCGTACATAACGGTAGTCGTGAACCACGACACAGGCAAGGTCGTATGGGCACGCGAAGGGCACAGCGAGGAAGTCCTCAGCCTCTTCTTCATGGAACTTGGCGAGGAGCGTTGCAGGAGGATAAAGCTGGTCTCCTGCGATGGAGCGAGATGGATACGGAACTGCATAGAGAACTTCTGCGAAAACGCCGAACGGTGTGTTGACCCGTTCCACGTCGTGCAGTGGGCGATGGAAAAACTGGACCGGGTCAGGCTCGGTTTCTGGCAGAAAGCTCGGCAGGAAGAAAAAGAACCTAAACGGGGCAGGGGCAGGCCCGTCAGGGGCAATGAAAAAAAGGAATCCGTAGCCTCCGCAATAAAGAACTCCAAGTTCGCCGTTGGAAAGGCAGACGCCAACCTTACTGAATCGCAACGGAAGAAATTGGAACTCATAGCGGTAAGGTGCCCGGAACTTTACCGTGCTCGTTGCCTGAAGGAATCGCTGCGGGTCATCTTCGGCATGGAATATGAACAAGCGAAAGTCGAGCTGGACAAGTGGCTTGGATGGGCACAACGCTGCCGCATCGAGGCGTTCCGGGAACTTCGAAAAAAGATCCTGCGTCATTATGACGGCATACTCGCATCCATAAAGTACGGACTTTCGAATGCAAGGATAGAGGCGGTCAACAACAAGATAAAGCTCGTTATACGGATGGCATACGGGTTCAGGAACATCCAGAACATGCTAGACATGATAAAGTTGAAGTGCGGAAACTTTACTGTTCCGCTTCCATGGGAAAGTCTGCAAAATGCAGCTTAGGAATCCCTATACCTTCCACACATGGTTAAGAAGCACTTTTTTAAGAGACAAATGGCAAAATTGAGAGTTGAAAAGTGAAAAAAAGCGATTTTATGCTACCAAAACGGCTTGATTATCGCTTTTGGTAGCATATTTTTCATACAAGCTAATCAAATTTCATCATATTTCAACAACTAATGCCGTACCAGCCTCTACAAAATGCTACCAAATGGGCGTAAAAACAATTTTTAGTAGCACTTTTTTCACAGCAAGCCCACACGTAAGCACATACAACATAAAAAATATGCTACCAAACGGACCATTACACGCGTTTTAGTAGCATATTTTCGCAAAAAAGCATAAGATGCCCGATCAAGCCGGGCATGACGATGCGGTGGCACCTATCCCGGATCAAGCTGGGCATGACAAGAAAATGCCTCGCCCCGCAGCACTTCAACATTGTACAGCACATCGCAAGTGCGAGATGAAAAGAAAAATGCCCGCTCGGTCAGCTTACCGAGACGGGCATTATCGTTTATGCGAACAGCTAGCGAATTACTCTTCCGTTTCAGCCGGGCCGATATCCTGCTTTTCGGCATCGTCTTTGACGACAGAGTCATCATCGACTTCAACGCCCTTGACCTTGTCGAAGGTTTCCTTCGCATCGGCACTATCCTGTTCGATATCTTCGACGCTCGGGAGAGCAGTTGCATCTTGGACGGCATCGCCTTCGCGCAGTGTAATCGCCTTCACGCCCTGAGCGTTTCGGCCTGTGAGGCGGATATCGGCGGCCTTGATGCGGATGACCTGACCTTCGCGGCTCGTGATTATCAAGTCGTAATCGTCAGCAACACTTTCGACGAACACGGCAGCACCAATCTTGTCAGTGACGTTCAAGTTGCGCACACCCTTGCTGCCACGACGGGTCACACGATAAGAGCCCGGTTCAGAACGCTTGCCGTAACCCTTTTCGGTAATCGTGAGAATCTTGTTGCCAGCCTTGAGCCACAAGAGCGAAATAACTTCGTCGCCTTCGGCGAGCGTAATGCCCTTCACGCCATGTGTGCCACGCCCCATATTGCGGAAGCAACTGATCGGGAACGTGACCGCCTGACCGTTCTTGGTCGCAAGCATCAAGAGGTCCTTCGCAATCGGGCGATTTTCAGCAAGTTCGTCAGCATCGCCAGCTTCAGATTCTTCGGCAATGGATGCCTCGGCAGCGGCTGCATCCGCAGCGGCATTTTCAGTCTGAGCGTCTGCGGAGTCGTCATCAGAACCAGCAGCATGGCTAGCCTTGAATTCTTCTTCGGTCATGCCCACGAGCTGCACCTTCACGAGTTCATCGTCTTCGTCGAGGCTGATGGCATTGACACCAGCCTTGCGCGGTCGGCTGAACAGCGTGAGGTCCATCTTGTTGATGACACCCTTCTTCGTTGCAAACACGAGGCAGAAGTAGCCACCGAACTTGCGAACCGGCACAACCGCCTGGACCTTTTCGCCTTCGGTAAGTGCGACAAAGTTCACAATCGGGCGGCCCTTACCATTACGGGCACCTTCCGGCAAGCGGTAAACCTTCGTCCAATAGACGCGTCCTTTATTCGTGAACACGAGCAAGTAACTGTGCGTACTTGCCGTAAAGATTTGTTCTACGTTGTCTTCATCCTTGAGGCCAGCACCGATAATACCCTTACCGCCACGGTTCTGAGCCTTGAACGTATCAATCGGCAAGCGACGGATGTAGCCTTCCTTGCTGAGCGTAATGACTTGTTCTTCTTCGGCAATGAGGTCTTCGTCATCGCTATCGTCAATGGCTTCACCAATCAAGGTGCGACGTTCGTCACCGTACTTAGCCACAACGGCGTCAAGCTTTTCAAGCATGATGGCCACGCGACGTTCGCGCTTGGCCAAGATATCCTTCAAGTCGGCAACGGTAGCCACGAGGTCGTTGTACTCGGCTTCCAACTTTTCGAGGTTGAGGCCGGTGAGCTGACCGAGGCGCATATCGACGATAGCCTGCGACTGGATTTCATCCAAGCCAAAGCGATCTTGCAAGCTCTGTTTTGCAACTTCGGTCGTCTTGCTCGCCTTGATAATCTGCACGACTTCATCGATGTTCTGCGTCGCAATACGCAAACCTTCGATAATGTGGAGACGAGCTTCGGCCTTCTTCAAGTCGAACTGCGTTGCACGCGTAATCACTTCGAGGCGGTGGTCAATATAGACCTGTAAAAGATCCTTGAGCGTGAGGAGCTTCGGGAGGTTATTGACGAGCGCCAAGTTGTAAATGCTAAACGTTGTCTGCAACTGCGTGTACTTGAACAAATTATTCAAAACAACTTCACCTACAGCATCGCGGCGGAGTTCAATCACAATGCGAATGTCGCGGCTAGATTCATCGCGGATATCCGTGATGCCATCGACACGCTTGTCGCGAACGAGGTCAGCAATTTTCTTGCAGAGTTCGGCCTTGTTCACCATGTACGGAATTTCCGTCACGATGATACGCGGCTTGCCCTTCGCATCCGTTTCAATTTCGGTGCGGGCACGCACGCGAACGCGGCCATGACCCGTGAGGTAAGCTTCGCGAATGCCAGAACGGCCACAAGCAATAGCGCCCGTCGGGAAGTCCGGACCCTTCACGTAGTTCATCAGCTCTTCGCCGGTGATATCCGGATTTTCAGCCATCGCATGTATTGCGGCACCAACTTCGCGCAAGTTGTGCGGAGCCATGTTCGTCGCCATACCCACAGCAATGCCCGACGTACCGTTCACAATCATGTTCGGGAGCGCAGACGGGAGCACCAGCGGTTCTTCGAGAGATTCGTCGTAGTTCGGCCCCATATCGACAGTATCTTTTTCAAGATCTTCGAGCATGAGGGCACCAAGGTTATTCATCTTCGCTTCGGTGTAACGCATGGCAGCGGGGCTGTCACCGTCAATAGAACCGAAGTTTCCCTGACCAAATACCAGCGGATAACGTAATGAGAAATCCTGCGCCATACGGGCAAGAGTTTCATAAACAGCAGAATCGCCATGCGGGTGGTACTTACCGATAACATCACCCACGATACGGGCGGACTTGACAGTTCCCTTGTTCGGAACCACGCCCAACTTGTGCATACTGAACATCACACGGCGATGCACCGGCTTAAAGCCATCGCGGGCATCCGGCAACGCACGAGCGACAATAACGCTCATCGAGTAGCGAAGATAGCAGTCTTGCATGTCTTGTTCGACAAGACTCTTGAACTGCGATCCAGGTACCATTTCTTCTGACATTATTTAACCTCAAATAGTGATTAGTGGTTAGTGACTAGTGTTTAGGTTGTAGGTGATAGGTTATAGGTGACAGGAGAATAATCTTTTGCTACGCAAAACACCTTTAAAGGGCGGCGAAGCCGCGATTATAAATCCTAAGACCTGATACCTGAACCCTAATACCTTTCTCTACCATTCACCTCCCGCTAACATTTCATTTATCATCTTCAAACTCTTTTCATCAGTCTGGTCAATACGATGGGGAGTAACCGTCGCGTAACCTTGATTCAAAAGGTAATCGTCACTATCCATAGGTTGCTCGTCCCAAAGCTTATCACCATCCAATTGCCACAATCCCCCGTCATGGGAATAGTGGTCCGTAAACATTCCAAGGGCCATCCTTGTCGCTTTAAACCCCTTGAAGGTTTCAGCAGTAGCCTTTGGAAAATTCACGTTCCAGAACACGCCCGCAGGAATTTCGCGGTACCAGCCCTTTTTCACGACGCTAACCGCAAAATCGATTGCCGCCTGCAAAAGACCATCCCCGCCCCGCAGCGAAAGCGCAACGCCAGGCACACCCCAGAGAGCAGCTTCTCGCGCCCCAGCGACCGTCCCCGAATAAAGCGACGACACGCCAGAATTTTCGCCCACATTCACGCCCGAAAAACACACGTCAAAAGCACCCGGACCACCCCCCTCAGACCCTGTTCCGTGCAAGGCAAAATGCCCAAGCGCAAACTTGGCGCAATCCGAAGGAGTTCCCGACATGGCATACACATGGTCGGCAACGTTTCTGAGCGAGAGTCCACGGCGAACCGTAAACGCATGAGAAACGCCACTCTGTTCCGTTTCAGGGGCAAAAACAAACACCTCGGCCACTTGCGAAAGAGCAGACGCCAAAGAGCGCATATAGGCGCTTTCTACCCCATCATCATTGACTATCAGGACACGTGTTTTTAAGTTGTTTTGCATGCTTCGGCAAAGATAGAAAAATTCGCCCAAAGCTACCGTTTTTCAAGCGTTTTTAGCAAGGAATCAAGGCGCGATGTGAACATTTCTGCGCCCTTGTCACACAGGTGATCGTAATCCGCGGCAACGTCCCCAACGTAATCATGATTTCCCATTTTATTCTCATCCATCAAGACAAAATTTTTATTTTCTTCGGCCATCTTTTTTATCCGCTCGATGAGCATTTCTGCCGTAGAACGCCGCATGCCATAACGGCCATAGCTCCCCGTATTTCTGTAATAAGGACTTAACGGGAAAATGACTCCGACAACTACAATATTTTGTTTTTTCGCAAGATCCAGAATACGTTCCAATTCCGCATAATTGGACTCATAACGAGAATCTTCATTGTTCCAAGTGCTATCTTGCTGAATTTCAACGTAGCCGGTTCCGTTAGACCCCCAATCATCCGTACATGCTCTAGGAATCAAGCCTCTACGTTTACGCATGCTCACATACTCTTCATCTTTATCGGCATTTGCAATTTCCTCTACGCGATTCACAAACAAACTATCAATTCCATCGGGCCAATAATCATGATTGGCATCATATCGGAATCCAAGAGCATCCCCTCGATTAACATTAATCGCCCCCATGGGTTCATATTCGTTCCAAAGATCAAAATCAAGCCCGATGACTAGATACTTCAAGTTTTTCAGATGCAGCGAAATATAAGTTTCGTAAAGAAATTCGATGCAATGCATGTCGCAAGGAATTGTTGCCATATTGAGTGCAAAAAGATTTAATTCATCTGCAACAGCTCCGTGCAGCATGCGAGAATTTCCCAAGCACACCACTTCGACCGAATCGCGATATTTCCACAGCAAAGACATTTTTTGAGGGAGAATCCGCCAATACTGTCCATTTTCTGCATAATAGACGCCAAGGCTATCGTACTCCCAAGCGTTGCTGTCAAAAGATTCCGCACCGGCCCAAAGCACCGGATGCCACAATTCCTCGCCTTCGACAATAGGCAACATATCGCCCGATTTTTCATTCACAAGGACAATTTTACGGTGAGCGCCGTTCGCATCCACAAGCGTCGCAATGAAAATAGAATCCGAACCCGCAACCCATTCCGTATGGTCGAACGTATAGCCCGCCGGAGCTGCGATTGAATTGATTAACTTGCCTGTACTGTCCGCAATCAACACGCGTTCATGCGTTCCATAAGATTTTCCGACAAATGCGCGTCCCGGAGTTCCGCCAAAGTCGAGGAACAGTACTTTATTCGCACCGCCATGACTTAGCGATACGTTGCACGCCTGCTTCCCATCGTACCAGATTTGGTTCTTCTCGCCGACGCGAGCCCGCAAAAGAGTAGAGCCCGTCACTGCAAGGCCGTTGTTTTGCGAAACGCCCCCGTGATACGCGCCATCAAAAAGCTTTTCAGGCTTACCGAATTTTCCATTCGCATTTTGCCCAGAGAACGACACCTGATACGTTCCGCGTTTCAAGAAATCCGCCTCGTCCTTATTGCTCCCGGCATCCGTCACATAAACAAGAACCGTATCGCCGTTCTCCAGCACGCGCCAACGCGGAATCGCCGCCGATTCTACAGGCAAAACCTGCTCGACGCCCGAAGCATCAAGGCGACGCACACGGATTTCAGATTTTCCAGAAAGGCCTTCCAGGCCCGTAGAGTAAGCGACAAATTTTCCATCCGGCGAGATATCGGAATGATACCCTACATCAACCGGGAATTCATCGACAGAACGCACCGCCCCGTCGAAATTGACGTAAACCAAACGCTCCGTTGCATCATCCTTAAAGACCAACTTTGCATGTTCCGCCCCGACAAAATCATTTACAGTTTTAGAATTAACTAATAGCGAATACCCAACTACGTTATCTTCACCACGCGAATCCAAATACGTCGGGCTCGGAATTGCACCAAACGCCAAACGGAACCCAACATAATCCGCTTTCGTCGAAGATGTCACCGTATAGACATCGTCCCTGCGGTACAAGCGAATCGACTCCACGCCGTTGCGGAAACTGCCGCCTTTCAAGATGCGTTCATCCAAGCCATTCGCCACCTTGCCGCCGGCAAAATCGCTCACAGATTCTGTACGGAAACGAATTTTCAAGTCATTGACCCATTCAGCAGCATTCCCCGCCATGTCGCAAAAGCCCACCTTCCCCGTTTTCGACGAGCAAACCGGATGCAGTTCGTAGCCGGAATTTTCGCTATTCCAACTTTCTTCCGGATTCCAGTCCAAGCCCGCCACGTACATCCATTCCGCTTCGGTCGGCAAGCGGTAAGCATTCGCTTCGGGGTGAAACACAAGCCCTTCCATCCCCACACAAGATCCGCTATTATCAAAAGTCGCCGAAGTATAAAAATAAGCCGTGTCAAAACCTTCTGCAACGCTACGCCGATTGCTATACAAGATAGCATCAAATAAAGTAACATTCGTTGCAGGCAACGAATCCGCACAAGAGAGCCCCATTTCCTTGCAAGTCACTTCATGATTGCCCATCCAAAAATCATAATCAAATCTGGATTCCATCATCGGGCGAGCGCTTATCGGTGCCGCAGAATCGTTCGTCCCCAAAAATACGGACTTGCCCTTGGAGCGAACCAAAGTGAAACCGTTCAAGTCCAGCGACTCCAAATAGCCTAAATCTTTGGAACCCAAAGAATCCGACTCCGTGCAACCGCACAAACCTAACAGCAATATTAATACAAATAAGGGAACAAGTTCCTTCATAACCACAAAATTACATTATTTCACCATTTTTTAGCAAACTAAAAAAGATTTAGAGGGGCGTTTGCACTACATTTCCCCCATTTTGTTTTATATCCTCCCAATTTTGTTTTATAAAATTAAAATTTTTCAAAATAAAGAACACAAAAACTCAATTTTTCAAATATTTTTAAATTTTTTGTTTTATATCTATTGACTTTCCCATTTCTTTTCTCTATTTTTTAGACATGCTTAAATCAATCATCGAATATCAAGACTACCACCAGTACATACTGGACTACTACACCGAGAGGAAGCGCCTTTCCGCTTTCACTTGGAGGGAGTTCGCCAAAGAGGCCGGTTTCGCATCAGCTTCCTATCTCAAACTCGTCTGCGATCACAAAACACGCCTTGTGGAGGAGGGCGCACAAAAGACCGCTATGGCCATGGATTTGCACGATTTTGAATACGACTATTTCATGCTGTTGGTCCAATACGAAAACGCAAAGGACAACCAACAGAAAAAGAAATACTTCGAAAAAATCCAGCAAATAACATCGGCACATAAAGTCAAATTGTTGAGTAACGAATCTTATGCCTACTACGAATCTTGGCTCCACTCCGTCGTCCGTGAACTTGCTCCCAACATGCCCGGAGCAAAGCCGCTCGAAATCGCGAAGGCTATCCGCATTCCGGTCACCGCAGCCGAAATAAACGACAGCCTCAATTTCCTCGTCAAGAACAATTTTTTGACCATTGACGAAAGAAAGCATTTCCACCAAACGGACAAGTTACTCACAACAGGGCGTTTGGAGTTCGTCTCCGTGCCTATACATTCGCTTATACGAAAAATGGGTGAATTTGCCTTGCAAGCGTTTGACGACCTTCCCATTTCGGAAAGGCATTTCAGCGGCCTCACCATGGGCATGACTGAAAAAAGCTACAACCAGGTCATCGAAACGTTAAAGGAATGCCGCCAAAAAATTTTTGCAATCGTATCTGCCGAAGATGATGTTGAAAAAATTTGCAGACTAAACATGCAACTTTTCCCTTTAACTAAAAATATCAAAAAAAGAGCAAAAGATACACTGAATAACGAGGAGGATTAAACCATGAGAACTTATTCTTTAAAGCTTTTTAATGCACTTGCAATTATTGCATGCATTTGCGCCTGTAGCGGAAACGACACCGCTGGAGGCATCAGCGAAGAGACCGAAGGCATCGTCGCTATTACGAACAAAAAAATTGCCGGTGCGGCACAAAAAGGGCCTCTCGTAAAAGGTTCCAACGTTGTCATCAAGGAAACATCTGCCAACGGGACACTCGAACCAACAGGCAGAGAATTCAACACCACAATCACCGGCGACAAAGGCGATTTCGCAATTGACAGCATCAATCTGGAAAGTCAGTACGCACTTCTTTCTGCCGAAGGCTACTACATTCACGAACACAACGGTCAACGGTCAGAATGCCCCATGCGTCTTGACGCTGTCTCTAATTTGGAAAACCGCGAAACATCCAACATAAACCTCTTGACGCATTTTGAATACAAGAGAGTTTTAAACTTGGTCAAAGCTGGAAAGTCCTTTGCAAATGCCAAGAAACAGGCAGCTTCGGAAATTCTTGGAGCGTTCGGAGTCCATATAGACGTTTCTTCAGCCGAAGATTTGAACATATTCAACACCTCTGAAGCGGACAGGACGCTTTACAACATAAGCCTTATCATTGACGATCGATACCTGTGGGACCCTTGGGATGGCAAAGGCGATGAAAGGGAGCATTGGGAAAATAAAAACGTCAACTGTTCCAAGTTACAAGACTACATTGATAGAATTGCCAATGATTTCGCAGATGACGGCATTCTCAGCGACTCGATTATGCGATATGTCGTAACCCATGCTTACGAGACGCTCCAAGAACACAGCGAAATGGAAAACATAGACGAAAAGGAGATAGAAGAAAGAGAAAAACAGGGTTCATACGAGTATCTCAGTGTTAAAAAGAAAAAATATGAGTTCAGCAAATTGGTATTTTCAAGTTACATGGGAATTGAGCCCTGCACCGAAAATCTTTGGGGAAACCGCAGACAATTCAACAAACCTATCGTAACATTCGGTTATTACGGTGATGAAATAATCTTGGATTCTGGCTATGTTATTTGCAATGGTCATTACTGGCAATTAACGACAAAAGAACATATTGACTCCCTCACAATGAGAATCGACCACCAATCGGGAACAATGACGGATCCGCGAGACGGTCAGCAGTACAAGACAGTTAGTTTTACATACAACAGAAAGAATTACGAATGGATGGCAGAAGACCTGAAATACGCAATACCGAATTCGCAAGACTCTAGCGCTTATGGACTCTATAGTTGGACAACCGCCATGCAGATTGACGCAAGCACAACAGACACTATTCAACAATTCTCAAGAGAAGAGTATAAGAGTGATGAGGATTACGAACAAAACAAAGTCATAGCAATCAAAGCTCCAGCCGGTGCAATTGATTCACTCCACCAGGGTATCTGCCCTACAGGCTGGCACATCGCCAACACCCTGGATTGGGAAGCCTTACTCTTCTATGTAGAAGGAGTCAACAATCTGCTTAACGAAAATTGGAAAATAAACTATAGCCAGCAAACATGGGAATTAACAGGAGTATTCTACAATCGATTCGACTTTAACCTTGAACCAATGGACAAGACGAATCCCAAAGTTTACTATCACACATACACTCACGAATCCTTCTCTAACAATATAGAAGCCGAATATAACGCGCTGCGGAACACTCTTGAATCCAACGGAACTATCGACGAAGAATGGGCATCCATTTTATTGGCCCACTATCATAGCAACAGAAATGTCGATAACACCTCTTTTGAGATTACTTTCACTTTCGGCATAGCAAAGACAAAAACACAAAAAACGGCAAAAGTCCGCTGCGTAAAGAACTAAGCTACTTGGAATTGTAAGGAGGAGGAAATCCTGCGGAAAAATCCGCAGGATTTTTCTATCATTTTAGATATGTACACAGAACCGAAATTTTTAGCGATGAAAGAAACCTCCAAGTTCAAACGCTTGGCGGAACTGTTACGCGTCATCATTTTGCAGCTGGGCGACGATGTTCCCCGCGCCAAACGTGAATTCGAAACATACGCCGAATGGCAGAAGCTCCCTGAAAGCGAACGCCTGACTGGAAAAAATCAGGCGCAAATGATTGACTTGTACAAGACATTCCGCACTCGTGCAGGCCTTGGCTTTGAACGCGATATTTACTTGGAACAGGAACCGGGCGACCGCGAAGTGGCAAACGAAAAACCGATTCCTTTTGCAGTGCTGGTACATAATTTGCGAAGCGCATTCAACGTCGGTTCCATCATTCGCAGCACCGATTGCTTCGGCTTAGAAGGCGTTCATCTGAGCGGCTACAGCTGCGGGCCAGACCACGTAACCGTTAAAAGTGCCGCACGCGGCTGCCAGGAATGGATTCCCATCAAGCGCTGGGACAATCCGTTCGAATGCATTAAATACCACAAAGAAAACGGCTACGAAATAATCGCCCTTGAAACAGGCGAAGACATTCCGAGCATCAACGATGTAAAGTGGCCCGAAAAAGGTCTGATTGTCCTCGGCAACGAAGAACTCGGAATCGCCCCGGAAATCATGGCCGAAGCAACAATGAAAGTCACCATCCCGATGGCTGGTCGCAAAGCGAGCATGAACGTCGCCGGTGCTTTCGCCATTATGGCATTCTGCTTGAGAAGCAGCAAAGCTTAAGCCTGTGCTGAGCTTGTCGAAGTAAACCATGCCGAGGTCGGCTTTTTTACAAGAATTGTCTTATACTGAAAAAAGTTGACACTATACAAAAGGCAGGTATAGTGCAAATGGAGACAAAACAGGTCGTAAAATCGATCCTTTCCCATGATGAAAATGGGCATCCCTTCTGGGAAGAAATCG
>Ga0310786_10006653_pt1 | contig 15290 bp, 10 predicted proteins | sample AusTroGonzalo_MG_FD_203881 | JGI IMG/M metagenome (GOLD analysis project Ga0310786, IMG submission 203881) | Bovine rumen microbial communities from tropical cattle in Woodstock, Queensland, Australia - Gonzalo_03 (v2) (version 2) | ecosystem: Host-associated > Mammals > Digestive system >... | reverse complement strand
TCATTCCCGACTATGCTTCCATCCTCTACCAGACAGGTAACTTCAGCGGTGAATGCTGGGTTGAGTTCGACAAGGTTGTTGAAAGCAATGACAACAAGAAATACGATGTTTCTATGATCGTTCGCCTGAGAGATATGGCAGAATATGAATAATCCATCGTTATCTCATTCATAACAATAATCGCCCCGCTCAATCGAGCGGGGCGATTTCTTATCATTTAGGTTTGGTTCGTAAGACGCAAGTCTTATCGCTTGAAGATCTAGGTCTTCAGCCCGTAAGACCTAGATCTTAAGCCGTGAAGACCTTGGTCTTTAGACCTTAGAACTCGATCTCCTCGAGCTGAATGTCGGTGCGGTCGATTTCAGGACGCTGTTCTACTGGACCTTGCTGCTCATAGATGAACTTCATGGCATCAGCAAGGCTGTTGGTGAACTTCTCAAAATCTTCGGGATAGACGAAAATCTTATGCTTTTCAAAATTGAACTGAGGCATATCCGGGTCACCGCTGACAATCTTCTTACTCTCGGTGAGGGAAAGATACATATCCCCACGACTATTCTGCTTGACATCCACATAATAAATGCGCTTTCCAGCTTTCACGGCACGTGAAAAGAGGATGTCTTTCTCCCCATGCCCGAACGAATTGTGATTTTCTTTCATCTGTTGAATACTAATGTTTTTAGGATTTCAAGTGCCAAAAGTACGCATAAATTGCCAAACACCATAAAAATATTGAAAAAAAATAGCGCAGGAGGCTGTTTTTTGCCTTATAATATGTACTTTTGCACGCTAAATCATTGATAGCAGTCGATCATTATGATAAATAGAGAACTCATCCGCCTGAAGGTCGTACAGATGACCTATGCGTATTACCAGAACGGTAACAACAAGTTAGACGCCGCCGAGAAGGAGTTGTTTTTCAGCCTCTCCAAAGCCTACGACTTGTATCTTTATATGCTGGAACTGATGGTGGAGATTACCCGCATGGCTGAGCGTGCGCTGAATACCGCTACGCAACGTGCTCAGCGTCTGGGCGAGAGCGAAATGCCCAGCACACGCTTCGTGAACAATCAGTTTATTGCTCAGCTGCGCGTGAACCACCAGCTTAACGATTTCATTGAAAGCCAAAAGAAGACATGGGCCGATGAGGAGGATTTCGTCCGTAGGATGTACAAGCTGGTGATTGAGAGCGATATCTATCAGGAATGGATGCAGCAAACCACTCCCCCCACCTACGATGAGGATCGCGAGCTATGGCGCAAGCTATACAAGGAACTGCTGATTGACAACGAAGACCTGGATCAACTGCTCGAAGAGAAAAGCCTCTATTGGAATGACGACCGTTTCATCGTAGATACGTTTGTGCTGAAGAGCATCAAGCGCTTTGAGAAGAAGAACGGCGCCAACCAGCCGCTTCTGCCTGAATACCGCGATGAAGACGACAAAGAATTTGCCCGACGGTTGTTCCGTGCCTCGCTATTGGGAGCTGACAACTACCGCATCATGATTACGCAATCCCTGCACAACTGGGAGTTGGAACGCGTGGCGCTCATGGACCTCGTCATCCTGCAGACAGCTTTGGCAGAGATGATGACCTTCCCGCAGATTCCCCTCATCGTGACCATCAACGAATACGTGGATATTGCCAAATTCTATTCCACTCCCCGCAGCGGCAGCTACATCAACGGCACACTCGACACGATTGCCCGCCGCCTCATAGAAGAGGGGAAACTGAAGAAGACACTGCCACAAGCGGAAGAAAATTGAAAGATTGAAAAATTGAAAAATTGAGAAATTGAAAATTGAAAATTGAAAATTGAAGAATTGATTATTTAACTATTAATGATATGCAAACACTTATGATTTTATTGCAAGCAGCACAAGGCGACGGCGGCATGGGAATGATTCTTATGCTGGTGGCTATGTTCGCCATCTTTTACTTCTTTATGATTCGTCCGCAACAGAAGAAGCAAAAGGAGATTCAGAACTTCCGCAAGTCCATTGAGAAGGGACAGGAAGTGGTGACAGCCGGTGGCATCTACGGCGTTGTACGCGACATCGACGATGTGAACAACATCCTCGTCATCGAGGTGGCCAGCGGCGTCCGCCTTCGCGTCGACCGTAACTCCGTCTTTGCTTCAGCAACGGCTACGGAGAACTACGCCAAGTAAGCCCCCGCTTATGGATCGCGCCCGTCTCCAGTTCATCAGCGAGAGCATCAAGGCCTTCCTGCTCAGCAATAAAAGCAGGGAGCTCGGGGTGTTCTTGTTTTTTCTGGCTTTGTCTGCCGTCTTCTGGCTGATGCAGACGCTGCACGAGGACTATGAGATGGAGCTGCGCATTCCCCTGACGCTGACGGATATCCCTGCGGGCGTGGTCATTACTACGGAGCCGCCTGCAGAAATATCAATTACAGTCAAAGACCGCGGTTCAACCCTGTTGAACTACTATTTCAACCGTTCCGAGCGCGTAGTGGAACTGGCTTTTGCCAGTCACGATCGCGGCACAGGCTTCGATCATGTTCTGCTCAGCCACTCCGAGGTGCAGAAACTGATTCTGCCCAAGTTGCTGCCTTCGACACGCATCATTGCCATTCGCCCAGACACGCTGGATTATTACTATTCGCGCGGCATCGAAAGACGTTTGCCCGTGGTCTTCCGCGGACACGTGGCCACTGACCCGCTACACTATCTGGCAGAGGTAAAACTGACGCCCGATTCCGTTACCGTGTGGGGCAGCGAGAAAATGCTCGACTCGCTACAAAGTGTATCCACCGCAGCCACCAATATACTGGACATCACAGAGACCACCAAACGCATGGTACCCATCGTCACGCAACGCGGCATTAAGACTAAGCCTGCGGAGGTAATGGTCACCGCCGAAGTGGATTTCTATGTGGAGAACCAGCTCAAGGTTCCTGTCGTAGGAACAAACTTCCCTGGCGGCTACGTCCTGCGCACATTCCCCCCAACGGTCAATGTGTCCTTCCGCGTAGGCTCCCGCAACTACAAGAAGATCACAGCAGAGAACTTTGTGCTTACAGCTACCTATGAGGAACTGATAGCACAGCAAGACTCGATGATGACGCTGCAACTGCGTTCCATACCCGAGGGTGTTTCTCAAGTGAAGATATCCCCCGAGCGAGTTCTATTTCTCATCGAACAAACGGACAACGAATGAGAATTGGCCTCACAGGTGGAATCGGAGCGGGCAAAAGCTATGTCTCGCGTCTGCTGACAGCTGAATGTGGAATCCCGGTCTATGACTGCGACCGCGAAGCCAAGCGCCTCATGACCACCTCTCCAACCATCCGGCAACAGCTGACGGCTCTAGTGGGTGCTGAAGCCTATCTGCCCGACGGGCAGCTCAATAAGAAGCTTTTAGCGGATTACCTCTTTGCCGACGAGGGACATCAGAGGGCCGTGAATGCCATCGTGCATCCAGCCGTCAAAGCCGATTTCAAGCAATGGGCAGCCGAACAGGAACAAGCGGGAGCCGCTGTAGGCATCGAAAGTGCCATCCTTGTGGAAGCATGTTTCACGGATCTGGCCGACAAGGTCATCGTTGTAGAAGCACCGCTGGCGCTGCGTCTGCAACGCGTCATGGAACGCGATGGAGCTACCGAGGAACAAGTTCGTGCCCGTATGGCACGACAGTTATCCGATGAAGAACGGCGCCAGTCTGCCGACCTGGTCATCCTGAACGACGGTCGCGACATTGCTGAGCAACTGAAACATTATATATTATCCATTATACATTAAAACATCATGCTTGAGACAATTTTAGCTATCGCAGGCAAGCCAGGCCTCTACAAACTGGTTTCACGCGGCAACCGCAGCCTCATCGTGGAAAGTATCGATGACAAGCACCAGCGTATGCCCGCCTTTGCAGCCGACCGGGTCATCTCTCTGGCTGATATCGCCATGTATTCCGACACCGAAGAGGTGCCATTGGCAGATATCCTGACCAGCATGAAGAAGAAGGAAAAGGGAGCCGCGTGCAGCCTCGACTACAAGAAAGCTTCCAAGGATCAGCTCTTCGATTATTTTGCTGAAATCCTGCCTAACTTCGACCGTGACCGCGTACACCCCTCCGATGTGAAGAAACTCATCCAGTGGTATAACATCCTCATCGGTGCCGGCCTCGACGACTTCTCGAAGATGGCTCCCACCGAGGGTGATAACATCGACGACCGGAAGGAGAAATAAGAAATTGGCTGGCATCTACGTACACGTTCCGTTCTGCCGCTCGCGCTGCATCTACTGCGACTTCTACTCAACGACGAGAGAAGAGGAGATGACAGCCTACGCGGAGGCTTTGTGTCGCGAACTGAAAGGCCGACAAGTTGAGCTCGCCCGTGAGCGTGTAAAGACCATCTATTTCGGCGGGGGGACCCCCTCTCTCCTCCCCTCCTCACTGCTGCAACAGATACTAGATTGCATCTATGTTCACTACGATGTAGCAGAGAATGCTGAAGTAACACTGGAAATGAATCCAGACGATTCTGTTGATGCGACATCTTTTAGCCGCATCAACAGAATTTCTTTAGGTATACAGACTTTCGACGACAGGCTGCTACAGCTACTCCGACGGCGGCACAACAGCGCGACAGCTATCCAAACCATACAGAAGTTACAGGCTTCAGGCATCAGGAATATCAGTATCGACCTCATCTACGGACTTCCGGGACAAACCATGGAGATCTGGGAGCACGACCTCCAACAGGCTTTCGCATTAGGTGTCCAGCATCTGTCGGCTTACGCACTAAGCTATGAGGAGGGAACGCTGCTGAGCCGTTGGCGGAATGAGGGAAGGATTCAGGAAGCCAGCGACGAGCTGGAGGTAAGGATGTACGAGCTTTTGTGCCAACGAGCGCGGGAAGCTGGTTTCAAACATTATGAAATCTCCAATTTTGCACAGCCAAGTTTCCACTCCCGTCATAACAGCAGTTACTGGACAGGCACACCCTATGTTGGCTTTGGTCCTGGCGCACACAGCTATGACGGTACCCGCACACGACGTGCAAACCGACCCGATTTAACCCGTTATATACAACTGCTGACTCAAGAGGACATAGACCCGACTACTGATAAACGCTTGGCTGAATTTGAGCAGTTGAGCACCTCTGACCTCTATGATGAAGCGGTGATGTGCGGGTTACGGACAAGTAGGGGCATTGACCTCGATAAGCTGGAAGAGCGGTTCGGGCAGGAACGTCTGCAAGAATTGTTGAGCCTGTCCAAAGAACATCTGCACCAAGGACGACTGGAACTGACAGGCAGCCATCTGCGCCTGACAGAAAAATCGCTCATGATCTCCGATGACATCATGAGCGACTTGATGACTGCTTCCGCATAACTAAAGCGTTTAGAACGGATAGCCCACAGCAATGTGGAAGCCGAGGCTATCCCAGAAACGGCGCATATTGTAATAACCCTTGCGACCCGTGTCGTAAGGAGCGTGAATACCCACACCCACATCGAAACGAAGGACAAGGAAGTCCAGATCGTAACGGAAACCGAGACCTGTACCCAATGCCAAGTCCTCAGCAAAGCGCTTGGCATCGATGGCTGCGCCGGGACGAGCCTCGTCAGGCTGCATGAGCCAGACATTGCCGACATCCAGGAAGACAGCACCATCCAAGCCACCCACAAGCGGGAAGCGGTATTCCACATTGGCCTCTAACTTGAGGTCGCCCACCTGATCCACATAGCTCCAACTGGTGTTGGCAGGATGATAGCGTCCCGGACCTATGGAACGAACGGCAAAGGCACGAATACTGTTGGCGCCGCCGACGTTGAAGAGGTCGGCATAGGGTGCCATGGTGCTGTTGCCATAGCTCCAGACAGCTCCTGCGAAGACACGTGCGGCGACGGAAGAGCGAGGTGTGATCGGGAATGTCTCGCGCCACTCTGCCGTGAGCTTGAAGAACTGGGCAAAAGGAACATTGAAGAGTTTCTTATTACGTTCCTGGCGTTCCTCTCCAGCCAACGTATAAAGCGTATTGATGATATTACCGGCTTCCTTGGTGCCGAGAATCAGCGTACGCAGGTGACCATCGCGCCAGCGGCGCTGATAGGTGAGCGTATAACCTATAGAAGGCACAAGCTGGTCGCGCATGGACACGTAGAGCGCCTGATTGGTGTTTAGAATCTCATTGAAGCGTGCCGAGCGGTGAGCCAGCATCGTGTAGTCAAGACGGAAAGGTGTCAGTTCATGACGGAAGCGGCGCGAACGGCGGTAGGTGTAGGTGACGCGCGTGCTGAAGTTGACCATCTGGAAATAGCCGGAACGGTTGAGCCAGCTGACATCAAGCTTATAGTTGGTCGAAGCCTCAGCATGACGGTTAAGGGCATCTGCCAAGCCAAAGAACTGAATGCGAGGATAGGTGAGCGTCGTAGAAGCCCCAAGCTCGTAAGAGTTGAGGAGGCTGCGGTCGGATTCGGCTTCAAGCACCGTTGCACCCGTCTGCCACTCGTAGCTACCGTAAATCTTGAAGTTGACAGTCTCGGCACCACGGAAGGCATTACGTTTGGTCATACCGTAGGAGAGTCCCGGACCAAGGAGACCATTGCTCTTGTTGGTAACCTTGGCTTCGAACTCGCTGTCCCAAGGTTTATCGAGGACAGCGAAGATATTCACATCGAGGGTATCGCAAGTGGCCGACGTGTCGCGCGGAACATAACTCATCTGCACGCTGGAGAATACACCCATGCCCGCGAGCTTGTCCTGAATCAGTTCATGGAGGCGCTGGCGATAGAGCGACCCACGCCGGTAGAAGAGGTTATGGCGGATAGCGGACAGGCGGATAGGCGGTCGGCGCGACTGATGCTTATAAGCCCAGTAGTATGTGAAATCCTGGTCGAAGAGGCTGTCATTAACCTCACGTGCGGAATACGGAAAGACAGTGACAGTGGTCTTGCCCATATAGAACTGGTTGCGGGCTTGCGCAGGCATATCAGTGCGTGGTCGCACCTGCAGATGCACGGTTTGCGGTGTCTGCAAGGTATCAGCCCTAAAGGCGATGTACTCTGGACGGAAAAAATAATAGCCGCTGTTGCGGAAAAGTCCGCTCAGGCGTGTGCGTTCGGCATCGAGATTGATAACGCTGAAGCCTTCGCCCGTATGGAGCGTGGTTTCAGGCATCGTTCGACGAATGATGCTGTCTGTGAGGCCGGGGAAGTTCTGATATTCGATACTACCGAGGCGGAAGAGCGGTCCGGGATAGATGGAGTAGCCGATGGAAGCTTTCAGGGAATCGCGCTCGTCGGTGAAGACCTCATAGGCGGCACTGCCGTGGAAGAATCCGTAGTTGCGCAGTGTCTGCTGAGCCACCTGAGTACGCAGGCGTGGGTTTGCCATCGTGACGGTGCGCGGCTGCGAGCCGAAGGAATTGAGCATCCAGCGTCCGAACTTCGTGTGGGAATCCGCATAGCGGTTGTGTATCCAAAGGCCAATGCTAAAAGGCCAGCGGGCAGAGGAGCTGCCGAAGATGGCGGCATTGGGGGCATAAGCCAGAGCGGCATCCACCTCCTCGCGCACGGTGGCAGTGGCCTCGCTGAGCAGCTCCGCCTCGCGCAGCAGTGAGTCGCGCTGCTCGCGCGTCAACTGGTCGTTCTTGTGGATAGACTCCCTGATCTGCTTGGCATCCATCTGTCCGCTAAAGAGACCGTCCACCATCTTGTAGGCATCAGCCATGGCGGTGATGACACCCGTAGAGTCCTTCGTTGCCCGTCCCTTCTTACCCTCGGCACGATGGCCGTAGGCAATCTCACTGATGCCCGTGTAGAGCTGCTCGCCCTCACCGAGATGCAAGGTGGTGGAGCAGGAAGCAAGAGTCATCGCAAAGAGAAGAACCACTCCCCTGCCCCTCACTGCTAAGGAGGGAAGCAGATACTCTTGAAGGAAAGCTGCTATATGTCTTCTGTATAAAAACATCTTTTCTGCTATCTTGTGTTAGGAGAGTCTTTTATTTTTTTTTCTTAAACAGGAACAGGTCGCCGACACGCTCGGTCTTGCGACGAAGAACGAGACCGGCGCCCATCTCCGTGACCTCACCATCGAGGAGGCTCTCGTGGTTCTTGTCGTAGAAGACGTTGACATAGCGGCTGCCGCCCTGATCGAGGCGGTATTCTATGCTGATGTTGTCTATCAGGCTCTGTCCGGTATTGGTGGCATTCTCGCCCGTGCTGACCTTTCCGCCCACAATGACGCTGACGCGATTGCCCCAGAATCGCTTGGCGAAGCGGAAACTATAGTCGGTGGTCGTGGCGCCCGTGGTGGCATTGGTGCCTTGTTCCACACCCATACTGATATCCACACTCTTCAGCGCCTTGTTGGTGATGTTTGAAATCTGGCTCTGAAGGAACGAGTTGAGGGCGTTCTGTCCTGTGATACCACCTCCTGTGAGGGAACCGGCGTCGTTGATATACATACCCGTAGCCAGCATCGTGACGGCCAGACGGCCACGCTGCTCAGCGCTCATCGTGCTCAACTCGTTCTGGATATTGGAATCGTCGGGAGCCTCAAGCGTGAACTCAAGTCCAAGGTCCTGAAGCGTCCGCGTGATGTTGATGCCCACGTCGAAGTTGACGCTTCGTGGTTGCTCGTTCTCAGTGATGGTGGTGCGCACGCGCTCTGTCGCCGACAGATTGAGTGTCGGGTTCATCAGCGGTCCGCGGAATTCGGCATAGCTGCCGCTCTTGATGGTGAATTCCTTGAGCGGAATAACCATCATCGTGTATTTCAGCATACCGCGGTTTATCGTGTAGCGGCCATTCAGCTGGAGATCCTTTTCCGGGGTGTAAGTCATCAGCATATCGCCGCCGCCCTCGATATCCACATAGCTGGAGCCGTCGGGGCTGAGCAGGCAGTGAACGACTGCCGCATCGGCGATATTGATGTTCATCATGATATTCAAGTGCTGGGGATTGCTGGTGACCACGGGTGCCACATAGAGCGTATCGCTGAAATCCACGAACTCAACCAGTTCCGATACCTGGTCGCTGGTGGTGAGCGGAGAGTCGGTCAGCAAGTAGGTGACATCGGTTTTGCCCAGCACGCCCAATTGTCCACGGATATTCAAGTCGTCGAGTGTACCGCGGAGCGTGGCGCTGAAATCTACGTACACCTTACCGTAGGCAATCGCCTTGGGGGTCTTGGGCGCATTGATGAGCTCGAAGTTGCGGGCAGCCATATTGGCATTGATGGTGATGCGGTCGGAATTGGCGAAATTGATGACGCCGTCCATCGTGAAGGGTGTCGCACCCGTAGAGTATATATTGATGCGGTCGAGATTCAGTTGGCTTTTGCTGATGCTGATGGTGTCATCCTCCACCCGCAGCTGGAGGCTGTAGGGGTCGGACAGGATGCGAAGCCCTGAAGTAGCCAGCAGGCCGTCCACCAAGGGCTTGGACGTGCTGCCGCCCACGTGGATATTACCGATAGCCACTCCTTCGAGCCGCGCCATATTGTCGGGGATGAAGCCATTTGCCAGGGCAAAGGGCAGGCGATTCAACTCTGCATCCACATCGATGATTCCGTCGGCATCGTCCGGCGTATAAGAACCTCTGAAGGCAGCCACGGGCACGCCCATCTGCAACAGGTTTCCGTCGATGAAATGGCTACCGTCGGCATTGGGCAGATAGACCGCCTCGAGTCCCACAGGGCCCAATGTAGCCTGTTCATAGCGCAGGTTGTCGATGTTCATATCCATGGACACGCTCATCGCGTCGTCCTTCTGGATGAGGTGAGCATCGCACTCCAGAAAACCGCCCAGGCGCGGCATGTAAGGCACCACGCTCGACAGCTCGCCGAGATTGAAATGCGAGATAGCCACGGAGAGATCCTGCAGCGCCTCGCTGTTGGGGGTGGAGTAGATTTTCAAACCCGTTCCGTCGTCCGCCATGAGGTCGATGTCCGCATCGATATGATTGCCCTTGGTGAGCATGATATAGTTGTCTGCATTCAGGCGGAAGCTGCGGTAGGCAAGCATCGGGGACAGCGGTGTCAGGTGCAGGCGCAGGGTGTCATTGGCCATGCGGCCCTGCAAGCCCATATCCACGCCCTTGCGGCCCTTGTCGTCAAAAAACACGAGGTTGGCACTGGCCACACCCTGTTGGTCGATGCTGGCGTTGAGGCGGCTGTCAAAGGTAAACTGCGGGTTATGGCGTCCATTGCGAACGCGCGCATCCATTCGTATGCTCGTGGAATCCTGATAGAGGTGCGCCTGAATGGTGTCGAGCTGCATCCCCGGGAGAGTGAACCTGTGGATATGTCCGCCGCCGTTGATACCAATCAGCGGGTCCAGATTGATGCCCATGCGGATGTCCTCGAAGCCGTAACCCATCGCCGTCAGGAAGTCATGCACGATGTTGTGCTTTCCCAGCTGCAGGCGCAGGTCTATCTGCGGCAGGCGTTTCGTCAGTGCGTCCTCGTCGAAGCGGCGCTGCTCCATCTGGCGGTTGAGCTCATCCATGAAATGACTCAGCTGGTCGGCCAGACGGTCGTAGCCGGTGTGTCCGCGCACGCGCAGGCTCATATCTCCGCTGGTGGCGGTGGCATAGGTGGTGTCCGTGGCCAGGAACGCTTCCAGCGCCACATCCTCGGGGCGGAAGACAGAATCCTGATGCACCAGCACGATATCGTTGATGAAGCCTTCGATGCGGTGGCGGTCCTTCAGGTTGGTGCTACCGTCCATGTGCAGGCACATCGAGGCCTTGACGGGTTCTTCCAGCAATCCGAGTGCCTTCAGGTCGGCACGCGAGAGATCGAGACCGAAGGTGAGGTGGCAGAGTGCTTCGCGGAAACTCTTCGTGAGGAGCGTACTCACATCCGCCTGCGCCACCAGGATCGGGTTGTCGATGCTGAGGCGTGCCACGCCCTTGCCGTTGCGCAGCTGAGCCTGCAAAGCTGTGCCCTGAAGCTGCAGGCTGTCGTAGGTGAGTTCCTTCACCTGTGCCTCAGCCTCCAGACGGGTGGCGGTGCTGAAGAAATCGGTACCGGCGCCATGGGCAGATGCTGTGGCTGACAACGGACTTACGGGCAGGCTGGGCATGAAATGTCGCAGCTGCAGGCGTTGCAGTTGCAGGCGCGTCTCGTAGGTCAGGGGCTCGCTGATATCCACTTTTGCATCCAGGTTCACGAGTCCGCTGCCTTCGCGCAGATGGCTTTGGGTGGCGATGCGGGAGCCCTGCACCGTTGCCCTGCCGCCCAGCTGCATCGGGGGCAGCTGGATATCATCCAACGCGCCATCGGCCATGCGACGCACCCAACCGAGGTCCTGTGTTTGTACATTATATAAGATGTCGCCGCCTCTGGCCACAGAGTCCATAAGCTGTTCCAGCGAGCCGCTGGCCTCGGCGTGAATACTGCCGGGCAGGTTTGCCTCTGCCTGCGTGAGCGCGAGATGGTCCACATTACCCGTCAGCGCCAGCGTCACGTGCAGCAGCCTGTCGGGATAAGCCTCCGCAAACGAAGCGGGAAGCATATCGCCCGCTGCACGCAGGATATCGGCTTTCGAGAGCGTGGTCGTGAAACTCACGTCCAATCCCCCACCCTGTCCGGCCTCCAAGGCGCGGAAATCCACATCTGCGGAGGCTTTCAGCTTGGAGCCGGGCATTGTGAGCGCCATCGATGGCAAGGACAAGTGTGCGCGTTCGCCGTCGAACGTGATATCCTTGGCGGTCAGCGACAGCGAGTCGGCACGCATGGGAACACTTCCCACCGCAGCATCGCCCGCCATCCACAGCGCGGCACGCTCGGCCTGCAGTTCGGCCTCCCCCACTTGATAGAGCTGCTTGCCCAAATCCAGCAGCACACCTTGCGCCGCCAGATAATCCACCGCCGCACGCGCCACCATGGCCGAGTCGCCAGGCATGGCAAAGCGTATCCGGGCATCCTCGAAGCGCGCGGCAGCCAACTCGATGATCCACTCCACGGGAGCGCTCTCGGTAGTGTCCACGACGGTGGTGTCCTGCATCTCTATGTCGATGTTCAGCCCTCGTCCCGACAGGTTTTCAATCATCACCTTCTGGTTACTCAGGTCGATATCGTCCTGCAGCGTCAGCATATCAAGGCGACCCTTGATGCTGGCAGCCGCTATCAGGTCCTTGGTGTCGAGAGCCACTTCATGCAGGCTGATTTCCTCCACGTTGATCTTGCTGCTGAAGATGCGCATGAACGCCATATCCACGACAGCCTCGCGTGCTGCCACCACCGTATCGCCCTCGGCATCGAGAACCGTGAACCCCTGAAGGCGCAGGTCCACCAGCGGCTTCAGGCGCAGGCGTTCAATGCGGATGTCCAGACCCGTAGCCTCGGAGGCATACGCCGCAGCCTTCCGCACAGCGAAGTCCTGCACGGGAGGTATATAGAGCAGAATCGTGAGCAAGAGCAGCAATCCGATGGGGATCGCCACCGCAATTCCGGCCCACTTGAGGAAGCGTTTCATCGTAGCTTGATACTTTTCGACTGCAAAAGTAGCTTTTTTTTTCCATGTGATGTGTAAAAAATGTGACTTTTTACATACCTTTGTCGCAAAAACACAGATTCTATGGTCCAAGACGTACAATTACGCGTGCTACCGCGGGTCGCAGCCAGCGATGCAGGCATCAGGGAACTGGTCCTGCACGAGCTGGGAACAGATGCCCACGATGTGCGGAACCTGCGGGTCATTCGCCGCAGCATCGACGCCCGCCAGCGTCAGGTGATGGTGAACCTCACCGTGCGTGTGTGGCTGGGCGAGGAGCCTGCCGCCGAGTATCCTCAGGTGGACTACCCCGATGTCACAGGGCGCCCGCAGGTGATTGTCGTGGGTGCCGGTCCCGGCGGCCTTTTCGCGGCCCTGCGCCTGATAGAGTTGGGGCTGCGTCCTATCGTCATCGAGCGCGGTAAGGACGTCCACGAGCGCAAGCTGGACCTCGCCCGCATCTCCCGCGAACACGTCGTAGACGAGGACAGCAACTACAGCTTCGGCGAGGGCGGCGCAGGCGCCTACTCCGACGGCAAGCTCTACACCCGCTCCAAGAAGCGCGGTTCCGTGGAGAAAATCCTGAACGTCTTCTGCCAGCACGGTGCCTCCACCAATATCCTCGTCGACGCGCACCCCCACATCGGCACCGACCGCCTGCCGCGCGTCATCGAGAACATCCGCAACACCATCCTGCGCTGTGGCGGCGAAGTCCACTTCCAGACCAAGATGACCGACCTCCTCATCGAAGGAGATAAAGTTGTAGGGGTGGAGGCGAAAGACTCCTCACTATCAACTCTTAACTCTTCATTCTTAACTTTCAAAGGTCCCGTCATCCTCGCCACCGGTCATTCCGCCCGCGATGTCTATCGCCTCCTCGCCTCCCGCGAGATAGAGATCGAGGCCAAAGGCATTGCCGTGGGCGTCCGCCTGGAACATCCCGCACAGCTCATCGACCAGATTCAGTACCACAGCCGCGAGGGGCGCGGGCGCTGGCTGCCGGCTGCGGAATATGCCTACGTGCAGCAGTGCGGCGGGCGCGGTGTCTACAGCTTCTGCATGTGCCCCGGCGGCTTCGTCGTGCCTGCCGCCACAGGCCCCGAGCAGGTCGTCGTCAACGGCATGAGCCCCAGCAACCGCGGCGGCCGTTGGAGCAACTCCGGCATGGTCGTCGAAGTGCGACCGGAAGACCTTTTGAATGCAGATTTAGGACTGATGACTGATGAATACCATTCAGTCACCAATCACCAATCACCAATCACCATTCATCAGTCATCAATCATCAATCATCAGTCATCAATCATCAATCATCAGTCATCAGTCATCAATCATCAATCATCAGTCATCAATCATCAGTCATCAGTCATCAATCATCAATCATCAATCATCAATCATCAGTCATCAATCATCAATCATCAATCATCAATCATCAATCATCAGTCATCAATCTTCAATCATCAATTAAGCATGCTCCTCTTCCAAGAGCATTTGGAGCGCCTCGCCTGGCAGCAGGGAGGACGCCGCCAGACGGCACCCGCCCAGCGCATGGCCGATTTCGTCAACGGGCGCCTCAGCGCCGACCTGCCCCCCAGCAGCTACGCACCCGGCCTCGTCGCCTCGCCCCTGCATTTCTGGATGCCTAAGTTCATCAGCGAGCGCCTGCAGGAAGGCTTCCGTGCCTTCGGACGCAAGAGCCACGGTTTCCTCACCAACGAAGCCACCGTCATCGGCGTAGAGACCCGCACCTCCTCACCCGTCCGCATCCTCCGCGACAGCGAAACCCTCCGCCACATCCGCCTCCAAGGCCTCTACCCCTGCGGCGAAGGAGCAGGCTATGCCGGCGGCATCGTCAGCGCCGCCATCGACGGCGAGCGCTGTGCCGAAGCCGTGGCCTCTTATCTTTCCGTTACCGGATAAACACCCCTGTCCACACAAAAAGCGGTCGGGATAGGTTCGCTTCTGTATTTCTCTCTGTGCCGTTCACCATCCTTTCCTGTTTTTAAAGGTTAAACTTTTTGTTTCTTATTCGCTGCTTCTAAGAAAAACCTCCCCGCCGCCCATCGCGACTGGGCAAGCGGAAAGGACACATCATAGAAACAACGTGTTAGTTTCATTACATTCGCTTATATAGTCCGAACGGCAGGACCTTGTTAATAATAGCGAGGATGTGCCAGCGCTTTGTAACATAGACTTTCGACTTCTTGTGGTGAATGGCAGCGATAATTTGGCTGGCGACTTTTTCGACGGGCATCACCCAAAAGAGTCCTTCGCCTTTCGCCATCGCTGTATCTACAAGACCGGGGCGGATGTCCGTGACGCAGATATGGTTGCCACTCTTGTATGCCTTCTTGCGCAGAGCTTCCATGTAGTTGATTTGGTAGGCTTTCGATGCGCTGTAGGCGGGAGCCATCGGCTCACCGCGCAGTCCGCCAGCCGAGGTGATGGCAACGAGGTGGCCGTGGCCTTGCTGCTCGAAGATGTGGTAGAGCGTGTCGATGACAAATGTCCAGCCCATGACGTTGGTTTCGATGGTCGGACGCTCCACGGTGTAGTCCAGCGAGGCATTGATGTCGCCCGTCCCCGAGCAGACGATAGCAAGGTCTATTCCTTTCAGTTCAATGCAGAGGGCTTCGATGGATCGTGCAATTTCGTCCAGCTTGGTAATGTCTGCTGTGGCGGTGAAGGTCGTGTCGGGATGCCCTTGGCGCAACTCGTCAAGCAGATGAGTTCGTCGGCCAACGATACCGATGCGGTTGCCGTCAGCAGCATATTTCTCGAAGAGTTCCCTGCCGATGCCGGAGGTCGCTCCAATGATAATAAT
>Ga0310786_10006652_pt1 | contig 15290 bp, 12 predicted proteins | sample AusTroGonzalo_MG_FD_203881 | JGI IMG/M metagenome (GOLD analysis project Ga0310786, IMG submission 203881) | Bovine rumen microbial communities from tropical cattle in Woodstock, Queensland, Australia - Gonzalo_03 (v2) (version 2) | ecosystem: Host-associated > Mammals > Digestive system >... | reverse complement strand
GTGCGCGACGCGAAGAACCAGATGATTGCCGTCTGCTTCATCGAGAACATCGACGCTGTCGGCGTCCACACGGGCGACAGCTATTGCGCGGCTCCCTTCCTCACGATCGACAAGAAACTCGAAGAGCGCCTCCAGCGCGACGCGTTCAAGATCGTCGAGTCTATCGGCGTCATCGGCGGCACGAACGTGCAGTTCGCGCACGACCCGAAGACCGGCCGCGTCGTCATCATCGAGATCAACCCCCGTACCTCGCGCTCGTCTGCTCTCGCCTCCAAGGCGACCGGCTTCCCGATCGCGCTCGTCTCGGCGAAGCTCGCCGCTGGCATGACGATGGACGAGATTCCCTACTGGCGCGACGGAACGCTCGAGAAGTACACGCCGGACGGCGACTATGTCGTTCTCAAGTTCGCCCGTTGGGCGTTCGAGAAGTTCCGCGCCGTCGAGGACAAGCTCGGTACGCAGATGAAGGCCGTCGGCGAGGTCATGTCGATCGGCAAGACCTACAAGGAGACTTTCCAGAAGGCGATCCGCGCGCTCGAGCGCGGGCGCGCCGGTCTCGGCTTTGCTAAGGACTTCCACGAGAAGTCGCTCGACGAGCTCCTGAAGCTTCTCGCCGTTCCCAACTCCGAGCGCCACTTCCAGATGTACGAGGCGATCAGGAAGGGCGCGACCGACGAGCAGATCTTCGAGCGCACCGGCGTCAAGGCGTATTTCGTGCAGCAGATGCGCGAGCTCGTCGAGGAAGAGGAGAAGATCCTCGGCTACAAGGGCAAGGCGCTTCCCGACGACCTGCTCGTGCAGGCGAAGAAGGACGGCTTTTCCGACAAGTACCTCGCGCAGATCCTCGGCGTTCCCGAGAAGGACATCCGCGCGCAGCGCAACAAGATTGGCTGCCGCGAGCGCTGGTTCGCCGTGCCGGTATCGGGCGTTGAGGACAAGGCGTACTACTACTCGACCTACAACGACGTCAAGCCGAGCGAAGACCCGAAGCGCGCGAAGGCGTTTGGCGAAGCGGCGGTCACGAACAACCCGAAGAAGGTGATGATCCTCGGCGGCGGCCCGAACCGCATTGGCCAGGGCATCGAGTTCGACTATTGCTGCTGCCATGCTGCGATGGCGATGCGCAAGATGGGCTACGAGACGATCATCGTCAACTGCAACCCCGAGACGGTCTCGACCGACTACGACACCTCCGACAAGCTCTACTTCGAGCCGGTGACGGTCGAAGACGTCCTCCAGATCTACGAAGCCGAGAAGCCGATGGGCGTCATCGTCCAGTTCGGCGGGCAGACGCCGCTCAACATCGCGCGCCAGCTCCAGGAGGCCGGATGCCGCATCCTCGGCACCTCCGTCGACTCGATCGACGACGCGGAGGACCGCGACCTCTTCCACGCGACGATGGACAAGCTCGGGATCCCGATGCCCGAGTCGATGATGGCGAGCGACATCGACGGCGCGCTCAAGTGCGCCGAGAAGCTCGGCTATCCGCTCATCATCCGTCCGTCGTTCGTCCTCGGCGGCCGCGGCATGGAGGTCATCTTCGACGAGATCATGCTGCGCGAGTACGTCGACAAGGCGGTTGGCGTCACGCCCGACCGCCCGCTTTACCTCGACCGCTTCCTCTGCCACGCGATGGAGTGCGAGGCCGACGCGCTTTCCGACGGCAAGGACATCTTCATCCCCGCGATCATGCAGCACATCGAGCTCGCGGGCATCCACTCCGGCGACTCGGCGTGCGTGCTGCCGCCCGTCACGATTCCCGAGGACGCGAAGGCGACGATTCTCGACTACACGCGGAGGATCGCCGCCGAGCTCAAGGTCGTGGGCCTTATGAACATGCAGTTCGCGATCGAGGACGGCAAGGTGTACGTCATCGAGGCGAACCCGCGCGCCAGCCGCACTGTCCCGCTCGTCTCCAAGGTCGGCGGCGTCCAGATGGCCGGCATCGCGACCCAGCTCATGCTCGGCGAGACCGTGAAGTCGCTCGGCCTCGACAAGAGGCACGTCGTCCCGTACTTCGGCGTCAAGGAGGCGGTGCTGCCGTTCGAGAAGTTCCCGGAGGTCGACCCCGTGCTCGGGCCCGAGATGCGCTCCACCGGCGAAGTGCTGGGGCTCGCGGACGGCTTCGGCCTCGCGTACTTCAAGTCGCAGGAGGCGGCGGGACTGCCGCTTCCGACGACGCCGGGGAAGATGCTCGTCTCGCTTTCGGAGAAGCACGCCGACGCGGTCTCCGCGGTGAGGAGATTCGAGCAGCTGGGCTTCGAGGTCGTCGCGACCGAGGGCACGGCGAAGTGGCTCGTCGAACACGGCGTCAGGGCCGAGGTCATCGCCAAGATTGGCGAGGGCCGCCCCGACGTCCTTGACGCAATCAAGAACCGCGAGGTCAAGCTCATCGTCAACACTCCTTCAGGCCGCCGCGACGCGCGCGCGGACGACTGCCGCATCCGCCAGGCCGCGATCAAGTACAGGATTCCCTACCTCACTACGCTTGCCGCCGCGCAGGCCGCGGTCGAGGGGATTGCTGCCGCGATGGGCGGCAAGGGAGATGTCCGTTCGCTGCAGGAATACCACGCGACGATCTCCTGACGGGTCGGAGGGCTGCTGATGGGCATTCTGTCGAGATACGTGTTCCGGGAGTTCCTTGTCCCGCTCTTCTACTGTCTCGTCGGGTTCGTCGCCATCTACGTCCTCTTCGACCTCTTCGGATCGTTCTCGCGGATGCTCGAGGCGCACCTCGGTCTTGCCGACGCCGCGCTCTACTTCTGCGGCTACCTGGCCCCGTACTTCCACTACCTTGCGCCGGCGGCGCTGATGCTGGCGACGCTCTACACGATGTGGATGTTCTGCCGCCATTCGGAAATCGTGGCGATGCGGGCGAGCGGCATTGGGTTCTTCGCGATCGTGCGGCCGCTGCTTCTGGCGGCGGCGGCGATGGCGCTGGTGGTGGCGTGGGTGGACGAGGAGTTCATGCCGCGGTGGTCGCAGTGGGCGGCCCAGCTCAAGACCGCGAAGTTCGAGTCCGCGACGATCGCCAAGGCTGACAACCTGGTGCTGCGCAATTCGGTCTCCGGGCGCACCTGGAACGTGGACGAGATCCTGGCCCCAGACTGCTCGCGGCTGGGCAACGTCAGGGTCACGGTGGACCGGCCAGGCGGGGCGCGTGAGCTGACCATAACCGCGGACGAGGCGTTGTATCTCGACGGCGAATGGTGGTTCGCGCGCGCCCGTGTACAGCATTTCGACGCCCTCGGGAGCGAGGTTGCCACCCCGACGCCGGAGCTGGACGCGCTTCCCCTGAGGTGCTTCGCCGATTTCGACGAGCGGCCAGGCGACTTCCTGGTCCAGAACCGCAAGTGGCAGTACAACTCGGTGCGCGATCGGTTCCGCTACCTTTCCACCCATCCCGAACTGACCAAGGAGCGCCGCGCCGACCTGCTCTACGACACCTGGGCGCAGATCATGGCGCCGTTCGCCTGCATCGTCATCACCCTGTTCGCCATTCCCGCCGGCATCGCCTCGGGGCGGCAGAGCGTCTTCCGCGGCGTCCTCGGGGCGCTGGGGATGTACTTCGCGTTCTACGGGCTCGACATCGGGTGCATGGTGGCGGCGAAGAACGCCTGGGTGCCGCCGGTCGCGGCGGCGGTTGCGCCGCACGTCTTGTTCTTCATTTTCGGCGTACATCTCTTTGTCCGCCACCGATAGCGGCTTTTTTGGTATAATACGCTGGTCATGTATCGAAAGGCAAGATTGTCCAGATGAAAGACTACAAAGTTGGACTGGTCGGGGTCGGCGCCGTCGGCACCGAGATGATCAAGGTGCTCAAGGAGCGCAGCTTCCCGGTTCGCGGGCAGGTGCAGGTTTTCGCATCGCGCGAGCGCGACGAGGAGATCCTTGGCGAGAAGTACCATGTGCTGCAGGCCACCGAGCGGAGCTTCGAGGGCTTTGACATCGTCCTGTTCGCCGGCAAGACCGACGTCGCGATCCAGCTGAAGGACGCGGTGGTGAAGGCCGGCGCGAAGATGATCGACAACTCCCGCGCCTTCCGGCAGGATCCGGAAGTGCCGCTCGTGGTGCCGCAGGTCAACGCCGAGGACCTCGACTGGAACAAGGGCGTCATCGCGAACCCCAACTGCACCACCGCGATCATGCTCGAGGCGGTCGCCCCGCTCCACCGGGCGAAGGGCCTGAAGCGCCTTGTCGCCGCGACCTACCAGGCGGCGTCGGGTGCCGGCGCGCCGGGCCTCGCGGAGCTGGAGGAGCAGATCCACGAGTACGCCGAGGGCCGTCCGTTGACGGTGAAGGCGTTTCAGCACCAGCTCATGTACAACCTCATTCCGCACATCGACAAGTTCGACGAGACCAACTGGTACACGCTCGAAGAGCTCAAGATGCGCAACGAGGCGCGGAAGATGCTGCACCTCCCGGACCTGAGGCTCAGCTGCACCTGCGTGCGCGTCCCGATCGCCCGCGCCCACTCCGAGTCGCTCAACCTCGAGTTCGAGAACGAGATCACGCCAGAGGAGGCGCGCGAGATCCTCTCCGGCTGCGAGGGGGTCAAGGTGGTGGACGACCCGCTCAACGGCGGCTATCCGATGCCGCTCGACGCGACGGGCAAGTACGACGTCCTCGCCGGCCGCATCCGCCAGGACCTGAGCCGCGACGACCGCCGCGGGCTCGAGATGTTCGTTTCCGGCGACCAGCTGCTCCGCGGGGCGGCGCTCAACGCGGTCGAGATCGCCGAACACCTCGTCAAGCGGGGGCTCGTGTAAGGCCATGCCGAAGCTGATTCTGGCTGCGCTTGCGCTGATTGCGGCGATGCCGCTCGCCGCCGAGACCACGGCGGCGAACGCGATCAATTCCGGCGCGCGCTACGCGACCGACGCGTATCCGGGCTTCGACGACGTCAAGGAGAGCACCCAGCCGGAGAAGAAGACGCCGAAGTGGTTTTCGTTCATCACCGGGCCGAAGATGGAGGATTCCGCCGCCCAGTTCTCGTACTGCCGCGGGCTCCTCGCCGAGGGCTCGTACTCCAAGGCGGCGCGCGAGCTTGACGCGCTGGTGCGCGAGTGGCCGGTCTCCCGCGAGGCGCCGGAGGCGCAGCTGCTGCTCGCGGAGACGCTGGAGACGAAGGAGAAGGACTACGAGGAGGCGTTCCGCGAGTGGCGCTATCTGGTCGACTTCTATTCCGTGCAGTGCGACTACTCCGCCGCGGTCGACGCCCTCTACCGCGTCGCCACGATCCTGCGCATCGAGGGCAAGACGATCATGTTCTTCCGATTCAAGAACACGGCGGACGTCCGCCGCGCGTTCGAGGCGTGCGTCCTCCGGGCGCCCGGCGCGGCGTGGGCGCCGCAGGCGATGCTGACGATCGCGGAGCTGCGTGAGGAAGAGCTGCACTGGACCGAGGCGATCAAGGTCTACGAGAACCTGCGCAACCTCCACCGCGGCACTCCCGAGGCGAAGGAGGCGCTGGTCCGCGAGGCCGCGGCTAGGATGAAGGTGCTGGAGGAGATGGGCTACAACCGCGAGCGCATGCGCGACACCGTCGGCTTCCTGGAGCAGGCTGAGGGGGCAAGCGATGGCGGCGACCGCGAGGCGATCTCTGGCATGCTCGCCGAGGCGAGGGCGCTCGTCGACGACGAGGCGTTCGCTGCGGCTAAGTTCTACGACTCGCGCATCCGCACGAAGCACAGCGCCGTCAACGCCTACGAGATGTATCTTGCCAACTATCCGCAGGGCCGGCACGCCGAGGAGGCGCGCATGAGGCTTGAGGAACTGAAGAAAGGGGATGCGCAATGAGAAAGATCATCCTGGCTGCGGCGCTGGCCGCGCTCTGCGGCTGCGGGGCGAACTACGAGTGGGGGTCGCGTGCGCCGGCCGACCGCCGCAAGGTGTCGGTGCCGACGTTCCGCAACGAGTCGGGGCTGCAGGAGATGGGTGCGGTCGCGACGCGCCAGCTGCTGCGTGAGATCCAGCGCGAGGGGTCGTTCAAGATCGCCACCCCGGGCGACGCCGACATCGAGGTGCAGGGCGTGGTGAAGAGCGTCTCGGCCGGGTCGGTCGCCTACAACCGCCGCATGATCGGGCGCTTTACCGGCTTTACCATGTCCTGCGATGCGCTGGTGACGGTGGTGGACAAGGTCTCGGGCAAGGTGCTCGTCACCGACCGCCCGTATAGGGCCGAGACCACCTTTGCGTCGGGGCAGGACCTCACCACCGCCGAGCGCGACGCCTCGGGGCGGCTCGCGGACGAGCTTTCGCGCCTTGTCGTGGACGACCTTACGCGTCTCGACTGGGGGAAAGACGGCGATTCCAACGGAAAGGAGCAGGCGAAATGAACGAAGTGCATGCGGTAATCGAACTCAAGATCACCCCCCAGCGCGACTGCGGCTTCGGGCGCATCGCCGAGCGCGTCTCCCGTTTCGAGGCGGTGGAGGCGTGCTTCCTCATGTCCGGCGGGTACGACCTCCTGGTGTTCGTGAAGGGGTCAAGCCTGCAGGACGTCGCCCAGTTCGTGGCGCAGGACCTTTCGACGCTTGACGGCGTCCTCTCCACCGCCACCCATTTCATGCTCAAGACCTACAAGTCGGGCGGCATCCTCGGCAAGTTCGACGACGGGCGACTGGAGGTGTCGTGATGGCGGTGGACCTCGCCCAGAAGGCACAGAACTTCACCAACCGCGGGCGCCAGGCGCTCGAGACCGGCAAGTACGACCTTGCGGTCGACATGCTGATGGAGGCGGTCGCGGCCGCGCCGGACGTCCTCGAGACGCGCAAGCTGCTGAGGGCGGCGCAGATCGCCAACTTCCGCAAGGGCGGCGGCAAGAACGGCGTCTTCGCCAAGCTCGGCTTCATGGCCGCGCGCGGCAAGATCCTTTCGCTTGCCAAGAAGGGCAAGGGCGCCGAGGCGATGGCCGAGGCGGAGAAGCTCCTCTGCCAGAACCCGCTCGACGCGGACAACATCGAGGCCGCGGTCAAGGCGGCCGAGGCCGCCGGCAAGGCGGACCACGCGGCGATCTCGATCGAGGCTGCATACGAGTGCTCCAACCAGGACCCGTCGCTCCTGGAGCGCGTCGCCACCTACTACACGATGGCCAAGCGCTGGGACAAGGCGCGAGACGCCTACCAGAAGCTCTCGGCGATGAAGCCCGGCGACCAGCGCGTCTTGCAGATGCTCAAGAATGCCGAGGCGCAGGCGACGATGAGCGCCGGCTGGGAGCAGACCGCCGGGAAGAGGGGCGGCTTCCAGAACCTGATCGCCAACAAGGAGCAGGCCGCCCGGCTTGACGCGGCCAACAAGGCCGTCGTCACCGACTCCGACGCGGAGCTGCTTATCGCCGAGAAGCTCAAGCAGATCGAGGCGGAGCCGAAGAACATGAACGCCCGCCGCGCGCTGGCACGCATCTACATCCAGAACAAGCGCTACTACGAGGCGGTGGAGACCCTCGAGGCCGCCATCGCCGCCGCCGGCTCGATGGACCCCGAGCTCGACCGCATGCTCTCCCAGACCAAGGTGCAGTACTACGAGCAGCAGATCGACGCGCTGAAGGCGGAGGGACGCGAGGACGAGGCGAACGAGCTCGAGGCCGAGAAGAACCAGTTCGTCTTCGACGACCTCGCCGCCCGCGTGGAGCGCTACCCGAACGACCTCCATCTCAAGTTCGAGCTTGGCAAGGAGTACTACAAGTACGGCTACTACGACGAGGCTCTTCCCCACCTGCAGCTCGCGCAGAAGAGCCCCAAGGACAGGCTCTCGGTGCTGTACTACCTGGCGATGTGCTTCCTGAAGCAGGGCCAGACCGACATGGCGGTCATGCAGCTCGAGACCGCGCGCGACGCGCTGCCGACGATGGACGAGCTCAAGAAGAAGGTCGTCTACCAGCTCGGACTCTGCGCCGAGGAGGCCGGCGACCTTGAGAAGGCGTACCGCTACTACAAGGACGTCTACTCCACCGACGTGGGCTTCGAAGACCTTTCCGAGCGCATGCTTGCGGTCAGCCAGGCGCTGAAGAACAAGGAATAGCGATGGCCGCGAATGGCAGCCCCAAGGAGAGTCGAACTCCTCTACCGAGCATGAAAAGCTCGTGTCCTGACCGATAGACGATGGGGCCGCGGAAAAACGGGGCGTAGTATACCAAAACCGATGTCTGACCGTCAAGCGTACATAGCCTTCAACCTGACCGACCGCATCGGTCCGGCGAAGCTGGAGCGCCTGGCGGCCGATGCCGGCGGCAGCGTCGCCGCGGCGTGGGAGGCGTATCCCGACAAGGTTTCCCGTACCGGCGGGAAGGTGGACGTCGCAGCCGAGGAGGAACAGGCGAAGCGGTACGGGGTGAGGATTGTGACCCCCGCGGACGATTGCTATCCCTCGCGGCTCAGGGGAACGCCAGGCGCGCCGCTTGCGCTCTACGTGAAGGGCGACGTCGCCGCGCTATCGAAGCCGATGGTGGCGATCGTCGGCACTCGCCGAGCCACCCCATACGGTCACGCCGTCGCCCACCGCCTCGCCGCCGACCTCGCCTCCGCCGGCTGGTGCGTCGTCTCCGGCCTTGCCCTCGGCATCGACGCCGACGGCCACCGCGGCGCGCTGGACGCGAAGGGGCTGACGGTCGGGGTGATCGGCTCCGGGCTCGATCGCTTCTATCCAGAGCGCAACCGCGACCTCGCGCGCGAGATCGTGGCCAAGGGCGGCGCGGTGGCGAGCCAGTTCCCGTTCGGCCGCCCCGCCGACGAGCAGACCTTCCCAATCCGCAACCACGTCGTCGCCGCGCTTGCGCAGGGCGTGGTGGCGGTGGAGTGCCCGATGAAGTCCGGCACGCTGATCACCACCGGCATTGCCGCCGACTTGGGCCGCCCGGTGATGGCGGTGCCGGGGCCGGTCGACAGCCACATGTCCGCCGGCTGCCTCGACCTCATCCGGAACGGGGCGACGCTGGTGAGGGACGCGGACGACGTCATCGAGATGCTCTCGCCGCTTTCGCCGCGCAACGGAGCGAAGTCCGGCGAAGAAAAGCCGGTCGAGCCAGATCCCGAGCGTCCGCCGTATTCTGTGGAGGAGTCGCTGGTGATGCTTCATGTCGAAGATACCGGAACCTCAATGGACGAGCTCGTAGCCAAGACCGGGCTTTCGGCGAGGAAAGTCAATTCAATCGCAATGTCGCTCCGGCTGAAGGGGTTCGTCCGTTTTCTGCCGGGCAATCGCATCGCGCCGCCGAGGTAGTCGGCGCCTGAAGAACAAGGGAGGCTTGGAGGTCAGATGGAAAAGGAACTTGGTTCGCTTGCGAAGCACCGCGCCTGGCTGGGGCTGCCGCCGAAGAAGGGGTCGGTCGCGCCGTTTCCGTGCAGCCCGGCGAAGGTGTTCGCCGCGCAGGTCGCGGGGCTTGTGCGCCGGCTACGGGCGATTCGCTGCCGCGACGTCGTGGTCGGCGTTTCCGGCGGACTCGACTCCGCGCTAGCGCTTCTCGTCTGCCGCGAGGCGTTCACGCGCCTCCGCCTCGACCCGAAGCGCATCCACGCGATCACCATGCCCGGCTTCGGCACCACGCGGCGGACGCGCGGCAACGCGCTCGCGCTCGCTGAGGGCCTCGGAGTCGCGACCGAGACAATCCCGATCGGCGGCATAGTGCGCCGCCACCTGAAGGAGATCGGCCACGACGGCACCACGCCCGACGCCGCCTACGAGAACGCGCAGGCGCGGATGCGCACGATGGTGCTGATGGACCGCGCCAACATGGTCGGCGGCATCGTGGTCGGCACCGGCGACCTGAGCGAGATCGCGATCGGCTGGTGCACCTACAACGGTGACCACATGTCCATGTTCGGTGTCAACTCCGGCGTCCCCAAGACCGTGGTGCGCAAGGTGTGCTCCTGGTGGGCGTCGCGGCATCCCGGCAAGGCGGCCGCGGCAATCGAGGACATCGTGGCGACGCCGGTCTCGCCCGAGCTCGTGAAGGGACAGGTCACGGAGCGGACCATCGGTCCCTACGATCTCCACGACTTCTTCCTCTGGAACTTCATCGTCAACGAGATGGGTCCAAAGCGGCTCGCCGACGCGGCGAAGAAGTTCTTTCGGGGCCGCTTCGCCGCCGCGGAGATCGACGCGACCCTCGCGATCTTCCTGCGCCGCTTCTTCACCCAGGCCTTCAAGCGCAACTGCGCGCCGGACGGGATCAAGGTGTTCTCCTTCGATCTCTCGCCGCACGGCTGGTGGATTCCATCCGACCTCGGCATCGTCAAACTCCATGGGTAAGGTGCTGGTGATCGGACACGGCCGCAGCGGAACTGCCGCGGCGTCGCTCGCCGGGGAACTCGGCGACACGGTCGAGTTCGCCGACGGCATCGACCTCGCCGTGGCGAGCCCGGGCGTGCGGGTGATGAGCGAACTCGAGTATGGCTGCCGCGAGCTGAAAAAGAGGGGATGGCGTCTTCTTGCTGTCACCGGCTCGAAGGGCAAGTCGAGCGTCGTCAAGGCCGTCGCCGACGCGATCAACCTCGCTGGCGGATTCGCCGTTCCCTGCGGCAACTACGGCCGGCCGGTGAGCTATGTCGCGCTTGCGGCGGAACCGGCGGGCTGGGCGGTCGTCGAGGTCTCGTCCTTTATGCTCGAGACGACTTCGCTCCCGCCCGGCTTCTTCGAGGCCGCGGCGATTCTCAACCTCCAGGAGGACCACCTCGACCGCCACGGCGACGTCGCCGCCTATCACGCGCTTAAGCTCCGGCTCTGGACGATGGCGAAGGTGCGTGTCGGCCTCAACGAGCCCTGCGACGTCGACCCCGCGCTGCTCGCCGGCTCGTATTTCGACAACCCGGTTCTGCGCGCGAACGGCCTCGCCGCCGCGGCGCTCATGCGCGTCGCCGGACTCGACGACGCGGCGGTCTCCCGCGCCTTCGCCGCGTTCGAGCCGCTGCCGCACCGGATGGCGAAAGTGGCCGAGATCAACGGCGTCGAGTACGTCGACGACTCCAAGGCGACGTCGATTTCGGCGCTTGCAGCAGGCGTCGAAATGGCCGGCGAACGCGTAGAAGGAGGGCCGAAAGTGCGTCTGGTGGCGGGTGGGCTCCCCAAGGGCGACGATCCGAAAAATGCATTACCCATCTTGACAAAGTGGGTCAAAAAAGTGTATCTTATCGGTCATAACGCCGAAAGTCTCTTTTTCGCCTGGTCCAAAGTCGTCGACTGCGAGGTCTGCGGCACCTTGGAAAAGGCGGTGGAGAGGGCAAGGCGGGAGGCGGTGAACGGCGAGATGGTCCTCCTTTCTCCGGGAGCCGCGAGTTTCGACCAGTTTAAAAGTTTCGAGGAGCGTGGAGAGGTCTTCGCGCAACTCGTCAAAGGACAAGGAAAACAAAAACATGAATAAGTTCGCAGTGGTTCTCACGGTCGCGGCCGTCGCGACGCTCTCTGGATGCAAGGATCCGAATTTCAAGCGCGGTGGCGCTTCGAATACGGCGGATGTGCGCTTGGCTGACACGCAGCCGGCGACGCCGACCACGGACACCGGCACGCAGGCACCGGAAGTCAATGATGCGCCCGCGCCTGTCATTGCCAAGAAGGGTTGCCTCTGCGCGCCTGGCACCATCCACACCGAACCGTGCAAGTGCGGCGCGGACGACTGCGAGTGCGTCGTCACCACCAAGCCCGCCAACGTTCCTGCGTCCGAGCAGGAGTACTCGATCTACGTTGTCCAGAACGGCGACTACCTCGCGAAGATATCCAAGAAGTGCAATGTCACCATCGCGGCGATCAAGCGCATCAACAACCTCAAGAGCGACACGATCCGCATCGGCCAGAAGCTGAAGATCCCCGGCAAGCTGCCCGAGTCCATGACCGCCGCTGCTGTCTCGGCTCAGCCCGCCGCCGCCGCGAAGAAGTCCTATACGCCATACACCGGCGCGACCAAGGAGTATGTCGTCAAGAACGGTGACACCCTCGGTGCGATCGCCTACGGCAACGGCATCAACATCCGCCAGCTCAAGGAGCTCAATGGCCTGAGCAGCGACGTGCTGCGCATCGGCCAGAAGCTCAAGATCCCGGCTGATGGCAAGGCTGCAGCCAAGACCACGGTTGCCGAGGCGAAGTCGGCCGAGGCCGCCGAGAAGCCTGCTGCCGATACCCCTGCCTCGGCTGACGCCGAGGCAGCTGACGCCGCCGCTCCAGCGGCGGTTGACGAGGCGAAGGGCGAGCAGGCCGCCGCTTCTGCCGAGCAGGCTGCTGCCGCTGCGCCTGGCACGACCACCTATGTTGTGCAGGAGGGCGAGGACATGACCACGATGGCCATCCGCTTCGGCGTTGCCGCCGGTGTAATCCGCGAGCTCAACAACCTGCCAGACGACGCCCAGCTCAAGCCCGGGCAGGTCATCAAGCTGCCGGCGGACGTCCAGCAGTAATCAGCTGTGCGCAAGTCTGCGCTTTGCGCATTCGGCCTAGTCGTCGCGGTTCTCGTGGCGCTGGGCTTTGTCGTTTTGTCGAGTGCCAGCGAGGCAAACGGCATTAGGCTGCACCACGACGCCTACCACTTCATGAAGCGCCAGTTCGTCTACCTTGGGGTGGGCGTGGCGCTTGCGGCGGTGGTGGCGTCGATTGACTACCGGCGCTGGCGCGACACCCCAGCGCTTGCGTGGATGTTCTACGCGATTGTGCTGGTGCTGCTCTTTGCGGTGTTCCCGCCGCTTGGGCGCAAGATCAACGGCTCCTACCGCTGGATCGCGCTTGGGCCGGTGAACCTGCAGCCGAGCGAGTTCGCCAAGCTCGCGGTGGTCATCGTAGTCTCGGTCTGGCTTGACCGGGCAGGCTGGCGGGTGGAGCTGTTTCGGCGCGGCGCGCTGATGCCCGCCTTGTTCATCGGGGTGCTGGCGCTGCCCGTGATGGCCGAGCCAGACTTCGGCTCGACGATGGTAATCGGGCTATCCGGATTCCTGGTGATGCTCGTCGCGGGGACGCGCCTCCTGCACCTCGCGCCGTTTGCCGCCGTTGGGTTGTGCGCGTTCATCTACAAGGTGGCCACCAACGCGAACCGCATGGCACGCATCGCGGCGTTCTTCGGCGTGAAAATCGATGTCGGCGCCGAGGTGATGGATGCGGCGGCGAGCCGCGCCGCCTACCAGGCCCATCAGGCTCTGGTGGCGATCATGAACGGCGGCATCTGGGGGGTGGGCCTCAACCAGTCCATGCAGAAGAACTACTACCTGCCGGAGAACCACACCGACTTCATCTTCGCCATCGGCGCCGAGGAGCTGGGGATAGTCTTCTCGGTCGGCACGCTTCTCCTCTTTCTTGCGTTCTTCCTCCTCTCGGTCTACATCGCCCGTTCCGCGTCCGACCGCTTTGGGCGCTTTCTCGCGCTCGGGATGGCGTTCATCATCTTCTTCCAGGCTATCTTCAACATCGGCGTCGTCTGCGAGGCGCTGCCGACAAAGGGCATGGCGCTGCCGTTCTTCAGCTATGGCGGCACCAACATGCTCGCCTCCTTCTTCGCGGTAGGCACCATCCTTTCGGTTGGCATCCACTCCTACCGCGACCGCAAGCGCGCGTTTCTGCGCCGGGTGCTGGTGAGGTGAGGCGGTGGCGGAGGAGTCGAAATACCCGCACTTTACCGTGACCTCGCTCACCGCGGCGGTCAAGGGCGCGCTCGAGCGCGGCTGGTCGCGCATCATCGTCGAGGGCGAGATCAGCGGCTGGCGCCCCGCCGCCTCTGGCCACCGCTACTTCACGCTCAAGGACGAAGGCGCGCAGATCGCGGCGGTGATGTTCGCCTCCGCCTTCCAGCGCTGCGCAGCGCGCGACGAGCTCAAGGACGGCGCCAAGGTCGCGCTCTACTGCAGCCTCACCGTCTATCCGCCGCGCGGCAACTATCAGCTCAATGTCCTCAGCGCGCGGCTCGCCGGCGTCGGCGAACTGATGCAACGCTACCTTGCGCTCAAGGCTAAGCTCGAGCAGGAGGGGCTCTTCGACCCCGCAAAAAAACGCCAGCTCCCGTTCCTGCCGCGCCGCATTGGGCTCGTCACCAGCGAGGCTGGCGCGGTGGTGCACGACATGTGCACCGTGCTGACGCGGCGCTTCCCGGCGCTGGAAATCCGGCTCTTCCCGTGCCTCGTCCAGGGCGTGGACGCGCCGCCGCAGATTGTCGCCGGTGTCGAGTACTTCAACGCCTGCCGCGACTGGCGGGCAGACATAGTCATCGTTGCGCGCGGCGGCGGTAGCTTCGAGGATCTCTTCTGTTTCAACGACGAGTCGCTCGTCCGCGCGGTCGCCGCTTCCGGGATTCCGGTCATCAGCGCCGTCGGACACGAGACCGACTTCACCCTCTGCGACTTCGCCGCCGACAAGCGCGCCGGCACGCCGTCGATTGCCGCGGAGATCGCGGTGCCGGTGCGCGTCGAGTTGCTTGAGCGCATAAACATGCTCGCCTCCAAGCTGGCCTCCACGCTGCAGGGCCGCGGCGACGTCACCGCGCAGCGTCTCGACCATCTCGCCGACTCGCTCGCCGCCGCGCTGGCTGCCGCGCTCGCGAAGGCGGAGCGCCGGCTCGAGCGCGCCTCGCCTCGCCTCGCCGCGGCGAAGTCGCTCGCCCTGCAGTCCGCCGCCGCGCGGCTCGAGAAGGCCCAGGCGAAGCTCGAGGCGTATTCGCCCTACGGAGTGCTCGAGCGCGGCTACGCGATCGTCACCGGACCCGACGGCGCGGCGGTACGCGACGCCGCCGCTCTCCGCGAAGGCGACGAGATCACCGCCCGATTCGCGCGGGGAGAGGTGCGGGGGAAGGTGCTGGGCGCCAACGGGACATAGCGGTTCTCGGCTTTCCATGTCAAACCACAATCAGGAACAGAAAACATGATAAGACAGCAGTTGTTTATCGGAGCGGCGCTGCTCGCGGGCGCCGCGATTGGATATTGCGTGGCGCCGCGCGAGGCGCTGCCGCCGGCTGCCGACGGTGTCGCCGAGGCAAAGGCATCTGCGCCGATACCCGACGGCGGTGCCGAGGCGAGCGTCAAGGCGCTGAGGGAGCGTGTGAAGTCGCTTGAGCGCGAACTCGCCGAGCTCCGCGGCGCGGGGAGTGCCGCCGCCGAACTGGAGGAAGCGGCCGAGGCCGGGCGCGACGAGGCGCGCGTCGAGGGGCCGCGAAACGGCGCCGAGCGTTTCCGCGCGGAGATGGAGCGGCTCAAGCAGGAGGAGCCCGAGCGCTACCGCCAGATCGTCACCAACATCGAGAACTTCCGCCGCCGCGCCGCCGAGCACCGCCAGGCGAAGATCGACTACCTCTCTACCATCGACACCACCGAAATGAGCGAGCCGGCGAA
>Ga0310786_10006650_pt1 | contig 15292 bp, 14 predicted proteins | sample AusTroGonzalo_MG_FD_203881 | JGI IMG/M metagenome (GOLD analysis project Ga0310786, IMG submission 203881) | Bovine rumen microbial communities from tropical cattle in Woodstock, Queensland, Australia - Gonzalo_03 (v2) (version 2) | ecosystem: Host-associated > Mammals > Digestive system >... | reverse complement strand
GGGCGTGCCGGGGCGGGTGACGGAAGGCGTGCGAAGACCTTCGATATCGAAGTCAAAGGCTTCTCCCAGACGGTAAGAGTACAGGTGATCGAACAGTTCCTGCGGCTTCTTGCCGTAGTACGTTTCGGCCAGCTGGGCAAATACGTAGTTGGAAGAAATCTCAAAGCCGTGCATGACGGTAATATCTCTTCGGCCTGTCTGGCGCTGGTAATCGGAGATGTGGTCGTCGTGCGGGTATTCGGATGCGCTGCCGGGACGGCGCCAGTTGGGTACCCAGCCGTTGTTGGTGGGCAGGGTCTGGTCCAGTCTCTTCACATAACCGTCCTCTACCAGCGAGAGCAGCGTGGCGGTCTTCATCACGGAACCCTGCTCTCCTCTCTCGGTGAGCACCAGGTTCTCGCGCTCCCAAAGCACGGTCTGGGGCGTATCTCCGCGGGAGAGGTTAACCATGGCGCGGATGGCTCCGGTCTTGGTTTCCATGATCACGCAGATGCCGGCGCGTACGTCCGGGTTCTCATTGATCTGGGCGCGGAGGGCGCGGTCGGCAATATCCTGGAAGTCCACGTTGATGGTGGTACGGATGTCGTTGCCGTCCTGCACGGCCACAGCGGCCGAATCCAGGTCGCGAACCCAGCGGTTGTTGTCCGTCACGCGGCGCCACTCATAGCCCTCGTGGCCGTGGAGCTCGCTGTCAAAGCTGTCCTCCAGACCCTTGCGGGAGATGTCTTTCACGTAACCGATGGTACGGCGGGCCAGGGAGTCGTAAGGGTAAATACGCTCCTCGTGCTTCTCTACAATGATACCGCCGGTATAGGTTCCCTCGCGGAAGAGGGGAAAGGTCTTCACCAGTTTCACCGTCTCCAGATCCACGTTCTTTTGGATACTCAGGTAGCGGGTGTTTTTGTCACGCCCATTCAGGATGGACTTGGCGTACTGGTCTGCGCTCTTGTCGCGGAAGTGATTGGCCAGGTAAACGGACAGTTCACGGGCCTTGGTACGCCAGGCACGCTCCAAACTGTCTTTATGGTTATCCTTATAGTACTGCTTCTTGACGGTGCAGTCCATATAAATATCATAGAGAGGGGCCGAAAGGGCCAGCGGACGGCCGTCGGTGGCCAGGATGCGCCCGCGCACGGGCGGATCGATATGCAGTTCCACGGAAGGACGGAACAGGCCGATGACCTTGTCGTCCACATGATAAGTGGTTTGTATCTTGACAATGCAAACGAGAATTCCTACGCCCAGGGCAAGGAATACATAGGACAGGAAGAACATAACCACGTGGATTCGGTCGCGGTTTTCTATGGTGTCCGATATTTCTCGTTTCTCTTTGCTCATTTCTTCTTCACAATGGCAGCGGGTTCCTTGGGTACGGTAACGGGGGAACCCAGTTCGCGCAGGCGCTTCTCGGCGCTGGATGCGCTATGCAGTTTTACCAGCTGTGCCTCTTTCTGGGCGTGGTAAATCTTCAGTTCTTCGATGGCGGTCTTGTTGTCTCCCACCCGGGAGAGGGTCTTGTCCACCTTCAGGCTCAGGAAGATGCTCAGCCACATCAGGAGGAACAGATACATGATGTGCATGTAAAACTTGTCCGCTCCTACGCGCAGAAGGAATTCTCCGTTGCGCAGTGACTTCATTCCCTGGCGGAAGCCCCGCCAAATCTTCAGGAGGTTCATGCTTCGACCCTCCTTTCCGCTATCCGGAGCTTCGCGCTGCGGGCGCGGGTGTTGCCGGCAATCTCTTCTTCCGAGGGCAGGATGGGCTTGCGGTTCACGGCCTCCAGCGGAGCCTGTACGCGGCCGTAGATATCCTGTACCATCTCTCCCTCTACGTTTCCGGTCTTGATGAAGTTCTTCACCATCCGGTCTTCCAGGCTGTGGTAGGTAATCACCACCAGGCGGCCGCCGGGCCTCAGGCTGCGGCAGGCACCGTCCAGGAACTTCTCCAGGGAACGCATCTCCTGGTTTACTTCAATACGCAGGGCCTGGTATACCTTGGCCAGCACTTTGTGCTCGGCCCCGCGGGGGAGCATGCGGGCAATGGCGCGGTCCAGGTCTCCGGTGGTGCGGATTTCCCCGTTGCTGCGGGCATCGGCTATGAGGCGGGCCATGTTGCGGGCTCCGTCCACCTCTCCGTATAGCTTCAGGAGGCGCTCCAGGTCTGCCTCGGCGTAGCTGTTCACCACCTCGGCGGCGGTGAGCTTGGCTTCCTGGTTCATTCGCATATCCAGCGGACTCTCCTCAAAGCGGAAGCTGAATCCGCGCTCGGCGGTGTCAAACTGATGGGAGCTAACTCCCAGGTCGGCCAGCACGCCGTCGAACTGCACGCCCTCGTGGCGGGCATAGTTCTCGATGAAGCGGAAGTTGTTGTGCACCAGGGTGAGCCTGGGGTCTTTGAGGGCACCGTTTATGGCATCAATGTCACGATCGAAGGCGATGACACGTCCGTCATCGTTTAAGCGTGAAAGTACGGCAGCGGTGTGCCCACCGCCTCCGAAAGTGGCATCTGCGTATGTTCCGTCGGGGTTTGTGATGAGGGCGGAAACACTCTCCGCCAACAACACAGGAATATGATATTCAGACATGCTCGAGACCTCCTATTTTCTAGCGGATAGTCTCGATGCGGTTTCTTTGAACTTCTCGTCGGAGAGAAGGTCGGCTTTCATAGTTTCAGCATCCCAGATCTGGAGCTTGTAGCCAACACCGCCGAATACTACCTCTTTGGTAATACCTGCACTCTCAAGCAGCTCTGACGGGATGTTCAGGCGACCCAGCTTTCCGTCCGGGACCAGGGTGAAGACACCGTCATTGTACTTGGTCCAAAATTCAGCGTCTTCGATATTAAGTTCGGGATCACGGCTTTCCAGCACTTTATCGCTTCTGCGGACCCACTCCTCGTACGGGAAAAGATCCAGGCAGCGCTGGTGCACGTTCCTTTTGACAACAAGGGTCATATCCTCCGCGCAGCCACGGATCATGGCATCACGGAAGATGGAAGGGAACACGAGGCGTCCCTTGTCATCTACCTTGCCGGTGGCTTTACCAAAAAATCTGACCATTGTCTGTTAAACTTTCTACTTTCACGCTGGGGACAAAGTTAGGAATAATTTTCCATTTTCTTCCACTTTCTTACAAATTTTTCCACAAAGTTTTCCACAGATCATTCCTGTCCCCTGAGGGAATGAGGACCGAAGGTCCGTACCCCCGGGATCTACTTCCCGTAGGGGACAGGTCACAGGTTGCGGTAGACGTCACTTTTTCGGGACCGTTTACCGCGTTTTGGGTAGGTTTTCGCGGTAGACGTCACGTATTTTGGGACGTCTACTGCGGTCGGTATTCTTAGAAGGGTTAGAGTTCCACTACGGCGTCGGCCAGGGTGGCGGCGAAGGGGCGGTGAGAAATGAAGAGGATGGTTTTTCGCCCGTGATAGCGGGAGTGGAGGGTCTGGAGCAGACGCTCTTCGGTGACAGCATCCAGGGCCGAAGTAGATTCGTCCAGAATGAGGACGCCGCCGGGCCGAAGCAGGGCGCGGGCCACGGCGATGCGCTGGGCCTGGCCTTCGGAAAGGCCGCTGCCCACCTCGCCGCAAGGCGTGTCAAGGCCCATGGGTAAATCAAAGACAAACGAAGCCTGCGCCAGCGAAAGCACCTCCCGAAGCTCTTCTTCGGAAGCCTGGGGCGCAGCCAGTAAAAGATTGCTACGGATGGTTCCGCTGAGCAGAGTATTACCCTGAGGTACATACATAAAATTGCCTCTGAGGGCACTTCCGGCCGGGAATCCTCCCACGGTTACGGAACCTTCCGTGGGCTGCATGAGTCCTAAAACCAGTCTGATGAGCGTGCTCTTTCCAACACCGGTGGGCCCGGAAATGACCGTGAGTTCGCCGGCGCCAAACCGGCAGGAGAAATCCGAGAGCACGGGCTCGTCCAAGCCCGGATATGCGTACGAGACATGCGATACTACCACCTCCGGTGCGCCCTCCAAAATCTTCACCTCTCCCAGCGGCTCTTCCTCCAGTTCCTGAAGCTCCATCAAGCGCTCGATGGAGGTGATGGCCTGAATGAAGGCGGGGATCTGTCGGCCCAACTCGGCTATGGGTCTCTGCACCTGACCTACCAGCTGCAGGAAAGCCGTCATCATACCGTACGTGACCGTGCCGGAAAGGATACCAAACACACCCCAGAGGAAAGCGGCGGCGTGACCGGCCTGGAAGCCAAAGAACATGAGGCCGCGGGCCACGGCATTATAGTTGAGCCGCTTGCGGGTATCGTTTTCTACAGAGGCCTGCAGCCAGCCAAACTTCTCCAGCACCCGCTCCACATTGGTAAGTGTGAGCACCAGTACGCGGTGTTGGAGACTCTCCTGCATGAGCTGCTGGAGCTCGCTCTCGCGGGCTCGGATGGAGGCCATGATGCGCCGGAGCTGCTTGAAGAACAGCTTGGAACCAAACACCGTGGAAAACATCAGAATGAGGAGCACCCACAGCAGATGGGGAGCCAGAATCAGCAGATAGGCCGATGCCGCAATAAGTTGCAGCAGCGTAACCACCAAACCGGGGATGCGTTCGATCAGAAGTTCGGACGTAACGCGAATGTCTTCCTCCAAGCGGTTTATCGTATCTCCGGAGAGGAAACGGTCCCGGCCGTCCCAGCGGGCGCGCAGCACGTGACCAAAGAGCTCCCGGCGCAAAAGGTTCTGCGCCTTTACGTTGTTGTAGCTGTCCCACCAGTTTACAAAAATGATGGTGAGAAGCTGCACAACCAGAACGCCCACAAAGTAGCCGATACCCCAAGACAGAGGGTCCTGACTAACGCCCGTGGCAATATCTACCAAATGCTTGCTGGCCCAGACAAAGCCCAGTGACGCCGCTATGCGCACCAGACCCACGGCCACGCTGACCACCATTCTCCAACGGATGGGGCCCGACATGGCCCAAAGGGCCTTCATGCAAGCACGGAAACTTTTCATTATTCCATTACAGCTTGGTTCTTCCACTCCTCCAGCAGCTTCTTAACATCTTCCAAAGCACGCTCGGGAGTTACATCGTATTTATCCGTGAGGAGCTTGACCGCATCTTCCTCGGTGAACTCCTTACCCTTGAGCTGCTCCCACAGATAAGCGGCAGACCCGTTAAGGGACAGCATCTTGTTAAAGTTCACCTGGGCCAGGCCCTCTCCAATGACAATGTGTTCTCCGCAAATGGTGCGGAGCGTGAATCCTTCTTTGATTTTCATATAACGCGTCTGTATATTGCTAAAATAATTCTGCGGAAAGGCTTGAGGAGGCCACACCAGAGCGTGCCCCTTCCGGGTTTTTCTCCGTTGATGGCCGTTACCGTTCCAATTACGTCTTCCCGGGTACAGCCTTCCAGGCCCCGGAGGTTGCCGTCTCCCTGCAGGATGAGCCGGCTGTGGTTGCGGTCTACTACGCGATGCAGAACGTACTGGGGGCCGGGGAGCCTGGCCAGTACAATATCGCCCACATCTACGTTGGGTACAATCTTGAGGGTCACGGTGTCCTTTCCACCGTGGATGAAGGGCAGCATGCTGTCTCCCAGGGGCGTGAAGCTTACCTCGCGACCCTCTTCCAGCAGTTTGCCGGCCTCTTCTAAAACCAATTCGTTGGGGAGAACTTTTTTAGTCATAGATCGTTTTATAACAGAGTTGAGCGGCTGCCTGATCCGGTAGGCAGTCCAGATGATAGCAGGGAACTACGGCCGCCAGGCCTTCCAGCGTGCGGTGCCATCCGTCGGCCAACTCTTTCAGGGGCCTGAAAGAAGATGCAGAAGCCATGAGCGAAGCATAGGCCTGAATGAGAGGAAGCCGCGTGATGCGGTTCTCGGGGGCCTGGCTTAAGCGCACCACGGCGCCCACCGGCACGTCCTGGGCCTTGTAGCAAGGGGTTTTGCCGCTCCAGGGACTGCCATATACCCGGGCGCTGCCGTCCGGCATGAGGCGAAGGATGGGGTTGTCGTCGTTCAGGAGCTCCGAGCCGGGAATATGCTGCAGCCAGAGCCGGCTGTGCGTGCTCTTGCCCGTTCCGCTCTTGCCCAAAAACAGGAAGCCTTTTCCGCCCTGCATGATCACCGATGCATGCATCTCCAGGGCTCCCTTATCGGCCGTTGAAAAAGCAAACAGCAGCATGAGGGAATTATTAAGGCCAAAGGAATTGTCCGTCCCCTCCAGCTGCAGCCAAGCTTCCTTCCAGTCCGGCGTTACGTCCATGGTGGCCGCCACCGGCTTGCCCGGCAGGGGTTTCATCTGCACGCGGTAGCCATCGGCCCTTTTCCAAAGGGTAATCTCCGGAAAGCCGGGGCCGTCGTTGGTCTGGTAGAAAGGTTCCAGCGAATCTGCGGCCAAAGAAGGCACTACATGCAGGGTAAAGATGGGTTCCAGGGGCTTCTGGTCCAAGCGGAAAGGCTGGAGGTTAGACGGCTCAAAGGAAGCGCCGTCTATACAAAAGCCAAAACCCGCCACGGAATATGAACAAACACCACACATAACCGGTTACAAAGATAACTTTTTTCTGCTTTTTACCAATAAAAACAGAAACCCTCCTCCGGAAAAAGCGGAGGAGGATTTCCAAAATGCGCTATGTATGAATTGTTTATATTCCACGGCCCGTCAGGCCGGCCGGGGAGGGGAGAGTCAGATTACGGATTTGTTGGCACGTCGCGCACCAGGCGGACAGCCTCGCCTTTATTATAAAGGCTGTTGGAGCCTGTATAAGAAGGGTTCACGTTAGATTTTTTATCAAAATACAATACGTATGCGTATGCATTTTCCCAAGAGACCTTCTCATAAGTGCTGGACCAATAAAAACCACTAGTATTGACAGAGGACAATAACGAAACGCTGGTCCCACTTCTGATACCTGCCATCGGAAGAAATACGCAGCCTGCGGCCTCCATTTTGGTCCAATCGGCATCAGAATAAGTGGTGCCTTCTACCGCCACAACATTGGGATTGGAAATGGTCACGCCTGCGGATGCAGGGTCAAAACCGTCGGGGAAGATGATGAGTCCTTTGACAGAGTGCACCATTCCACGAGCGAATCTATAAGCATCGTTACGTCCGGAGCTTTCATCGGTGTTCAGCAGGTAGACCCATTCGTCGTGCGTCGGCGTCCGCCAGGTACCGGCGGCATAAGTGCCGATTCTGTTGTGTACCCCCCAGTCATACTCCGTCCCGGAGATATCATTTTCTCCTTCCCCGTAGTCCGATGAAGTAGTACTTGTCATATAAGGATACTTATTGTTATATCCGCTGGTGCCCCAGCCAAAGAGGTCAATCCAGCCGGTGTAGTCGGCCGCGATGAGTCGATTGTCGCACTTATCAGCTCCTACATAGACATTTCCAGAGCTATCGTCTCCTACGAAGTCGTACTGGTGCTCGGCAAAACGCCACTTTGTGGTAGAAGCCCGATACTGAAGGTTACCTGGCGAGAAGTACACCTGCTTGGAGGCGCCGACAGAGAACTTGCCGAGCTTTCTGACGGTGTATGTCCAGGTGTAGGTGCCATCGCTGTTGTCCGTGCGGGCGCTACGGGTGACTGAGTAACCTTCGGCAGCGAGCCTTGCGGTCACATCCAGTTCCGTCGTGGTACTCGCTTCGTTGTAACTGACGCCGAAAGTGCCATCACTTCTATAATTGTTGCCTTCGATACCACAACACGAGTTTAATGTACCCGTTACGGTGAGTGTGGCTGATGCGCCGGTACAACTCAGCTTCAAGTTGCCATAAACATGAATTCCCCAAAAAGAATCAGCGGTAATGCTGTTGGTCCCCGTCAGGACAAGCGAGATGTCTCCTGCCGGGTTAGTATACTCCTGCCAGATGAACTCGGTCCCAATGATGGCTGTAAGATTGTTCAGGGTAATGGTACCGCCATGGCCTTCACTAATCTTGAAAAAATACCCCTCGCTGTTTCCGCTGATGGCGAGGTTAAACGGGTTTTCAGTAATGGTGTATAGGCCGCCATAATAATCAGCAACGGGCGTGGCACTGGTACCGGTAACCGTGGGCTTGATGCACTTCTGCCAGGCAAGGGTTGCAGAGCCATAGTAGTACTTGCCATTCTTAAAGCCACCTGCCGGCGCGGCTTTAGTAACAGAATAGACATTATCATCGGCGTCTGTCACTTCCAGAACCAGGGATTTGTCCTTGTTTGCATCGTTAAACATCAAGGCAATGTACACATCTCCTTCCGTTGAGATAATAGGATTATCGATGGCAATCTGGGAGGAATAAGAATAATACTGAAGAGGATAATAAGTTTCAACGATATAATCGCCTCCTTCAAAACCAACAGTCATTTTCTTTGGTGTGGAGATAGCTATAGGGTCGCCATTCTTGTCGGTAAAGGAAAGACGCTGACGAAACATGGATACGGTACTTTCAAAGTGCACATCACTTTTGGTGTTGTCATCGTACTGTACCATGGTGAGCGAATAGCCATCCGTTCCGTTGCCGGTAACCGCAGTCACTTTCATCTTAGCCTCAGCAAAATCGAAAGAGGAAGCACCCATAGATTCATGCCAAGTATAAGGCCCATAGGTTGTTTCTATAATCTGATCTTTACTGCCATTCTGCCTGAAGTAATTCAATCCAGCATAATCTATCCCACTGGGATAAGAACTTACAGTTTTGTTCATGTGATAAAACAGATGAACCACGTCATCCACCGCAGGTTCGAAAGCGGCGAAGTTCCCATTATCATTGTAGTAGAACTTCAGTTCCCCCTCCAACTTACAGGATTTTCCGTTGATATTCGAAGGGCTAAGATAGGTTGTCGCGTCCGTACCGTTGTGGGCAACGGCAAGGGTGCCGGGGTTGCCGCTACGCCCAATAAAGACATACACCTTGTCTGTGTCGGCGAATTCCTTGGTAATGCTCGTTGCGCCCAGGGCCATGGCCTTGGTGTCGGCGCCATCGCCGATGTTGGCGGAAATGTTGAAGTGGTAAACGGGAGCCTCGACGGCTACGGTCTCGGTGGTGGCGGGCTCATCGGCCGGAGTCTGGATTTCGGTCTTGTTGCAGGCGGAAATGCCCAATGCCAGAATAGCTATGATGCAGAATAATTTTTTCATTTTGTCTTGCTGTTAAAAAGATACTTTACCATTCAATGGCATCATAGTCATCCAGTGTTGCACTCCCTTGGAGAATATTGTTCTCCGTTTGAAATTCCACCAATTCCGTAGTGGGGGCTTCATACAGTTCTTTGTGTTTTTGTTCCATTAGCGAATACGATTAATATGCGCAGCGAAAATAGATATTCTGGGCGTCAACGGTGTCATGAATGCGTCAACAGATTGTCCAAATGCGTCAACATTGTCAAGGATGCGTCAACAAATTAAAATTTTTTTGTATCTTCGTGACCCGGAATGAGTTCTAACCTCTCATATCTGTGCGGATTGGCCACCATGGTGTTCATCACCACGGGTCTGGTGGTGGCTGCGGTTAGGTGGTTTCACATGTGCAGGCCCTATGATAGGGATCCCAATTATTATTATCCGGGCCGCCCGTTCGTGACGGGTATTTTCCTGAGTTTTGTCCTGCTGCTGCCTTACGCGCTCCATCCCGAGAGCGAGGACGCCTGGCACCTGGCCCAAATGTTTTTCCTGCCCTTTTCCCTGTATCATTTCACCGTGATGCTGTTTGCCTACTTTGGCAGCGTAATGCAGTGGAGAAAGTGGCGCCGGCCCATCCTCATTGCCGGTTCTCCCATCTTTATTTCCATCCTGGCAGCCGAGGTCCTGGCTATCATTCCCGGAGATCATGTTACCATTATCTCCCGTACCAATCTGCTTATTTTGGGCGGCCTTATGACGGCGGCCCTCCTTTACGCGCTCTGGAAAGTCCTTACCTGGGCGCACGGTTTAGAAGAAGACGACTTCTCCAATCCTGCCGACTATCCCGCCCCTTACGCCCGCCGCTGGAGTGCCATCATTGTGTTCAACACGGCTCTTTGCTGGGCCGGCGCCCTGGCAGATAGCCGAGCGTTGATGGCGGTGATCATGCTGCTGTTCTCCGTCTCGTCCGTATTTGTTCTCATCACGGCGTTGCATCCGCACCGCGATAGGCCCGTAGAGGAAGAAATGCAGGCCGAAGAAGAAGACTCGGCCCAGCTCGCCCCCGCCGGGGAGGTCTACCACCGAGCCCTGACCAAGAAGAAACAGGCCGAAATTCTGAAAGCCATCAAGACTGTGGTAGAAGGGGAGGAAGCCTTCCGCGATCCGCACCTGACCCTCCAGGATGTAGCGTCCAGAAGCGGCTATAACCGCTCCTACATCTCTGGCATCATCAAAGCCCAGTACGGGGGCTTCTTCGATTATGTGAACCGCCTGCGGCTGGCCCGCGTGGAGGCCTGGATGAAGGAACATCCGGCCGGCACCATCCAGGAGGCCATAGAGGAAGCCGGGTTCAACTCCCGTCAAACCTATTACGCGGTTAAATCCCGTTTGGAATCTAAAGATTAAAGCTCCCTTCTGAGCCTTGCTTTGGGAATATCCAGCAGAGCGCGGTACTTGGCAATGGTACGGCGGGCCACTTTGTAGCCCTTGGCGGCCAGGCCGTCTACCAGTTCGTCGTCCGTGAGCGGATTGTGCTTGTCTTCGTTGTCCACCATTTCGCGGAGCACCTTCTTGATTTCTCGGGTGCTCACTTCCTCGCCTTCGCTGTTTTCCAGACCTTCCGAGAAGAAGTATTTGAGCGGGAAAATGCCAAAGTGGGTCTGGATCCACTTGCTGTTGACCACACGGGAGATTGTGGAGATGTCAAAGCCCGTTCGCTCGGCAATATCTTTGAGCACCATAGGCTTGAGGGACGTCTCGTCTCCGTCAATGAAGTAGTCGTGCTGGAAATCGATGATGGCACGCATGGTGCTTTCCAGCGTATTCTGGCGCTGCCGCAGAGCCTCGATGAACCATTTGGCCGAATCGATTTTCTGCTTTACAAAGGTGGCGGCGTCCTTATCGGCCTTGGATTCTGAGAGCCGGCCGTTTTCCATAATCTCCGAGTACTTGCGGTTGATGCGGAGCTCGGGGATGGAGAAACGAGGCATGCTCAGGATGAGCTGGCCGTTTTCGTAATCCAGCTGGAAGTCCGGGACCACCTGCTGGGCTTGGTCGTTATAGGAGTCGTCTATCTGGCCGCCGGGAGCGGGGTTGAGGCGACGGATCTCATCCAGCACGGCCTTCATCTCGTCCTCGGAGAGGTGCAGACGGGTCATAATCTTCTGGAAGTGACGGTTCTTGAAGGCCTCGAACTGGGTCTCCAGCACGCGAATGGCATTGTCCACGGACGGGGTTCGCTTCTTGTCTTCCAACTGCAGAAGGAGGCACTCGCGAAGGTCACGGGCGCCCACGCCGGAGGGTTCGAACTCCTGGATAATCTTGAGCATCTTCTCCACTTCTTCGGCCGAAGATTCCACGCCGGCGCGGAAGGCCAGGTCGTCTACCAGGGACTCGATGTCTCTGCGGAGATAGCCGTCCTCATCCAGGGAGCCGATGATGAAGGAAGCCACGGTGCGCTCATGCTCGGAGAGATTACGGTAACCCAGCTGCTCCAGCAGGCTCTGGGTAAAGCTCTGCTTCACGGAGAAGGTGTTGTATTCCGGACGCTCGTCCTTGCCCCAGTTGTTCACATGGAGGTTGTAGGAAGGAATGTCGTCGTCCTGCGGGCCGTAGTTCTCTTCCAGCGAGCCGCCGCTCTGCTCCTGGGCCTCTACCTGGGAGATGGAGACATCGCGGGGTTCGTCGTCGGAACCGCCCTGGGGAGTGTCGTCCACTACCGGGTTGTCGTTGAGGACTTCACGGACATGCTGCTCCAAGGCCTGCACCGGCATCTCGATCAGCTTGATGGTCTGAATCTGGAGCGGTGAAAGCTTTTGCTGCAGTTTCTGTTCAAGTCCTTGTTTAATGGAGGCCATTAGAGGGGATACTCGATATTATCCTTGATAATGTAAGCGGTGGGATACGTCTTCTTGAGCTGGTTGAAGATGCGCAGGGCCTCATCCTTGGAGCGGAAGTTGCCCAGCAGTACCTTGTAGTTAGGGCTCTCGAAGCTGCGGTAGACTTTGTGCTCCGGGTACAGGGTCTCCAGCGTGTTTACTATGGCTTCCGAACGGGTTCTGGCCTGGGGGGAATTGTCATAGTACACGCGGATGCGATAGCCGCTGATGGTCTTGGAAGCGTTGGCCTTGACATAGTCCGTGAGGGCCTGCTTGATTTCTGCACTCTGGTACACCTGTGCGTTGGGCCCCAGGACGGTAAGGATGTCCTTGCCCAGCAAGGTGGAGTCTACGGGGGCGGTTTCTACCTCCTGTGCCTGCATACCGGCACAGAGCAGCGCAAATCCCAATATGAGAAGAATACGTTTCATAGTCTATTGTTGTGAGAGCTCGTGAAGGTCCACATCCTTAAAACTGAAAGGGGCCCGGAGCACTCCGTGTTTCTTAAGGGCAGCCTGCACGTCCACATCGGCCTTCAATCCCTTGAGGTTTCCCTTGGAGGCAATGATGAGCACATCCAGGAGGGAGGCACCTTCTGCCAGGGTGATGGTGCAGGGGAAGTCGTACGTCTGGGAGCTCTTGGCTTCCAGCTGCAGGGGACCGGTCACAAAGTGCGCTACTTCTTTGCTGTTGTAGCGGATGGTACCGGTCACTTCCTGTACTGCAAAGCTGATGGAGGGGTTGTCAATCCCCAGCAAAAGCTTGGCATCCATAGAGCGGGCCGAAGTGGGGACGATGTACTGGATGCCCACCGAAGTAAGGGCAATGTCCTTCACTTTGGATACCCCGCAGGAGCAGGCCAGGAGGGCTGCTACAAGAAAGATGCCGATGTGACGAATGACTTTCATAAACACAAAGGTAGTGATTTTTTTCGTATCTTTGCACCCGATGAAAAAAAGAGCATACATAGAGACCTACGGCTGTCAGATGAACGTAAATGACACCGAGGTTATATTCTCCATATTGGAGGGCGCCGGCTATTCCCGCACGGAAAAAATGGAAGAAGCCGACCTCGTAATGGCCAACACCTGCAGCATCCGCGACAACGCCGAGCAGCGCATTTGGGGCCGAATTGAAGTGTTCCACCAGCTGCGCGCTTCCCGCCCCGGCCTCATCGTGGGCATCGTGGGCTGTATGGCCGAAAGACTCAAAGACAAACTCCTGGATACCCATAAGGTAGACCTTGTGGTGGGCCCGGACGCCTACCGTTCGCTGCCCCGCCTGCTGGAAGCCGTAAGACCCGACGCTCCCCAGATTGACGTCCTCCTTTCCAGGGACGAGACGTACGCCGATATTACCCCCGTCCGCACGGACCGCAACGGCATATCGGCCTTTATCTCCATTATGCGCGGCTGCAACAACGTCTGCTCCTACTGCGTGGTGCCCTACACCCGCGGGGCCGAGCGTTCCCGCGACGCCCACTCCATTGTACGGGAAGCCTGCGACGTGTATCAGAAGGGTTACAAGGAAGTGACGCTGCTGGGCCAGAACGTGGACAGCTACCTGTGGAAGAGCGAGACCGAGACGGTGACCTTTGCCAACTTGCTGGAGCGGGTGGCCGCCATCGCCCCGGACCTTCGCGTGCGCTTTGCCACCTCCCATCCCAAAGACATTTCGGACGAGGTCATTTACACCATGGCCGCCCATCCCAATATCTGCAAGCACATCCATCTGCCCGTCCAGAGCGGCAGCAGCCGCATGCTGGCCCTGATGCGCCGCAAGTACGACCGCGAGTGGTACCTGGAGCGCGTGGCCAAGATCCGTGAAGTGATGCCCGACTGCGGCCTCACCACGGACGTAATTGCCGGCTTCTGCACGGAGACGGAGCAGGACCATGCCGATACGGTATCCCTGATGGATCAGGTGGGCTTTGACTGGGCCTTTATGTTTGCCTATTCGGACCGCCCCGGCACCCTGGCCAACCGCACCATGCAGGATGACGTTCCGGCCGATGTCAAGAACCGCCGCCTCTCCGAGATTATAGACCTGCAAAACCGCAAGTCCCTGGAGCGTTACCGCTCACAGATAGGAAAGGAACTGGAAGTGCTGATAGAAGGCCCCTCCAAGAGGGACCCCAACATGCTCTGCGGCCGCGCCTCCAACAATATGATGTGCGTGTTCCCCGCCAAGGGCCGCTCCAAAGGTACCTACACCACCGTTAAGGTAGTAGACTGCACCTCCGCCACCCTGATCTGCGAGTAAGGCTGATCCGGACGGAAATTTTTTTCGATAAAATTTGTATCTTTGTGGATACGACAAATCGCACATTATTATATGGCTAAAAGAGAAATCAAGTTCTCCCTGGTTTACAGGGATATGTGGCAGAGTTCGGGACGGTATCAGCCGCGCGTAGACCAGCTGGTACGGGTAGCTCCGGCTATTGTGGACATGGGGTGCTTCGACCGCGTGGAAACCAACGGCGGCGCCTTCGAGCAGGTGAATCTGCTCTATGGCGAGAACCCCAACGTTTCCGTACGCAAGTGGACGGCTCCTTTCCACAAGGCAGGCATCCAGACGCACATGCTGGAGCGTGGTCTCAACGGTATCCGTATGAACCCCGTGCCGGCCGATGTCCGTGAACTCATGTTCAAGGTCAAGAAGAAGCAGGGCACCGATATTGCCCGTTCTTTCTGCGGCCTTAACGACCCTCGCAACCTCAAGCTTTCCATTGAGTTTGCCAAGAAGGGCGGAATGATTTCTCAGGCAGCCCTGTCCATCACGCACTCTCCGGTGCACACGGTGGACTACTACCTCAAACTGGTGGACCAGCTGGTAGAATACGGAACCGACGAAATTTGCCTCAAGGATATGGCCGGTGTCGGTCGTCCCACCGAGCTGGGACAGATTGTGGCCGGTATCAAGAAAGCCCATCCGGAAATCAAGGTCCAGTACCACGGACACACCGGTCCCGGCTTCTCTCCGGCTTCCATGCTGGAAGTGGCCCGCGCCGGCGCCGATTATCTGGATGTAGCCGTTGAGCCTCTCTCCTGGGGTAAGGTCCATCCGGACGTGATTACCATGCAGCAGATGATGAAGGCCGATGGCTTCCAGGTCAAGGACATCAACATGGACGCCTACATGGAGGTCCGTCGCCTCACGCAGGAGTTCATCGACGACTTCCTGGGCTACTGGATCAACCCTACCAATTCCCAGATGACCTCCCTGCTGGTGGGCTGCGGCCTGCCCGGCGGTATGATGGGCTCCATGATGGCAGACCTCAAGGGCTTCCAGGGCGCCATCAACGCCGCCCAGCGTGCCCACGGCCGTCCCGAGATGAGCCTCGG
>Ga0310786_10006649_pt1 | contig 15292 bp, 11 predicted proteins | sample AusTroGonzalo_MG_FD_203881 | JGI IMG/M metagenome (GOLD analysis project Ga0310786, IMG submission 203881) | Bovine rumen microbial communities from tropical cattle in Woodstock, Queensland, Australia - Gonzalo_03 (v2) (version 2) | ecosystem: Host-associated > Mammals > Digestive system >... | reverse complement strand
AGTTCCCGTTTCCTCCGCTTCGTCCTCGTCCGCGAAGGACAAGGTCGTCGACGCCATCGAAGGCATCAAGTCCGGCGACATCTCCGCCGCGAAGGAAGCCGTCGCGTTCGACCGTCTCCTTAGCTACACGCTCATCCGCATCTCCGACTGCTGGACCCTCTGCAAACAGGAAATGCTCCTCGCGAAGGAATGCGCCCGTCAGGAGGCGATCCAGACCGCCAAGGACATCTTCCAGAAGGGCAAGGACGCCGCCGTCGAACAGACCCGCGACACCATCCTGGAGAACCTCCCTCCCCTGCTCGGCGGCAAAGCCGAACCGGACGACCTTTCCGCGAATTCGAACGGCGCGAACGACTCCGCCCTGCCCCCGGATCCGGCCGCCGTCCCTGGACTCTGATTTCCGCCGCGTCGACTTGTTCCTCTTTCGCTTCATTTCTCCTGATATCTAACGTTTCTTCCTGCGTTATTAACGCTTCCGCCTGTCTTTTTTCCTCATTTTTCCGGCGGATGCGGCTTTTTTTCCGTTGAAATATCTCCTCTCTGCGCGTATGTTATAGCATGTCCGCGCACATGGACATCCTTTCCGCGTTTTATTCACTCCAGAATCCAGTTTTTGAGGAGATTCATCATGGCATTCTTCCTGCACCGAAAAACGTTCCGCGCGTTCTCCGCCGCCGCGGCGCTTTCCGCCCTCGCGTTGACCGCGACTGCCGCCGATCCCGACACGAACCCGCTCAGCCCGGAATCGTTCACATACCGCACGAACGACGGCTTGCTGATCGAGCTCACGGCGCTGGCGAACAACGCCGTCCGCGTGCGCTACACCCCGAACAAGGCGTTCTCGAAGAAGCCGGAGTTCATCCTCACGAACGCCAAGCCGCGCGCGTTCACGGATGCTCGGAAAACCGCCGACGGTTTTATCTGCAAGACCGACGACCTCACCGTCAGCCTCGACTATTCCACCGGCGGCGTCACGACCAAGACGGACAACGAAATTGCCGCCGACCGCGCAAAAGGCCCGAACAAGCTGACTTTTCGTGAACGGAATGATTCCGGTCTTACCGAGTACATCCGCACACGGAAGTTCACGAAATCGCCGTCGAGGGACGCCGATGCGGATTCCTACTGCATCGAAACCACGTTCGGAAATCCGCTCGGCAGCGAACTCCAGTTCGGCCTCGGGCAGTTCCAGGACGGCGCTCTGGACATCGCCGGGCTCCCGCGCCAGCTTCTCCAGGTCAACACGCAGGCGTCCGTGCCCTTCCTCTACTCCACCGACGGATACGGCATCCTGTGGCACAACTACAGCCGCACGGAGTTCAATCCCGCCGACACGCCCATCGAGCTGAAAAAGGTCGGCGAGGGCCGGGGACAGACGGTCAACGTCACCACCTCCGTCGGCGGACGCCGCGAGTTCCGCCGCGACAGCACGCTCACCGGCGAGTTCACCGTGGACGCCGCCGGCGAATACGCGTTCCAGCTCGACTGCGGCCAGACCATGGCGCGCCGCCACGTGGTCAGCATCGACGGCAAATCCGTCGTGGAACAGCGCAACATGTGGCTGCCCCCGGTCCTCGGGTTCAAGGTCAACCTCACGGCAGGCAAGCACACCGTGACCGTCCAGAACGAGGCGAACGACCGCACCACGCTCAAATACGGCAAGTGCGACCGCTCGAAGCTGACGTTCCGTTCCGACGACGCGAAGGAGATCGATTACGTCGTCATCACCGGCGACGCAGCCAAGATCATGAAAACCTACCGCGAGCTCTGCGGCAAGACCCCGATGCTCCCGAAATACGCGTTCGGCTACTGGCACTGCCGTGAGCGCTTCACCTCGCAGGACGACCTGCTCACCAATCTCCGCGAGTTCCGCGCCCGCAAGATCCCGGTCGACATCATCGTGCAGGACTGGCAGTGGTGGGATTCCGGCAAGTGGAACTCCATGCACTTCGATCCGCAGCGCTTCGCCGACCCGAAGGGCATGAACGACGAGGTCCACAAGCTGAACGCCCACTCCATGCTTTCCGTATGGTCGAAGGCGAGCAAGGACAACCCGTTCGCCGAAAAGATGATCGCGCTCGACGGCTACATCAAAGGGACGGACTGGATCGACTTCACCAAGCCCGCCGCCGCCAAGCTCTACTGGGACACCATCGTCTCCGACATCCTCTCCACCGGCATCGACAGCTGGTGGTTCGACGCGACCGAGCCGGAAAATGACGACCTCCACAACCGCACGATCACGCTCGGACGCGGCAACGAGTACCGCAACGTGTATCCCCTCATCGTGAACACCACCGCCTACGACCGCCTGCGCGAGGCGCAGCCCGACCGCCGCGCCCTCATCCTGACCCGCTGCGCGTTCGCCGGGCAGAGCCGCCAGCCCAGCGTGATCTGGTCCGGCGACGTCGGCAACTCCTGGGGTGACTTCCGTACGCAGATCATTTCCGGCCTCGGCATGATGATGAGCGGCATCCCGTACTGGACCACCGACACCGGCGGGTTCTTCCGTCCCGGCGACCAGTACACGAACAAAGAATACATCGAGCGCATGCTCCGCTGGTTCGAGTACAGCACGTTCGCGCCCATCCTGCGCGTCCACGGCTACACCAGCCAGACCGAGCTCTGGCGCTACGGCGCCGAGGCTGAACAGGTCTTCCGCAAATATCTCGACATCCGCTACCGGCTCCTGCCCTACATCTACACCGCCGCGGCCGACGCCGCGCTCGAGGGCGGCGTGATGATGCGTCCGTGGGCGGTCGATTTCCCCGATGCGGCCGAACTCTTCTCGTCGTCCTTCCAGGTGTATCAGTCGAGCGAGACGGAATACATGCTCGGGCCGTCGCTGCTCGTCGCGCCGGTCACCTCCTCGACCAGTCAGGCCGAAGTGATTCTCCCGAACACGATCGCGTCCCGGAACGATGATTCCCCCGGCGCGGGCTATACCGTCTGGTACGATTTCTGGACCGGGAAACGTTTTGTCGCCGGCAACGGCAAGGCCAACCTGATCGACCTCTCCCCCACGAGAGCCGAGGTCGACGCCCCGCTGGACCGCATCCCGGTATTCGTGAAGGCGGGCGCGATCCTGCCCTGGGGCGAGCCCATGCAGTACGTCGACGAGAAACTGCCCGAAACGCTCGAAATCCGCGTGTATCCCGGCGCGGACGGATCCTACTCCCTGTACGAGGACAACGGCAAAGACTACTCCTACGAACAGGGCAAATTCACGCGCATCCCGTTCGCCTGGGACGACGCGAAGGGCGAGCTCACGATCGGCGACCGCGTCGGCGAATACGACGGCATGCTGAAGGACCGCACGTTCCGCGTCTGCCTCATGAACGAGCAGAACGCCGGCGCGGACAACGTCGCGAAGCCCGACGCCGAGGTCAAATACTCCGGCAAGAAGGTGACCGTGAACCTGAAATCTGGGAAGTAATCAATTCGGCAAACGCTGGTTTAAAATTCAGAAGCCGCATCCGAGATTCCGGGTGCGGCTTCCTTGTTTTTCCTCGCCCCCTTCCCCGGAAGCAACGCTTTCCGAAAATAGGACTATACGACCTATAAGTCCTATAAGCCCTGTCAAAAACTCTCTGCCGGACAAGAGGCTTCGGGCTTGAAAAAAACATGCGGAGATGTTATAGTATTCTGTTTTCCCCTCTGAATCATCGAAGTTCGCAATCATTCGGCGTCCGGTTCGGAACGGGCGCCATTTTTCCATTAGGACCCTTGACCATGCAGACTACACAGCAGATGGAATGCCGCAAACCGCGGTTCCGCGCATTGATCCCGTTCTTCGTCTTCGTCGTTTTCTACCTCGGGCTGTCCATCTGGGCGCACGATTTTTACAAGGTGCCGATGCCGACCGCGTTCCTGGTGGCGTCGGCGGCGGCGCTGGTGCTGGACCACAGGCGCCCGCTCGCGGAAAAGGTGGAGATCTACGCCCGCGGCATGGGCGAACCGAACATCATGATCATGTGCCTGATCTTCATCCTGGCGGGGGCGTTCGCGTCCACGGCGAAAGGCATGGGCGCGGTGGACGGCGCGGTGACGATCGCCCGCGCGGTCGTGCCGGATTCGCTGATGTTGCTCGGGATGTTCCTGGTGGCGAGCTTCATCTCGCTGGCGGTCGGCACGAGCTGCGGCACCATCGCGGCACTCACGCCCATCGCGGCCGGGCTCGCGGGCGGGCTCTCCATTTCCCCGGCGGTGCTGCTCGGCGCGATCGTCGGCGGCGCCATGTTCGGCGACAACCTCTCCATGATCTCCGACACCACCATCGCCGCCACGCGCACGCAGAACATCCCCATGCGCGACAAGTTCCGCCAGAACATCCTGATCGTGCTGCCCGCGGTCGCCGTGACCTCGGCCATCTACCTTTTCTGCGGCGGCGCAGCCCACGCGGCAGCAGGCGAAGCGACGCAGCCCGTGACCTGGGCGCACGCGTTCGCGGTCCTGCCCTACCTGCTCATCCTCGTGTTCGCGCTCCTCGGCTGGAACGTGATGCTGCTGCTCTTCGCCGGGACCGTGCTCGCCGGGATCACCGGCATCATCAACGGCGCATTCGATTTCTGGGGCATGCTCGACCTCATCGGACAGGGCACGCTCGGCATGTCGGAAACGCTCATCGTGGCGATCCTCGCTGGCGGCCTGCTCCAGACCATCCGTCGCAACGGCGGCATCGGCTACCTGATGGAAAAGATCAAAAAGCCGGTCCGCACCGCGCGCGGCTGCGAATTCGGCGTGCTGATCCTCGTCTCCGTCATCAACCTCTTCACGGCGAACAACACGGTGGCGATCGTGATCGCGGGTCCCATCGCGCGCGAACTCTCCGTTCAATACCATTGCTCCGCCAAACGCATCGCGAGCATCCTGGACACCGGGTCCTGCGTGGTGCAGGGCATGATCCCCTACGGTGCGCAGATCCTGATCGCCGCCGGAGTGGCGCAGACCTCCAAACTGGATGTGTCGTCCCTGAGTCTCGTCGGCTCGCTCTACTACCCGATGATCCTCGGCGTCTGCCTGATCGCCGCCATCGCGATCCACAAAGAGAAGGCATAGCCTCCTGAAGAAGTGCCTTGCTTCGCAACGGCACATGTGCTCAAGCGGAAGCAGCGCACTGATTCAGCACCGCCTGCGGTGTGCCTTGCTTCGCAACGGCACGACGCCGGAAAAAAACGGGAAACGCCGAAACACTCCGGAAAAATCGGCATTTTCCGGTTGATAAATCCCCGTTTCACGGTTATATTATTAAGATTAGTTTTTGAAAAAAACAGACGCGCCTCCCCCTGTCTTTTTTTGTTCCCCCGCTCTACCCGCCGCAAATGCCGGTCCCCGAACCGGGATGTGCCGCGCGGAGTACCGAGTTCTGTGCAGGCCTCAAAAAGCAGCGGGCGCCGCGCCGCAAAACACGGGAAACGACGATGAACGAGATCGGTTTTGACAACACACGCTATCTGGAGGAGCAGTCCGCCGAGATCCTCCGCCGCGCCGAGCGGTTCCAGAACAAACTTTACATCGAATTCGGGGGCAAGCTCGCCTACGACTACCATGCCGCGCGCATCCTGCCCGGATTCGACCCGAACGTCAAGCTCAAACTGCTCCAGCGCCTGAAGGACAAGATCGACGTCGTGATCTGCATCTACGCGGGCGACATCGAACGCAAGAAGATCCGCGCCGATTTCGGCATCGCCTACGACGCCGACACGTTCCGCATCATGGACAACCTCCGCTCGCTCGGCATCAGCGTGAAGGCCGTCGTCGTGACCCGCTACGAAGACCACCCCGCGGTCAACAATTTCATCACCAAGCTCGAACGCCGCAATGTCGCGGTCTACAAGCACAAGACCATCAAGGGCTACCCCGCCGACGTCGACCTCATCGTGAGCGACGCCGGATACGGCGCGAACCCGTACGTCGAGACAGACCGGCCGATCGTCATCGTGACCGGCCCCGGCCCCAGCAGCGGCAAGATGGCAACCTGCCTTTCCCAGGTCTACCACGAGCACAAGCGCGGCGTCGCCGCCGGTTACGCCAAGTTCGAGACGTTCCCCGTCTGGAACCTGCCGCTGAACCACCCGGTCAACATCGCCTACGAGGCCGCCACCGCCGACATCGGCGACGTGAACATGGTCGACTCGTTCCACCTGGACGCCTACGGAACCACCGCGGTCAACTACAACCGCGACATTGAGATCTTCCCGGTCGTCCGCCGAATCATGGAGCGCATCATGGGCGAAGGCAACGTTTACAAATCGCCGACCGACATGGGCGTGAACCGCGTCGGATTCGCGATCTCGGACGACGCCGTCGTGCGCGAAGCCTCCAAGCAGGAGATCATCCGCCGCTGGTTCCGTTACAGCGCGGAGTACGCCCTCGGCGCAACCGACCTCAACACGGTCGAGCGAGTGAAGATCCTTATGGACAACCTCGGGATCAAGGGCGAGGATCGCCCTGTCGTGCTCCCCGCACGCGAAACCGCCGCGCAGGCGGCACAGATCCCCGGTCACGGCAACGACGGCTTCTACTGCGGCGCCGCGCTCCAGCTCCCCGACGGACGCATGATCACAGGCAAGAACTCCCCGCTGCTCCATGCCGCGGCGGCCTGCGTGCTGAAGGCGCTGAAGGAGCTCGCGAACCTCCCGCACGAACTCGACCTGCTCTCCCCGGACGTGATCGACTCCGTGGCGCACCTCAAGAAGACGCTGAAAAATCCGCGCGTCAGCCTCGACCTCGAGGAAACCCTGATCGCACTCGCCGTCAGCACCACCGCCAATCCCGCCGCGAAGCTCGCGCTGAACCATCTCTCCCAGCTCAACGGCTGCGAAATGCATCTCTCCCATCTCCCCGCGCAGGGCGACGCCGCCGGACTCCGCAAACTCGGTGTCAACCTCACCAGCGATCCCAAATTCGCCAGCCGCGACCTCTTTGTGGAATGATCCATCATGATTGATCCCGTCCAGGCCAGAAAACAAGTTCTGAAATCCTGCCGCCGCGTCGTCCTGAAAGTCGGGACGCGCCTCCTCGCCGACCAGACCGCCATCGCGCGCCTGGTCACCCAGATCCACGCCCTCCGCGAATCCGGCCGCCAGGTCATCCTGGTGTCCTCCGGCGCGGTCGGCATGGGCATGCGTGCCGCCGGGCTCAAGCGCCGTCCACGCCACCTCTCGGAGGTCCAGGCGCTCGCCGCCATGGGGCAGGCCACGCTCATGTCCATGTACGAGGCGGAATGCCGCAAATACGATTTCCGCGCCGCCCAGCTGCTCCTCACCGCCGACGACCTGCGTTCCCGCGAACGCCACCTGAACGCCGTGAACTGCATTGAGGCGCTCCTCGCCCACGACGTGCTCCCGATCATCAACGAAAACGACCCGGTATCCGTCAGCGAGCTCAAGTTCGGCGACAACGACACGCTCGCCGCCCTCCTCGGCTCCATGATCCGCGCCGACCTCACCATCATCCTCACTACCGTCGACGGCCTCCTCGACAAGAATCCGGACGGCACGCTCGGCGACCGCATCTCCGTCGTGCACGGCGTGACCGCCCAGCTGAAGGAGATCGCGTCCGGCACCGACGACGCCGCGTTCTCCATCGGCGGCATGGCATCCAAACTGAAGGCCGCCGAAGTGCTGAACAGCGCCGGCGAAGCCCTCTGGATCGCGTCCGGCGAGGACGCCGACATCATCGCGCGCATCTTCGCCGCCGAAGATGTCGGGACCGTGTTCCTCCCGCAGGACGGCATGCACAAGATGGGCTCCCGCAAACGCTGGCTCGCCTCATTCTCGCGCCCCGCGGGCGTCATCGCCATCGACGACGGCGCGGCGAATGCGCTGGTCAAAAAAGGCTCCAGCCTGCTCCCGTCCGGCATCGTCTCCGTCACCGGCGCATTCAAACGCGGCGACGTGGTCCGCATCGTGCGCGCCGGGTCCGGCGAGGTCCTCGCGAAGGGCATCACCAATTTCTCCGCCGAAGAAGCCGCGCAGATCGCCCGGCACAAATCCGGCGACCTGACCTCCATCCTCGGCTGCGATGCCGAAGAGGAAGTCGTCCACAGAAACAACCTCGTCCTGCTCTGACCCGTTTCATTTCGTTATTCATTCCCTGCCCCGCTCCGCCATGAAATTCTACATCAAGACCTACGGCTGCCAGATGAACCTGCGCGACTCCGATTCCGCCGCCGCGCTCCTCATCGAACACGGCCTGACGCCCGCGGACGGCGAGGCGGACGCCGACCTCGTGATCCTGAACACATGCAGCGTGCGCGACCAGGCGGAACGCAAGGCGATCGGCAAGCTCGGATTCCTCGGCAAGCTTAAGCGCGAACGCCCGTGGATGATCTTCGGCATCATGGGCTGCATGGCGCAGAGCCGCGGCGCGGAGCTGCTGAAGTCGATCAAACACCTGGACTTCGCCATCGGAACCGACCAGATCCACCGCATCCCGGAGATCGTCGACCAGATCCTCGAAACTCGCGGCAAGGCAGCCCTCTTCGACCGCGCGTCCGCCGAGACGCCCGGCATCGACTCCCACCGCTTCGACGGCGCGGAATCCGCACATTCCGCATTTGTCTCCATCATGCGCGGCTGCAGCCGCTACTGCTCCTACTGCATCGTGCCCTTCGTGCGCGGTCCGGAACGCAGCCGCCCCATGGACTCCATCCTCGCCGAATGCCGCAACCTCGCCGCGCACGGCGTGCCGGAGATCTTCCTGCTCGGACAGAACGTCTCCGCCTACGGGCTGGACAACACCGCCCCGCCGCCCGATGACGCGCCCTCGCCCTTCGGCGAGCTCCTGAAAGGCATCGCGGCCATCGACGGCATCCGACGCATCCGCTTCACCTCGCCTCACCCGGCCTACTTCACGCAGGCGCTCATCGACGCTTTCACGCAGACGGAAAAAGTCTGCAAATACGTGCATCTGCCGCTTCAGTCCGGTTCCGACCGCATCCTCAAGCTCATGAACCGCCCGTACGACACTGCGAAATACCTCTCCATCACGGACCGCCTGCGTGCCGCCGCACCCGGCATCTCGTTCTCCACCGACGTCATCGTCGGATTCCCGACCGAGACAGAGGCGGATTTCCAGGCCACGCGCGAGCTCATGGACCGCGTCGGATTCGACAACGCGTTCATCTTCAAGTATTCGCCGCGGAAGGGCACGCGCTCCGCGCAAATGCCCGACGATGTCCCGCAGGAAGTCAAGGAGGAACGCAACCAGATCCTGCTCTCCGACCTCGAACGCCGCGCCGAAGCCGCAAACAAAAAGCTCGTCGGGCAGACATTCGAACTCCTCGTCGAGGGCCCCAGCAAACGCAACTCCTCGCGCTGGAGCGGCCGCACCGACACCTTCAAACAGGCCGTCTTCACCCCCGACCCGGCGCATCCCGTCGCGTGCGGCGATTTCGTACACGTGAAAATCGTGCGGTCCACCGCCACCACCCTCTACGGCGAGCTGATCCCCGCCGATCAATGACCCGGCGTTTCAACCAGAAAGTCTGCTCCGCATGAAACTGCTCTTCTTCTCCGATGTCCACGGCGTGCCCAGCACGCTCGAACGCCTTTTCGAACACGCCGACGCGCTCCGGCCCGACCGCATGGTCCTGCTCGGCGACGCCCTCTACCACGGCCCCCGTAACGGCGTCCCCGGCTGGTACGACCCGCAGAAGACCGCCGACCTGCTCAACTCCCGCAAAGATCAGATCCTCGCCGTGCGCGGCAACTGCGATGCCGACGTCGACCAGTTCCTCATCAAGTTCCCCATCATGGCGGACTTTTCCGAAATCCTCACCGAGAACGCCCGCTTCTTCGTCACGCACGGACACCTCTGGAATGCGACCAATGTCCCGCCTGTCCCGCAGGGCACCATCCTCGCGCACGGACACACGCACATCCCGGAGATCCGGCCACTCCCCGAGGGCGTCACGCTCTTCAACCCCGGCTCCATCTCCCTGCCGAAACGCAATTTTCCCCCGACCTTCGGGTTCTTCGACGGCGAAAAACTCTCCGTCCGACGCCTGGAGGACGGCGAAATCCTGATCCAGAGCTGATCCCGCCCCTGCCCTTCCGCCCGTAAGCATTCCCCTCGTGCGCCTGCTTTAAAAACAGAAAAAATAGAGGAATCTTCAGGATTCAGCCTTGATTTTTTCGTTCCGAACGCTACAGTATTAGTGATAGATTATCGTTTCACACACATCAAACTGAAATCGAACCTTAAACCAACAAGGATTCCTCACCATGATGAAAAAAATTGCATGTCTCGCCGTCTGCGTCCTTTCCGCGATCGGCATGTCCGCCTGCTCCTCCTTCGAAATGGCCACGAACACCAATGGCGTGAAATTCACGGCTGACGGAGCCGAGACGCTCGGCCATGTCAATGCCGACATTTGGGGCGTGTATGTCTTCGGCCTGCCCGTGATCTCCGGCAGCTCCGTCGACCCCGGCAAGTGCGTCGTTTTCAGTGATACCGTCGACACCAGCAACGCCGTCTCCTTCCTGACCCGCAACGCCCAGAAGAAGCTTAACGCCAACACCATCATCGACGTCACCAGCGAACGCACTACCGGCTGGCTCGTCCCCACCCTGTTCTTCTTCTACCGCGACATCCAGGTCTCCGGCAACGTCCTGAAGTAAGGGATCATCCTGTCCCTATGCCTGACGCGAAAGGCAGCGGCAGCCAGCGGCTGGAGAAAGTCCGGCGTAACATGCTCCGGATGACCTCTCCGGCCGGTTTCGGCGACGACGGCGCGAAGGAATTCGGTTCCCTCTCCGCGATCAATGTCCCGCCGTGGCTTGCCCGTGCCGACGCGGCATACGACCGGGCGGTCCGCCTCATCCTGAGCTCCACGCCGCCCGGTCCGTCCGCGCCCGTCCCCGAAGTGCGCCTCGAGTATTGGCGCGCGGTACGGACGCTCCTGCAGGAATCGGAGGAGAATCTCGCCTCCATCCACCACGTTTTCGAAAAAGCGGAGGAGATTCCGCTCGACGTATCCGTTTATCTGGCATTCGTGCGGTTCCTGCTCCGCATCGTCATGCAGGTCGCGATGGCCGCGCGGTCCGGCGTCGAACTCGCCGCAGACGCCCAGTCATTCCCCTCGCCCCTTTTCCCGGCGCAATTCCAGGATACGCTCGCTGACGCTGAGGCCGTCTTCACCGCGTCGGAAGGCCGTATCCGCCAGTTTTCGATCGACAGTCTCGCACTCGCCTCTCCTGCCGTCGACAAGATCCGTTCGGGCTGCCAGAACGCCCTGTCGAAAGTCGCGAAGGAACGCTATGAACGCGCATTCGCGGCATTCACGGAGCATTTCTCCCATTTCGGTGAGGAGACGCCGGAATGACCGTCCGGAATGAGCCTCAGCAGGAGGAGTCCAGTACATTCGTACGTCCGCCGAAGAAGCGGGACTGGCGGACCATGTGCATCCGCATCGGCATCATCGCCGGCGCTACCGTCCTGATCTGCCTCTTCGTGCTGCGCCCGATGGTCATCAATGGCGAAAGCATGATGCCGACCTACTCCAGCCGCGGCTTCACGTTCGCATTCCTGCCCTATTTCAAGCTTTACTCTCCGCAGCGGCACCAGATCGTGATCCTCAAGCACGCAGGATTCAACACCTTCCTCCTCAAACGCGTGCTCGCCTTCCCCGGCGAAACGGTCGAGTTTCGCGAGGGCGTTCTGTACGTGGACGGGCGCGCGCTTGACGAACCGTATGTGAAGAACGGATGCAGCTGGAATTTCTCCCGCCACGAGGTGCCGAAAGGCAAGATATTCGTCCTCGGCGACAACCGCTCCATGCCGATGCAGAACCACATGGGCGGCATGATCGACCAGAGCCGGCTCGCAGGCGTTCCGATCTGGTGAGCGCATTATGCCCGGGCTCCATTTCAGCAAGCAAAAATGGTTCGCGCTCGTCGCGGTTGCTTTAGCCACAGCGGCCGCCGTCTGGTTCTTCTATTTCCGCACGGACGACACGATCGTTGTCAAAAAACGCCTCCGCGAAGCCGTCGAATTCGCCGAAAAACAGCCCAAGGGGTCCGGGTTCAACCTCCAGGGCGCGGGCGCGGCCCATTCGCTCGGCGAGTTTTTCACCATGGAGACCGACGTCAGCATCTCCGGCGAATCGCGCGGCCAGACCTACACGCTGTCCGCCGAAACGCGCGCCCAGGTCGTTTCCTCGTATTTCATGCTGCGCCCGCTGATCACGTCGCTGTCGGTCAGTCTCGCGGAGATCGAGGTCGAGTTCAAGGATGACGCCCACAACGCCGCCTCGGTCAAATGCTCTGCGCTTGCCACAGGCACGACGCAGAACGGTGACTACTTCCGCGAAGGCCGCCTGATCTCCGCCGAAATGGTCCGGGACGACGGCGAATGGCGGTTCCGTTCGCTTCGTGCCGATCCGGTCGTCAGTTTCGATTGAGAGTGTCTCGTATTTGTTTTCAGCTTCAAAGGAGTTTATGTGGATATGATTTACGCGGTCATCGGCGGTTGTATCGGTTTTATCCTCGGCGCGCTCATCCTGTTCCTGTGGATGAGGGCGAAAACACGCGCCGACGCCGCACGCATCGCCGAGCTCGAATCCCGCACCGCCGCATTCGAACAGGCTGTCGCCGACAAGGTCCGTGCGGAAAGCGTCCTTGAACAGCTCAGGCTCTCTTCTCAACGCGAACTTGAATTCGCGGAACGGGCGGCACAGGCGAAAGCGGAAGCAGCGGCGCAGGCGCACGAGGCGGAGCTCACATCCGCCCGGAATCAGGCAGCTGCCGCGCTTGATGCAGAGAAACGCCGTGCGCAATCCGAGCTTGAGGCCGAACGCGGCAAGTCCGCCGCCCTGCTTGATGCCGAAAAACGCCGCGCCGCCGCCGAACTTGAGGCGGAGAAACGCAAGGCGCAGTCCGAGCTTGCCGCCCTCCGCGAGGCCCAGGCCCAGCTCGAAAAGGTCACGAAGGAACGCACCGAAAACCTCCGCCAGGAATTCAAGGTTCTCAGCGAAACCATCCTGAAGGAGCGCACCGAAAACCTCCAGACCGCCAACAAAGAACAGCTTTCCGCCATCCTCGCCCCGCTCCGCGAACAGCTCGCCGTCTACAAGAAATCCATGGACGACGTGCGCGAAAACGGCGTGAAGCTGAACGAATCCCTGAAGCACCAGTACGAATCCATGGTCAGGATGACCGAAAAGATCGGCACGGACGCGAACAACCTCGCGAACGCGTTGAAGGGGCAGAGCAAGACGCAGGGCGACTGGGGCGAAATGATCCTCGAGACCATCCTCCGCAATTCCGGCCTCGTGAAGGGCGTCCACTACCGCACGCAGGACACCATCCGCGACGAGGCGGGCAAGACGCTCAAGAGCGCCTCCGACCATATCATGCGCCCCGACGTGATCGTGAACTACCCCGACGGAAAGGCGGTCATCATCGACAGCAAAGTCAGCCTCACCGCCTACACGGACTACGTCGCGGCCGACGATCCGAAGAAACGCGAGGACGCCCTTCAGCGCCACATCCGCAGCGTGCAGGCGCACGTTGACGAGCTGGTGAAGAAGGACTACTCCGCCTACCTCCGCAAGGGCGATTCCGTCGACTTCGTGGTCATGTTCATCCCGAACGACCCGTCATACCAGGCCGCGCTGCAGGGCGACTCCGGCCTCTGGAACCGCGCGTTCGAGAATCGCATCCTCATCGTGAACCCGTTCAACCTGATGACGCTCCTCTACATCATCAAGGTCGCATGGAACCGCATGGCGCAGGAACGCAACCAGCAGGAGATCGTGAAGACCGCCGAGACCCTTCTTGCGCGCGTCCAGCGCTTCTTCGCCGCGTTCGACGACGTCGGCAGGCAGCTCGAATCGACCGGGAAGAAGTACGAGGCCGCCGTGAAGGCGCTCAGAGGACGCCAAGGCCTCCTCGGGTCCGCCGAAAAGCTCAAGGCGCTCGGCGTCCCGGCCAAGAAGGACCAGAAATTCCCCGAACGCTTCACCGCCCCCGAGTTCTCCTCCGACCCGCTCACCGTCCTCATCAGCGAAAATACGGAATCGGAACCGGACGACGCCGACGCCGGAACAGACGACGCCTCCACGCTGTCTGATGAACTTACGTTGCCGCTTTCCGACGACGATGCGGATGCCGCCGCAACCGATGCCAACGAAACCGATGAACCTTGAATTGAAAGACTGCCTGTTATGAAGCTTTTCTCCGTTTTCTTCTGCCTTTTCGCGTTCGCTGCCGGACTTTTCGCCGCGCCGCCCGTCAACGAGGATTCGTGGGTTCTCGCCGCGCAGGGGGACGACCTCTCGCTCTCGCTCACGCTGCCCGCTAACGCGCACGCCTACGAAACCTCGACCGGCCCCGTTCTGCCCGACGGCGTCGCGCCGGTTTCCGCCCCTGCCCCGAAACAGGAAAAAGACGCGATGACCGGCGAACTTGATTCGTTCTTCGTCGGCCCCGGCGTGATCACGTGGGTCCTGCCTCAGGCCGCCGCGATTGACGGCAAGCTCAAGGTCAAATGGCAGGTCTGCGTCGGCGAAATGTGCTACATGCCCGGCTCCGCCGAACTTGCCGTCCCCGGCGCGGCTACACAGAATGAAACCGGAGCGTCGTCCCCTGAAACCGAGGCAAAAAAGGATAACAAGACCGAAGATACTGCCGCCGAGGTCGAGCTTCTCCCGTTCAAATTGGAGCGGTCCGCCGACGGCTATCTCCCCGCCGAAAAGTTCCTCGGATTCCTCACCGGAGACGAATCGAAATACTCCGCGTTCACGTTCGCGGGCAAGGGCTTCCTGATGATGCTCCTGCTCGCGATCCTCGGCGGCATCGCGCTCAACCTCACGCCTTGCGTGCTGCCGCTGCTCCCGGTCAACCTCGCCATGATCGGCGCGGGCCAGGCGTCCGGCAACGGCAAGCTCACACGCGTGTGGCACGGCATGGCGTACGGCGCGGGCATCATGATTACCTTCGGGCTGCTCGGCGTGATCTCGGTCCTGATGGGCACCACGTTCGGCGGCATCGACTCCAGCTGGATCTTCAACGCCGCCGTCGCCGTGATCTTCATCGTGCTCGCGCTCGCCATGTTCGACCTCTTCTCCATCGACTTCTCCGGCCTCGGCTCCGCCATCCGCCTGCCCGAATCCGCCCATTTCGGCGGCATCTTCCTGATGGGCGCGCTGTCCGCCGTGCTCGCGGGCGCATGCGTCGCCCCGGTCCTCGCCGCCGCGCTCGTGCAGGCCGCGAAAATGGTCGCGCACGGCGATTATTACGGCCTTGCCCTGCCCTTCGCGCTCGGGTTCGGCATGGCGCTCCCGTGG
>Ga0310786_10006648_pt1 | contig 15292 bp, 11 predicted proteins | sample AusTroGonzalo_MG_FD_203881 | JGI IMG/M metagenome (GOLD analysis project Ga0310786, IMG submission 203881) | Bovine rumen microbial communities from tropical cattle in Woodstock, Queensland, Australia - Gonzalo_03 (v2) (version 2) | ecosystem: Host-associated > Mammals > Digestive system >... | reverse complement strand
TGTCTTATCCTCCTTGGTTTCAGCTGGGACCATCCCCGCTGGATGAGGATATGATAGCACAGAACCGGAATTCCTACATTTCCCGAATCTTTCCTGAATCTTTCCCGAATCTTTCCAGATCTATTCAAGCGGAGTATTCTGGCGGAGGGAAAAGTCTTGCAAGAAGGCTAGCGGCAAGGCCTTAAGGGCGCGCCGCCAAAATGTAATGCAAAACAGATATGTTGCAGAAATGGAAGGTATGGCGACGAAAACCGACAACGCCAGAGGGGTGTCTCCCCATTGCACACAGCCGGCCTATCGGGCTTTGCCACCGTACTTAAGTATCCATTCGTCCACGGAGCCGAACATGGGATGGCAGTTGGAATATACGTCGTCGGACTCTTTCCACGTCTCCCATAGCGTGGTGGCTCCGCGCTCCAGCATGTGCAGCCATCCGGGATATCCCCTGTGCAGCACGATCCGCCGCGCAAGGTCCGCACGTCCGTTCTCGGAAAGGCACATCAGCATGTATCTCGTCGAGAAGATGCCGGTCGTCGGCGCACACCCCTTCTCTTCGACCGCCGCGACGAGCCTTGCGAAAGCCAACTCGCGCTGGTCGTCCGGGACAAGGCCGAGATAGAGCCCTATCGCCTGCGCGGACTGAGTTCCATTTGCAACGACACCGTCCTTGACGTATGTCGAGATGAAAGCGTCGCGAATCTTCACGGCAAGCACCGTGAACTCCTTCTCGTCGTCCACACGCCCGAGCAGTCCCGCGAACTTCGCGGTCAGCGAGACGAAGCGGTGCCAATGCGCGGTCGCGGTGCATCCGTCCGGTGCGCGCTCCAGGGCCTCGTGGTCGCCGATGCAGTTGGGAACAAGCCCGTCCGGGCACTTCTCCGCGACAAGCCTCACGTACCGAGCGCATACGGGGTAGAAGTCCAGTGCTCGCTTGTCGCCGTAGTGGCGCAGAATGCCGTCCATGAGCTCGGGAACGGCGAGCGACCAGGAAATCGGGCCAGACCTTCCGCCAAAGCCCCTTGACGCGATGCCGACGTAGGGCGCGGTCTCGGTGATCCATCCGTCATCCTCCGCCTCGTCCGCAAAGTCGCGCAGTATCTTTAAGTAGATTTCGCACATGTCCCAGTTCATCATATACGCCTCGTAGGTGGCAACGATGTCGCCACCATAGCCAAGCCGCTCGCGTCCGGGGCAGTCCGACTGCACCCCGCCTATCATGTTCGCCTGGAATGTGCGACGGCATATTTCGTGAATCGCCGCAAGGTCTGGATTGTCGGCCTTGAAGGCTTTCGCCTCGTGCGGGGGAAAGTAGGATGGCAACATTGAACGGACTTGCCTAAGCGGGTATTTTACAAGGTGCTTTGCTCCGCGAATCTCGGCATAGCGAAAGACGTGCCAGGTGAAGCGAGGGGAGAATATTTCGGATTTGAGGTCCCTCGAAATAATCATCCCGGGCGGAAGCGTCTGCGGGCCGCGGCAGATGTACACGTCGCGCTGGCAGGCAAGATCGGGGGCGCCAGGCCCGCCCCTGCCAGGGCGCTTGATCTGCCCGGCCGTCTGCGTGAGCGGATTGACCGTACCGTCGGCATTGAGCCGCTCGCCGTAGATTATCTCGATACGGTTGCTGCGAGGCTCGTCTCGAAACGTGAAGGACGGCACGCCGGATGCGTTCACGCCGAAGTCCACGACCTGCACTTCGCCTTCCTTCAGCCACTTGGCCTCGCCGTGGTGGATGTCGAACGTCCCCATCTTAGGATTGCCGCGCGGCCATTCGACAATCTTCCCCTTTGGCCCCTTCACAACTGCCGCCGGCTTCCATGGCGGCCTACTTGAAGGGCCAAAAGGATCATACGCGGTTTCATTGAAGCGTGCCCCGTCAATTTCCACGCCAAGATAGACCGAATTGCGGACAATCTCCGTCTCGCGCCACTTCCATTCGAGCGGTTTGTCGACTCCGTCGATGGCGAGCTTGAAGCATGGCCGCCCGTGGGCCACCGACTCGCGGAAGCACTTCGAGCCCCAGAAGCGAAGCGGGGGCAAGTTGTAGAATCCGTTGCCGAGCCGCACACACACCCTGTTCGTCGCAGGGTAGGATTCAAGCTCGAAGCCATTCGTGCTCGTTCCCAAGTTAAGAACGGGCGTTGCCTTCAGCGTCCTCGTCGTAGTCGAATATATAGTCTTGTCGTAAACGCTCCAAAGCGCGTCGTCCGGCGACATGTAGGCGCAGTGGATGAAGAAAAAACCGAACCCCGCGCAGGCGAAATGGACTTTCGCCTCTGTGACTCCTTCCGGCAGCACGAACTCGGCCATGAACTCTGGCGCGGGATCTTCGTCGTACCAGTCCGCGCCGTTGCGCTCGGGACGTCCGTCGCCTATCCACGGCACGTCGTCGAGCGTCGTCGCGTTCGACGCGCACGCCGTTGCCAGCGCCACCAGACGCATTACACCGACCATCATTCTGCATTTCATGTCTGCCAATCCTTTTGCCATTGCCGACATTGTAGCAAAATGCAGCATGCTTGGCAACGAAGAGCATGGTTTCGCCTTGGCATCGTCCGCAAGCGCGATGTCACCAACCGCTATTTGCAGTTTATGCGCTCCAGCAGCTCTGCCATCTCAACAAGCCGTATGAACTCCGCGCGGTAGCCCTCCTCGTCAGAGCCCTTCGCCCCGCGCGCCCGCTTGAGGACATCCTCAAACGACGCGCCGCCCTTGAACTTAGAATTCTCGAGCATCAGCGCGAACTCCGCGACCGCCGACGCAAAGCGGAAGTCTTCGCTCGGCTCGGCATGCGTGATGTCCGCCGCGCGCCACGCAATCTCCTTCAGCTTGCTCGCGTCGCCGTCCGGCGCCTTCCAGCGCATCTTCACCGTGAAGAGCTCCGCGCTTTCGACGGTCGTCGCCTTCTGGTACTTCAAGGGGTCAACGGTTCCTGCGGCGGACTGTTCAGCACCAGTAGGGACAATCTCGTAGAACGCGGTCATCGTGTGTCCGCTGCCGATCTCGCCTGCGTCCTTCTTGTCGTCGTTGAAGTCCTTCGCCTTGAGGAGCCTGTTCTCGTAGCCGAGGAGCCTATATGCCGAAACCTGCGCAGGGTTGAACTCTATCTGCACCTTCACGTCCTTCGCGACGGTGAAGAGCGTCCCGCCGAACTCGCTGACCATCACCTTCTTCGCCTCCAGCACCGAGTCGAGGTAGGCGTAGTTGCCGTTGCCGGCGTTGGCAAGCTTCTTCATCCTGGCGTCCTGGTAGTTGCCGCGCCCGACGCCGATCACGGAAAGGAATATTCCGCTGGAGCGCTTGGACGCGATGAAGTCCTCAAGTTCCCTCGGCGAGGATATGCCGACGTTGAAGTCGCCGTCCGTCACGAGTATCACGCGGTTGTTCGCCTTCTTGTCGAAGTTGCGCGCCGCCTCTTCGTATGCAAGCTGTATGCCCGCGCTGCCGTATGTGCAGCCTCCTGCGCGAAGGGAGTCTATCGCGGCAAGAATCTTGGCCTTGCTGCTTCCTGGCGTCGAGCCGAGGAGGACGTCCGTCCCGTCGGCGTAGGTGACGATTGAGACGTGGTCCTCGTCGCGCAGCTTCGAGACGAGCAACCTGAGCCCGCTCTTGAGAAGCTCCATGCCGTTGTTGCCGTCCATAGAACCCGAGCGGTCGACGAGGAACGTGAGGTTGCACGGCGGCAGGGCATCGCCCTCCAGCTTCTTCGCCTGCACCCCGAGCCTCAGCAGCTTGTGCGCCTTGTTCCACGGACACTCCGCAAGCTCGCAGTCGACGGCTATCGGGTCGCCGTCCTTGGGCTGATTGTAGTCGTAGCGGAAGTAGTTGACGTATTCCTCAAGCCTCACCGAGTCTCGGGGCGGCAGCCGCTTCTGGTCCATCAAGTACCGGCGCATCAGCGTGTAGCTGGACGTGTCGACGTCAAGCGAGAACGTCGAGAGAGGATTGCTCCTCGGATCCGAGAACTCGTTCTCGTGGTACTCCGCATAGCGCTCGGTGCCGTAATCCTGCTGGACGGGCTCACGCATAGCATGACGGCTGCCGGTCATACACTTCATCGTTATCGGAGATTTTATCAAGGCGAGGCTTTCGCAGCGATCGGCCATACACTTCATCGTTATCGCAGATTTTATCAAGGCGACGCTTTCGCGGCGATCGGCCATAACGGGCTTGACTGGCGTCGGACACGAAGCCACGACGGGAGCGGGGATGTCGAAGTCCATCTTGATGTCGACCTTCGGCTCAGCCGCGGACTCCTGGCATTCTTCTTCCACCTCCATGCACAATTCCTCGCTATTCGCCCGCATCTCTGCGTCGCCCGCCTTTACGCGGCGGATATTCTCCAGCCGCAACGCCTCATGCGACTTCAGCTGCTCCTGGTAGAGCATCCACGTCGCGCCAAGGCATATCATCAGCATCGCGGCGAGGCTCCAGCCTCCGTAGCGCCGCCAGATTCCCACGGGACGCCTACCCTGCGTCTTCTCCACGAGAGGCGCAAAATTGCCGCCTGAGACGAGAAACGCCTTTTCATATTCCGCCTCGGGTCCCTTGCCAGCGACAATGCGGCCCACAACAGTATTGCCGAGCCTTTTCACGACATCCGCAAGGTCTTCTCGCGAAACGTCGTCAACGCGCCAGCTGCGCTCGACAAATCGCCGCGAGGCGAGGCATGCGTTCCAGAGCTGAAGCACCCTTTCGCCGACAAGCATCTCGCGCGGCGACGCGGGGACGGTAAACGGCGAGACCGGCACAATCCTCCAGCCAGACAATCCGCGGTCTTCGACAACAAGCGCGACAAAGGGCTTCTCCATGTCGGCGAAGATGCGGTACTCGCCGACCTTCACGTCGCCATCGAAATCGCCCGCCGCCTGCCGACTACCGACATCGCCCCAGAATCCGGAAGCCCCCGTCAAACGGCCAACTCCGCCCCTGTAGAGCGCCCACTCCTTCTCGAATACTTCCTTCGCGTTCATTCCGCACCTCCCAGCTTCGCGCGGACATCTTCGTCAAGGGCGGCTTCGCAAGCTTCGAGGAGCGTGCGCGCGAAGAGCGGGCTTGCCGCGTCCTCATCGTTCTTTAGCTCCCGTTTCAAAGTCTCCATCGCCTTCTCCCGTAGCGCGTATGCGCGCGATTTCGCGGTCTTCAGCACTTCGAGGACCGCCGTCGCCGTGATCGGTATGTCCTGTGCCGTCGCATAGTAAAGGAGCGCAACTGACTGCTTTTCCGCTTTTATTTTCCAGGAGACCGTTTCAATCAAGCTCAAAGCCTTTTCCCGGAGCGGCTCCAAGTCCAGGAACTCGGCGGGGTCGGAAGTGTCTGGCTGCTCGATTTGCGCGATGTCGTCTTCGCCGGCGCTTTCCCATACGAGCCTGCGACGCCCGTCTTCGCCGCGGACGGAGCGGGGCCTCCAGCCTTTTAGCGTAGCGATCCAGTCGATGACGATGTCATGGATGCGCCCCGAAAGCGAGCCAAAGAGGGTTCCGCACACAAAGTCGGCCATGCGCAGCCCTTCGGCCTTTATGCGGTGGGCGAAGTACAACTTCAAAGGCTTTTTCTCGTCGCGCGACCCCTTAAGCCTGAAATACGCGTCGAACGCGGCCACCGGGTCGTCGCCGCCGGCGTCCGCCCTGCTCAACCCGTATCGCGCCAGCCGCAAGAGCATTGCGGACGAGACCTGCGTTCGCAGCCGTTCGCCGTTTGCCGCGCTGCATCGCTCGACCGCGCACATGGCAAACCATTCCCTCCACGCCGAGTCGCCGGCGTAATTTCCATTCAGGCAATATTCATCTTTCATGGAGTCCTCCTGAACGGGAAAGGAACCGCCATATCAGTTTTTCCGCAACAAAATGCCCACTCCTTAGGCATGGGAGCGTTCTTCTTGTTTTACGCCGTCCTTGCCCTGCGCCACAAAAGCATGGCCAGGACGCCAAAGGACATGCCGCCAGAAGACGCATTTTCCCTCTTTGAGCCTGCGTTCCAAGGCAAACGGGACCGCCGCACCGCACATGAAAATGAAAAGCGGCATTATGATGCCCCTGGATTCTCTGTCGTTTACCTGAACACGGCGGTCTTCACGGCAGGCATCGCCATGGGGGCCGGCTTGCGGACAAACACCATCACATTCCCCTCTGGCACCGTCAGCTCTATCCGCTGCGCGTCGGCATTGAGGACTATCTTTCCGTCTGGCGGACGCGCCACCCTGGCGATCTTGACGCTTTTCGGAAGGGCCGTCCAGCTGCGCAGATCTGCAGCCGTCGTCGCCCGGGCCCATGCCGCGACTCCGGCCTGTGAAAGCTTGAGCGTCAGATAGTCGCCCGACATGCCGTCCTTCTTGCGGTCACGCTCGTGCGCGGCCTCCGCAGCCGCGCCAAGCGCGGCCTGCACGCCCACTTTTATGATGGTACGCGCGATCTCACGAGATACGGCCCCCCTCATGTACACGTCAAACTCCGTGCCGACGAGCCCGTCCACGTCGGCCAAGTGCGAGAGCTGCGTTTCAGCGCCCCCGGCGGAAACCGTCCACGACGAAGCCGCCGGCTGACGGTACCGGAGCTTGGGGAACGCCATGCCCGCATACAGGACATATCGGTTTGCGTATGGCAGGAGAAAAAGCGGCAGGTCGATCCGCCATTCTTCACGGCACGGGCAAAGCCCGTCCTCGACCCATATCCATACCTGGTTTTCAGGCTTGGCGCCCGCCGACATCTCCGCCAGGTCCCGCAAGACCACCGGATTGCCGCGTGCCAGGTCCGCCGCGTCGCGAAGCATGTTCAGCGGGCTGTCGCCGTTGAGCCATCGGAACACCCCGTTCAGGTGCAGCATGTAGACGTTCATGTACGCCGACTTCGCAAGAGTGTCGAGATTGCCGGAACTGTTCGCGTCGTAGCCGCAGTTCGCCTTGAGCTGCGCGGCAAAGCCCGAATCCGACAGCACCGAGCGCGTCTGCGTCTCTCGCGCATGGCGAGTGATAGACGTTCCCTGGCTCTGCTGGTATCCGGCGACGTCCTTCTCCAGGCGGTCGGACGCCGCGGAGACTTCCCTGCGCCTGTCGTAGAGCCAGTTGGCCTGGTACTGCGCGGCGCGATTAAGCTCGACACGCGCATTGTCCATGTACCCGCCGCACGCAAAGTCGACGAATCGGTATATGCAGGTGAATATGCGGTCCTGGCCTCCGCCGTCATACGAGAACGCCTTGTCGTTGGTCATCATTGCGAGCGCACCCTGCCCCGCTTTTGCGAAGACGCTCGTCGTGTCGTTTTTGCGGAAGACGTCCTCCGCCTCGTCGAACTGCCGCAGCGCCGCCGGCCTGTCGTCGGCCATGTAGTTCGCGGAAGCGGAAAGGAGCCGCCACATCTGCTGCGAATCGTCGCGCTCCTCGGCCAGCTGCGTAACCTCGGGAGCCGCGGCCTCGTATTCGCCTATGGACAGGTTGCGCTCGTAGTCGTCCAATACGTCTTTTGTAGTGCGGCATCCGGCAAGGGACAGCGCAAGCACAAGAGCGAATCCGCCAAGTCGTCCAGGGCGGAACCCGATTGCATTTCCAAAGCTCATGCAGACCTCCTGCGGCAAGTCACCAGCCGATGTTCACGAACGGGAAGAACCACTGCGAGCGCGCAAAGTTCAGCAGCCCTATTTGGACGCCGTCAAGCCGCTCTGCATAGTTGACGAGCCCGATCTGCAGGCCGCACATGCGCTGTCCGACGACGTTCACAAGGCCGTTCTGCCAGCCCCACGCGCTATCTGCCGCGTAGTTTCCGCAGAGGTTGACGAACAGTCCCCTGGCGTTGGCGCTTGCCGAAAACGCACCGAAGTCGAACGCGGACGTCTCGCGGTACGCGCCCCAGCCCAGGTTCATTCTCACTCCCGTGACGTCCCACGAAGAGTTCGGGACCGCCCACGGCAGGACCGCGAGGCCCACCACCGTCATGCCGTCGACGTAGCCGTATCCCGTCTCGACGGTCCGCGGCACATACGCCACGCTGATAGGCCTCGTCGGCCCGTAGCCGTGGTCGTTAGCAACGCCCGTAGTCGGCGTCAGCACCTGGGCCTCCGCCGCAATCGCGACACCGGCCGCAAGAATCATCATTGTCTTTTTCATTTGTCCTTTATTCCTTCCTCTCCTCGAATTTGCCCGTGTTGGGGTTCCAAATCTTGACGTCCGGAGTCAATGCGTCCCGTCCCGGGGACGGCGCCTCGCCCTGCATCTGGCGCTTCACCTGCGAATCGACGATGCCGAGTCCGGCGAGTTGCCACGGCTCGTAGCCGCAGACCGAGACAAACATCTTTCGCTTTGTAATTGGATGCACGGCAAAAGTCGAATACACCTCCGGGGCAAGGGCGGTACGCCTGTCGGACCGGCGCTCGATCACGCCTGCGCACGCCTCGAGCAGGTCGACTTCGCCGCCCGATTCGCCGTACAGCCGCGACACCGTTTCGACCGCCACCGTATCGGCATACAGTCCGAGCGAAAGGTTCGCCCTGGCCTGATTCAACGCCGAGTCCTGGGCGCGTCTCATCAACGAAGACGCGATTTCAAGCCCTTCCACGTCGGCGCAACCGATTCCGGCATATCGCGCCACACCCCCAGAATCGATGAACTTCCGGTTCCCCGCCATGCCGGACCAGTCGAGCTTAGAAGCCCAGCATCGCCACTCGCCAGCCGAAGCGGACCTGTCTTCGCAGATGGACGCGTTGCCAAACGCCTGCATCGCCGCTTTCGACATCCTATCGCTCCACTGCACGGCGACAGCGACCTCGTAGACTCCGTCCGCATGCGTTTCGCACATTCGCAGGACGGCAAGCCCCCAAAGCTCCTTTTGCGAAGACAACGCCATGGACGACCCGCCCACCCGATCGACATCGCCGTCTTTCATCTCCAGCGCCGACACATCGTGCATGTCAAGGCAGGCCTTCAGCGCTTTGATCAGGTTTTTCCTGGCATCCAGCTCCGCCGCCAGCGCCAAGCTGTTTCTGCGCGACATGAACATCGGGGACGATGCGTCCGGCGACTCCCTGGTTTCGGCGCATCCGATCGCAACAAGGCTCTTGTCCCCGGGCGAATACCCGCACCGGAGCCCCGTCTCGGCCAACTGGCGCTCAAGCATGGAAACCGCCGGCGACGCAAACAGCATGGCACGGCAGGAGACACCAAGAATCAGCCAAGCGCATTTCATCTGGGGAACCTCGTCATTTCGCCGTCAGCACGGCCTCCGACCGCTTGACGCACCAATCGCTTCCGGCCATCCCCCTTGCGACTATCGCCGTCCCCAACGCGAGCTTCCTGTATCCGAGCGACATATAGGCATCGGCCAGGTTCGCAAGGGCGAATTCATATTTATCATCCAGGCGAAGCGCCTGCCTGAAGCAGACAACGGCCCCGATCGGCTCTCCGCGCGCCGCAAGGCACCTGCCGTACAGGTTCCACAGCTCCTTGTCTCCGGGATTTTCCGCCAGTGCGTCCTCAAGGCTGCGCTCTTTCACCGCAAGGCCCGTCTTGCCCTTGAAGACGGCGACGGCGTTGCGCCCCGTCCCAGTCTGGGCGGCCTCCACACAGTCGTTCGTCAATCCGAGAAACAGGTCTTCGAAGCGCGATTCGCCGGAAATCCTGTGGACGGACTTGTGTAGCACATGTTTCGTCGTCTCGACGGTCGTCCGCGTGACCTTTACGACGACCACCCCTTCGTCGCTCTCGCCGACCAAGTCGGAAACCATTCCCCGATCGGCCCGACCCCACGCGGCCACCTCCTCGGGGCTCTGCATTCTCAATACGGAGTTTGTGACAACCGAGACGCATGAAAAAAGATTTGTAGTCACCTCCACTTCCGTCGTTGACTTGGTTTCCGGCGGCTGCGCCGCGGTGGAAAGCACCACCGACTCGTTCGGTCCCCGCACCTTGTTCCGGCGCGTCCGCATCCTGCCGGCCAACTCCCCCTTCGACAGGAAGTCGTCCACTTTCCCTTGGACCGCCTTGAACTCCAGCCACGCGGCGGCAGCGGTGGATTCGCGCGCCTGAGCAGAGACGAGGTCCAGCGCCCCGCACCGGGACAGGAACGAATCTCGCAGGCCGCTGTTCATCTCGCCTGGAACGATATGCGCAAGTGCGCTGCACCAATCCTTGTCGGGAGGATTGCGCTTGAAGCTTTCGGGAATCGACGACACAAGCCGCCCCCGATCAAATATCATTCCAAACACATAGAACCCGTCTTCCACATCTGGAGGGTACTCGCGACAATCGACGTCAATCTGCCAACCGCGAAATGCCCAGTCGGGCATATACCGAATGACAATGTCTTTTGCCAAGGCGACGCCGTCCGGCAACGCAACCGTCTCTTTCCTGTAGAATGCCGTCAAGTCAACAGCCCAGTTTCGCAACAGGCTCTTGGCCGTATTAATGGCTTGCATCCGAGTTTTCTTCCTGTTTGACTTTCCGTCGGTAAATGGCATTCTAACATGCGCAAACACATAATCCGTCCATTCATAGACACCAGAAGGCCGCCCCCGAACCGCAGTCTGGTAATAAGCCAACCCCTCATCGGCATCGGTGCCTGGGGCGCAAAACGCCCCAGACACCAAAGCCGCAATGGCAGCGAACGAAATCAACCTTTCGCCAGCCCAACTCATCGGGGTTCCCTGTTTCTAGAAGTCCGTGTCTATGGCCGCGTCACCCCTGAACGCCCCTCCGGTATTCTTGCCGCGGGCTCCTGAATTCCTGCTGCCTTCGACCGTGCCGACATGCGAATTCTTCTTCGTTTCGGCCTCAATGCGATTCTTCAATTCGCGGCGACCCGCCTTGACACCCTCGTTGTAGACCTCCTTGGACTCCCTGACCGCCTTCAACTCGGCTTTCATGCCATCTTCGCGCCCTGCGCGGAACTGTCCGGCCCTGTCGACCATCGCAGCGGCATTGTAGCTTTCCAGCATATGCTCGACAGAATCCCGCGCAAGGCTCGGGTCGAGATAGTACGGCACCACATATATCTTGCGACCGGAGATGGGGTGCACAACCTCGGCAGTGAATTCGGACAGGGGCATGCTCCCCTGTATGTTCCCGGAAAAGCTCTGGCTGACAACGTCGCGCAACGTCTCGTTCAGCTTCTGCCATTCCTCTCCTGTCTCCTCGTTTGCATACTCCCTGTATCTACGACTGGTCTCGGTATAGGCTGCAACGTCGCCAAACAGCGAAAACACCACAAAATTCTGGGCGTCAACTTGCGCAAGGCGGCGCTTGCCCTTGCGTGACGCAACCGTCCCGGTCATGTCGGCGGCGGCAATTCCCAGGTAAATCGTACGTCCCTCGTTGTCGGTCATCTTGCGAGGCCCGAGCATGCAGCGAAGATCTTGCATGGCCATCCATTCGGACAGGGCGTACTTGCCCTTCTTCTGTCCTGCTTCGAAATCGCCGCAGCCCGTTCTTTTGGCGACATCTTGAAGCTTACGGCTCCACACGACGCCAAGGGCAACCTGGTATGTGCCATCCGTCTTGTCCCAGGATTCTGCCTGGGTAAGGACTGTCGCGCCAAGAAGCGGCATCGAGGATGTCAGCTTGGTCTTGGACTCCAATTCGTTGTCTGGGCGCCTGGGCAGCTTGGCACACTCCGCCGTCAGGGCTTCAAGCTCCTTTTCGAGCCTTGCGCACTCGGCCTTTACTTCGTCACGAACACGGATCTTCTCGGCGGTGATTGTCGCCGGATCGAAAGCGGCGTCCAACTTCTTGGCGATGCCCGTGAGGATGGCGCCAAACCGGTCGTTGAGAGTGACGCCATTGAGAGCTTCCGCCTCCTTGGCATCCAGAATGGCCAGATTCTTCGCCAACGCGGCATTCTTCCTCTTAAACTCCTCAAGATTCCGCTTGAACACCACTTCTTCCGGACTAAGGTTCTTTTCATCCGTACCCTCCACTGCCGTCACGGCAAAGTCAAACGTCTCGATTCGTTGGCTGATGGCACGGATTATCTGCGCCTTGGCTTCCAGAAAAGCCTCGGTGGCCTTGATGTTTCGGATGCTTATGAACTGCTTGTCGTTGGCGGGATCCGATATCTTGACCTCGGCGGTGCCAACTACGATCATTGCCTTCTTGTCCGGATAGTATTTAGTGTCGAGATTCAACTCTTTGCGTAAAGTGTCTTTTACAATCTGTTCAGCCGACACAAAAGGCTTTTCCCCTTTGACGGCGGCCTGAACACCATCAGCGGCATTCTTTTCGTCCTCTGCTATTTTCGGCGCGACTTGCTCAGACACGGCCTCTTTAACAATCTGCTCGCCGCCATCTGTATTCAACTTCTCGGCGACCGTGGTCTCCGCCACCGCCGGCTCAATCCCCATTTCCTGGGCGCCGACTGCGCTGGCGCCGAGCATGGCGGCTGCCGCAAGGGCCATTTTCATTGTCGTCACATTCATCTTGTTTTCTCCTTGTTTAGGTTAGTTGGTAAGGTCTGCGGAAGACGCGCCATGTGCCGGATGCTGCGAGCGGGCTCACCTTTTCCAGGGCGGCGTCACCGTTCCGGACGGCGAGACCTGCACGGGCGACGTGGCCCCGGTCTCCGGCGCGGCGGCGCCGGAGAACTGGGGACGGCGCACGACCGCGCCAACCTCGATCTGCTCCATGGGAGTCCCCTCCACTACGACCGCATAGCTCATCTTCGGTGTCACGCGCGTCACCCGGATGCGGGCGATCATCTCCTCCGGCGCACCAAGCGTCTCGCCGCTCGACACGTCCGTTATGACTTCGCCCCTGCGGAAGACCTCGAGGATCTGCCCGACTGAAAAGCCCTTGCCGCCCTGGTTCAGGACGAGTTCAAACGTCGTCTTGGCCGTAACGCGGGGCGGATATATGTTTTCCACGATTTCGTTGCATATCTGCTGCGCGGCAACGGACATCCCGCTGGAGATAGCCTCTTCCACCGAACTGCCGCCGCATGCGGAATACGGCACGACGACGCTGCCCGCCCACTTGAGCTGGCTCGTCGGCACGAGGATCACGCGGTACGAAACCTCCAGAAACGTGCCGTCGTTCGCCGTGGTCGTCCCCGTCCACTGGTTGTAGCTTGCAACTGGGGACGGGAACATCCTGACGGAGCCTATCACCATGTAGTCCGTGACGAGAAGCTGCTGGAAGCGCCCGAAGTCGCCGGCGGAGGCGTTGTCGAGGTTCAAGCGGCTGAGCTCCGCCTGTGTCTCGGCGCTGAACGCCCTGTCGAGCATCGTGAACCTTCGCGTCTGCGTCAGGCACTCGTCAAGGGCGGAGGCAATCGACTCGCAGGTCGACGCCGGAGCAAGGGACTTTCCAAAGACATCCACGCTTCCAGTGCGGGACCTGAACGGCATCACCACCAGCCGGCGGCGGTTGTCCGGATGAAGCCCGACCACGTACTGCCCCGGCACCTTCGCGTCCAACTCGATGTACCAGAGGTTCATCTCCTGGTCAAAGCGCTCTTCCGTGATTTCGTAGCTGAGCACCCGTCCCTTTGTCTTGGCGCTGACCGACTGCTTCAGCGACTCTCGAATCTCAGTGACGTCCGAGTCGCCCGTGCTCGTCTTCTTCATTTGCGCCATGGAGTCCATAAACGCGTCACGCGAGTCCTGCAGCGACACGCCCTGCACCTGCGAGGCCGCCTGCACGAGTGCTTCGTACACGGCAGTGCGGTAGTCGGCGTTGCGGCCCTTGCCGTGAACTGTCTTGATGCTGTTCGACTGCTGGAGCTGGGCAAACGCCGCAAAACCGCAGACCACGGCAAAAATAGCGATGCTCCTCTTCATCATGGACATTCCTTTCGCAATGAAGTCATCACCAGGTCGGTGTACGTGCGTCGGTGCGCTTGGGGATCAAGTGCTGCTTCTGCCACCACTGGAGGCCGGTGGCAAGCTCCGTGATGCGCAACTGGAAATAGTACTCTATCTGCTTGTCGCCGTTGTCCATGCGGACTTCGCGCTGGATTATCTTGCCAAACACGCTGTGCGTCGGAGCGACGAGCTGCCCCGACCTGGCAACGGTGCCCTGGTTGAACTCGGCGTTGCCGCGCACGCTGCGCACCGCGTTCACCATCTCGTCGCGGTTGTCGGCGGATGCGGCCATTGCGGACGTCACCATGATCTTGCCGCTGTTCATCAGCTCTTCGGTTATGTACGACGTAAGTATGTCGGTGTCAAACCGCTGCATAGTGTCGTTCTTGACCTTGCCGACGGTCATGACGTAGGCCTGGCCGTCGGGACGGTCCAGCCTTCCGCTGCGGAAAAGGCTGTCAAGCATCACGCGCGCGGCCTCCTGCACATCGCGATAGTCCATGCCTGCCACCTGCGGACCTCTGTCGTTCATCGGATCGACGCGGGTGGTGGGGGTCGTGCAACCGGCGAAAACCGCCGACACTGCGACAATTGCGCAGACTGGGATCAACTTGTTCATTCGGCATTTACCTTTCTCGTAGTTAGTTAAGCAGCCCTGGACGGGCCGCCTGCAAATAGAACCTGAAATCAACCGCCTCTGGCGTAGGCGCGGTCGCCGCGAGCCCTACGATCTCGCGCTCCACCGCGGAAATCGGATGCCACGTGGACAGCACGGACGGCAGCTCCATTCCATTGGCATCAAGCCACACGACCCTGTATTCCATGCGTACAACGCCAGACGTGTTGTTCACGACGTTGGCCTGCAAGGTGTATTGCTGGGAATTGGCCTTCGCAAGGCGCACGTCCGTCACCCACACTCTCGTTCCAAGCTCCGGCGAAACCGTGACTCGACGGTCCTGCGGCGGGGTGTGATACGAGACGCAGCCGACGGCGGCGGCAGCAAAGGCGATCATGCATGCAACTGTTTTGAAACACTTCATGGGGCCTCCTCAACTTTTCGTTGCCTATAATTATACCAAAATCCGGCATGGGTGTGCCATGTAGTTTTATTTTTCTGGAGCAGGACGTGAACTTCGAACGTCGGAGCGGGGCGATGCTGACGCCCAGTTAGTCGTCACTTGCCGTCGCACAAGTCAACCCAGTCGTACGTGAGCATTGCGCCGTGTACTGACGTGGAATGAAGAGACTGTGCGGGAGTCGCTGCGGACGATTTTCCAGCCAATCGCCGCGACAAGGACGCTCATGAGCGGGCTAATGAGGTTAAAGAAGCAGAACGGCAGATACATGGTAGTCGCGACCCCCAGCGAAGCCGACTGCGCCATGGCGCACGTGTTCCACGGCACAAGCACCGAGGTGACCGTGCTTGAATCCTCGATGGTGCGAGAAAGAAGCCTCGACTCGAGCCCCCTTCCTCGGTATGCGTCGCGGAACATGTCGGCCGTGATGAGAATTG
>Ga0310786_10006647_pt1 | contig 15293 bp, 34 predicted proteins | sample AusTroGonzalo_MG_FD_203881 | JGI IMG/M metagenome (GOLD analysis project Ga0310786, IMG submission 203881) | Bovine rumen microbial communities from tropical cattle in Woodstock, Queensland, Australia - Gonzalo_03 (v2) (version 2) | ecosystem: Host-associated > Mammals > Digestive system >... | reverse complement strand
ACTCTTTTTGGGTATTGTAACGATTGCAGCCGTTAACACTGGCCACGTTGTTTTATGTGCCCTGACTGCTGGCGCCGCCGTTCTGTTATGGGCCGCCGCCGTGGGTTATTATTTCGGTTATACAACAAACAAATAAACACTATTTATAAAACACTTTTTAGAACTGACGCCCGACAGGATAACAGGGGCACAAAATTATGATTTCTAATTCACAGACCGCGCACAACTTCGCGCACAATCTTAAAGAAAATTTAAGTAGTGGTAATATGTTTTGGGAAAGCCGCAACGACGGCACCCGCCGTATATATTCATACGGGCACCACTTTTGTATAGCAATAATAGACCCCGCCGCGGATGTCGTTCTATTTACTACACGCGGATATAGTAATACAACAGCGAAACATATTTCACTAGTGAACAGCGCCGTATGTCACTATAATAACATCATTTACGTATATGATCCAGAAGCCGCCGCCCTGGATAACTTGAAACAATACGCCGCCGAAATAAAGAGTATTTTTGACAGCCTTAAAAAGAGTATAACCCGCGCCGCGTTTTATATAAAGCGTATTAATGACGTATACGAAAGCGCGTATAAATACGCCGAATACAAAAACGCAAATATTGACTTTTTAAAATTTATTTCTCCTGTTTATGACGAATTTACAACGTTTGTTAATACCCCCGAATTTGCCGCACGCCTGGAAAGTCAGGAACGCCGCGCCGCTGCTGATCGTGAACGCCGCGAAGCAATAAAGGCCGAACGCCGCGAAAATGAACGGTTAACCAGCGCGGAACGCGTCGCAAAATGGGAAAGCGGGGCAAATGTTTGGTTAAATTACTATGATACAGAAGATAATGTGCCTTTACGCCTGACCACCCGCAAAGGGTATCAAGTTGTTGAGACGGGAAAGGGCGTTATAGTACCATTACTTGAGGCGCAACGCGTCGCCACTTTAATTCTGGCGGGATCATTTGAGGGCCTGACCGTTAACGATACATACAGAATAATAGAGCATAACGCCGAATATGTGCAAATAGGGTGCCACCGTTTCAAAATGGACTATTTAACCGAATTTGCAAAGAAAGTTCAAACGCTTTAATATAAAGCCCTGGCCCGCTCTGATTACAGGCGTATTTTGTTAGGGGTTGTAACCCTGGCGGGCCTCAAATACAACCTATCAATTTAGTAGTAATATGACAGTAACAAACAACGATCTAAACAGGTTCTAAAAGTGTTTTTTTTGGCGGTCCCGTCCAATTTTGGCGGGGCTGCTTTTTAGAACCCTGCAGGCCCGCAAAAGCCCCGTATTTAAACCGCTTTTCTATCCGTCTGGATCGGCACAACAATACGCCACAAATGACAGTACAAACAGACTATATAACAGACAGCCAGAACCAGGGCGCCCGCTCGAATGAAACAGTAACACGGGCCGCTGTTATTCGGTCCACCCCGAACGACAGCGCCGCCGTGGTCCCTGTTTATTCGGCTAGCCTTAACGCCTGGATACATCCAGACAGCAGGCACAACAGCCGCCGCCGATCCTGTCCAGCCCTAACCCGTCATACTGGCGCCACCTGTCAACGGTCCGCGGCCAGTACTGCAGCAACCCCGAACGGCCCCGAATGTCTGAACGGCCCACAATACCCGAACAATACAACCAGGCTGAACGGGTTGAACGGGTTGAACGGTTTAAAGATAGCCGAACGGGTTGAACGACCCGAACGACCTGAACGGATCAGGGCCACCCGAACGAACGACTTAAAGCAAACGACCCGAACGAGTAAAAAGTGCAGCACAGGTATGTTGAACGCCGTTTTTGCACCCGAACGAGTTGAACGACTTAATTAGACAGAATCTAAATATTACAAGTTTTCTCAAAAATAGTTGTATATATCAAAAAAGCAATATAACTTTGTAAGCGTAATCAAAAACAAGAACTCAGGCCAAGAGGATAACAGCGGCACAATACATTATGGCAACTCCGATTATTACTATTGACAATTTTGGTGATCTCAACAAGGAGGTGGAAAACCTGCAGAACCTCGCTTTACTCGCTGGCGCCTGTTTTGGCGGCCACGTGTATATAACAGGCAAAAAGGCGATCGAACGATTTTTGAAAGAGTATGCGCCCGCCGCCCTTATCCTTAAGGCCCGCGACATAAAGACCTACGGCAAGACATCCGCCGAAATCCTGCCCTATATAATGGTTAATATTGAGGGCGACAGCAGACGCGAAAAAGGTATTGTTTGTTCTGATTGCTATTATAACATCTTCTCTATTATAAAGTATAATGGCGAGTATTACGAACTGTTTAGACAATACAACGAGAATACTGGTAGTATTGCTTTACACAACGATCCGTTCCAGAAAGAATTAAGACCTTATTTGCCTTATGGCTGGGAGAAAAGCAACCCCGCCCCGAACAAGGTAGGCACCATTACAGACGCCAAGTTAAACGAGTGGATAAAGTGGCTGAACAAACGAAGGGCCACCGCCCAGGCTATATACAACGAACGAAGGGGAGGGGTGCTGGCTTTTATGGCCCGTCTCAATCAAATGGACCCCACCCAGTTTGACAAATTTAAGGTAAGCCCGAACGGCGGCGAGATTGTAAAGAACGGCCTAGAGTTTACTTACAAGGTTGAGGAGGACGGCAATATCCGCCAGTCAATTAAAGTACATTATAGCGCAGGTTGGGACCTGGACACCTTCTTAAAAATGGCTGCAGGTACTTACAAGCCCACCAAAAAGATATATTGAACGATTGTTGAACGATTAAAATATACAGAACTATGGCTATCAACGTAACATTTAGAAAAGAGAAGGACGGCGGTATCCTGGCTGTTTTTGAAGACCACTGGAGTATAACCAACAGGGAACTGGCCAGTTACGCCCATATCGGACAGCACGGCCCGTGTAGTTATGATTACTACCTGAACAAAACGGCACCCGCCCAGCCCTACGAGTACGCCGAACTCCTGGAGGAATTGAAACAGGTGGGTTACATCGGCGAGTACGCTCTAAACGTCGTCAAGAGACTTAATATTAGAAAAGTATTTAAACTTAGATAAATTGAACGATTATGAAAACGAGTTACGGACTTGAATACAATGTACTGCCAGCGGAACGCCTGAACGACTTCCAGGGGTACGACAGGAGTATAGCAGAGATACAAATAGCCAACTGTGGAAAAATCATCGTTGACACCACCTATAACCAGCCTATTGACAACGAGTACGACCTGGCGGCTATCTATGAACAACTTGAAAACGAACAATCAAAGTGAACGACTATGAACGGAACAATCAAGACATACGCTATTATCGCTTTCACGTACAACGGTAAGCGATACACCAAGACCGTCAACCGCTCCGAAATGGATTTGACAACAGACCCTAATACATGGTTCTGGTATTTCGACGAGGACGGGTTACATTTCGAGGTATGGGGCAGCGTTGACGATCAGGGCAACCCCCTGACAAGCAGTATGACGCAGGTGGTTGGATTTGCCGTTAACGTATATGAGCCAGTGAACGGTTACAATGAATGGACAGATCAGGTGGATGACATAGACGTAATCGAACGAGTCTAACAACCGCGTTATATCAAAACATTAAATTATCTTTGTGCTATGACACTCTATAAGCAACTCGAACGAACAGGCGGGCCTCAGGCAAAGGCAATCGCCAAACACCTTAAGGCTATAGGCGTGAACGACTGGCAGGACATAACAAAGGCTCGTATAATGGACTTCAGGGACGAGATCAAAGACACCCTGGCCCCATCATCAGCCAAGACGGTAGCCGCCGCTCTGGCCGCTTTCTTACACCGTTACGAGGATGAAGGGTTATTCCCCTGCAGCAACTTCGCTGAGGTCCTGAGACTGAAAGGAGAAAAGAGCGTCAAGACGTTTCTGACTCCCCAGGAAGTTGAACGACTTGAACGACTGGAACCCAAGAAAGAGATCGAGCGATACGTACTGAACGAGTTTTTGGTTGGATGCAAGACAGGCGCCCGTGTCAGTGATGTCGGCCAGTTCTCTCTGGAGAATATCGACAACGGACAACTGACATACACCAGCAAAAAAACAGGTATCACCGCTACCATACCCGTAAGCGCCACCACTGCCGAACGAATTAAGTACCTGAACGATCACCCGATACACGTATGGCCCGCCCAGTATATCCGTATCATTCAGAGGCTATGCAAGAAGGCTGGTATCGACGAACAGGTTAAAGTACACAAGGCTGGCGAGGATAAGGTAGGTCCCAAGTACCAGTTTATATCATCCCACTCGGCACGTGTCAGCGTATGCACCAACCTGGCGAACATGAACGTTCCTGTCCTGGATATAATGCAGATTGCAGGACACACCGATCCCGCTATGACGGCGCGTTATATCGTCCGTACACAGCCTAAGTTGAACGACAAAGCGATGAACTATTTAAGTAAATGAGATTATGAGATACAACAACTTTGACAGACAGCCCAGCGACGAGGTGTTTGAACGACTTGAACGACCCCAGAGGGCTATAGTACTTGACAAGAGAGAACTGTGTAACTACCTGCGCCGCCGCCTGCGTGAAGAATGTATCGGACTGCCGAGAGTAGCCAAGGCACTGAATATATCACAACCCAGCCTGTCAAATGGCTTTAGCGGTAAGTATATCAAACTCGACACGCTGGAGGCTCTGCTTTACATTGTGGACGGAGGTGCGGACAAATGGAGGGAGTACTGCCACAGAGAGGGTCTGGATAAAGAGGATACGGCCCCGTGGGTACCTGCCCGCCGACGTGGTTGAACGATTAAAGTGAACGACTATGGATGACATCACACCCAGAACCCAACTGACAGTCGGCGAAATGCTGACTATACTGAACGAGTTGTGCCCGTTCGAGAAGATCGCCCTTCATACCGACAACGACCGCTACCTTTACATACTGGGCCTGAACGATGAGTTAACCCAGGTGAACGGCACGCCCACCTTCGATTGTATCATCGCAGGTAAGGACAAGGCTCAGGAGGAGGTAACGGCGGCACTGCTCAGACAAAAGCAAGCCATCGAGGATGCGCTTGAACGTGCTGGCTATGAGGAAGCGGCCAAACCAAAGAAGCGCGGACGGCCCAAAGGATCAGTTTCCAAGACAAAGCCCACAGCCAAGAAGCCAAAGAAAAAGACGTCAGCGGCAAAGGACCTCACCAAAAAACTCGCCAAGGGTTACATACCCAGGGAGAAGGGTAAGGACCTCAAAATCATGACCGAACGAGAGATAGCCTGGAAGGTAACAACCAAACAGAGGGGGCTTACCCTCAAAGAAATAGACCCATCATTAAACAATAACGACAATGGAGATAATGGAGAAAACAATTAAGGTGTGTGATTTCGAGCAAACGCCAAATTACGACAGTAATTATAATCGCAACTGCGATGCCGAGTATATTTGCGAGTGCTGCGGAAAGAAACTCAACCCCAAGACAATGAAACAGATCCAGATGCTTAATACTGGCGAATGGACCGACGAAAGACTGGAGGTTCCCTGTGAGAACGACGATAGATATGATGCTGACGGCCAGGGGTTCTTCTATGTAGGTCCCGACTGCTACCGCGACATAATGAAGCGTATCGCTGAGAGTAACAAGACACGTAGAACGAGAGTGATAACAGAGTATTAAGACAACCAAAGGGCAGGCACCCTGCCTATATAACCCGAACAACATGAAATTACCCAAATACATCAAGATTAAACCCTTTGACGATCAGTTCCCGTCAATACTGCAGACGCAGTTGCCTACAATCATAGGCACTATTATGCCGATGCTACCGAACAACCATGTGGCTGAGACGCAGAAAAAAGCGAAGATTAGGAACTATAACCTGTATGTTGTATTTTCTGGCTTTATGCTTAACACCGATTGGGTGGTGCAAGGAGAGATACAGGATGTACTGGAAGAAATGGCTGAGTACGCCTACAAAGAGATAGTACACCCATCCTTCTACGGATACAAGAAGAACTGCGAGAAACCAGCCGAGGAACTGGCGATACTCAAGGCCGAACAAGCGGAGGCCCGTGAAGCCAAGAAGCAGGCTAAGTTTGAGAAGGTGGCATCCGAACTGTTCAAAAAGTAATTTCTTGCCAATTTTCTTGCCAATTTAAAATAAAAACCGCCCTACAGATACGTAGAACGGCTATTCGGGTGGAGCTGGAGGAATAACAAAAAAGTGCCAAATACGGCCTTCAGAGTACCTGTAGCCTTATAGGGTTGTGCAAATCTTGCCAATTTTGTGCAAATCTTGCCAATGTTCTTGCCAATGTTTTTGCCAACGTTGGCTTCTTTTTGTTTACCTTTGCCAGCGTCAAATATAAGCAATATATGAACATAACGTTCGCCCTGGTGTACCAAAATAAAAAGGTATCACCGCTAAGGGTCATTATCACGCACAAAGGGAAGGTATGGAGAAAGTCAGTAGGTATCAGCGTAACGACTGCAGACTGGAGTAAGACACGTCATAGAACAGGCACCCCCTCCATAGACAAGAAACTTATCGAGATACGTAACGGCCTGGAGTCGATGCTCGACAATGACAGCACGACATCAGAAATCGAGTACGCCCTCACACGTATCAATGACGGCCACTGGAACGACGGGCCTATCATAGAACAGGGATCACCTTCCTTCTGGCAGTATTTTAAGGAATGGAGTGAACGCCCTTGTACGTCACTCAGGCAACACCGTAGCACATACAAGACCATACTCAGCCTTATGGGTGAACGCTGGGACTGGGATACGATGGATAACCGTTTCTACCACCAAATCATAAAGAAGATGGAGGCCGAGGGGTACGCTGTCAACTATCAGGGTAACATCATACAACGTATAAAGACCGTACTAAGCGAAGGACGGAAGGCTGGGTACCATAACAACACCTGTTACCAGGAGTGGAAAAGGCCAACCGAGGATAGTTTCAGTATAGCACTGACCGAAGATGAGATGATGATGCTATGGAACGCAGAGAACCTGACACCAGGAGAACAGAAGGTGCGCGACCTGGCATGGCTGGGCTACCTCACCGCTTCACGTTATTCAGACTATTCGCGCCTATCTGTTAATAATATATATGGTGATGCGATCAGGTTCTTCCAAAAGAAAACCGACGGCGAGGTCCTTATACCCTGCTCACCGAAGATCAAAGCCATACTCGAACGTAACAACGGACGTGCCCCGAAGATGGTGGACCAGGTATTCAACAGGGAAATAAAAAACGTGTGCCGTAAGGTAGGTATCACAGATGTAATACAGGTACCGAAAAGCACACGCTTAAAGAAAGGATGGGATGATAACAAGGCGGTCGAGAAATGGGAAATGGTGTCGTCACACTCGTTCAGACGTTCAGGGGCGTCGGCGTTGTACAGATCGGGCGTACCTGCGCGTGTCGTGCGTTACCTTACTGGCCACAGCACCGACAAACAACTGTTCAAGTATATCAAGATAGATAAAGAGGAGGGCCTGGAGTTACTGGCCAGAAGTGCTTTCTTTAAGTGAGACATCTTTAACGTGCATCATTTCAGGTTCCTCTTTGGGCGGGTTCTTTGCAAATTCTATCTTGCGCCATATCATCCGCTTTCGCAGAGCGACTTGATTGACGCTGATAGGCGGCATACCCTTCAGGGGTATTGAAGTTGGAATCGGTATTGTTCCATATCAAACCCTGAATACGCTGTCTCTGAGCTTCTATATCATCTATTGATTTCTTACGTCTTGCCATATCAAATCTCTTTTGCTCAAAGATAGGGTAACAAAAAAGGATAGGAATAACATTATCCTATCCTCGTAGTACACAATTATTTATTGTGTCCGATATTCTGCGATTTATCAGATTTCGTAAAGGAACGGGGTCTTCCTGTCTATCATCGGGTGTTCAAAGCCTGGGTATTTCTCGGTGGAATACATAGACATCGAGCTATCAGTGCAAGGCCCCCATTTTCCATAATCGCACCGCAATAGAATATGCGTTTTTACACGAAAACTTATTCCACCTATGGTATAGGAATAAGGCAAGTAATTTGTTATTTGTAGCAATTTGTAAGTTCAAAACAACTATATGGAGCATCAGCGGACTCCAACCCTGTGATACTATCTATAACTTCAGCGTATATTCTGCCACCGCCTGCAAATCTGTATATGCTACGCACCTTAACTTTCTCTATTTTACCCTCATAGGGATAAAACAAGGTTTCTCCTTTCTTTACTTTTGCAAATTGTTCCTCTGTCATATCCGTTTTTGTATTTCCTAATATATAAACTACGGTTCTGAAAACTCAATGCAGACATTTGACATTCCTGTACCATGCATCTTTTGTGTTTCCAAACCTTCCACCCATTCCTTAATTGAGGAAATAGGCTCGCTCTCATCAAAGGTTTTAACCTTGATAAAATTATCACATCTATCGTAAGCAAGTTGCTCTGTGATAATAGTTGTAACAGTTACTTTCATAGTTAGTGTATTACCCAATATAGAAACTAATGTGTGGTATTTAATCCATTAAGAACTGCACGACCTAAAGAAGTAGGAGTTGATATTCTCCGTGAATTAGGATATGTGCCAATAAATCGTGTGGCAACTAATGTTGTCCACTGGCCGTCCCAAACGTGCCCTGTAGTACGCTCTAAATGTTCATAAAGTGTAATGCAATCAATTGCATCATTACTATACTCTGGTAATGACAACTGATACTGTAAATCATTTCGTAAACTCATAATCCGTTTTTGTATTTCCTAATATATTAACAACATCCATTCACCGTTATCTCATTGGGGTCATATCCTACATCAAAGTATTTGTCTTTTGATGCAAGGACTTTAGCCACCGCCTCCATACATTCATCCTTTATTGTAGGATTCTGATAATCGGTGGTAATGTGTAGTGTGAACTTCATACTATCCTCTTTTCTTAATAAGTCTATTTATATCCACACTCTTCTTTCCAATATAATCTTTGTACCTCCATCGTTTACAGGAGACCCTTGAATATTCATTATAAATGGATACGTCTTCAGGGTAGAATTTACAATCTTTGGTAACAAAACCTCCTAACCTCCTCCCGTCCGTAGTTTCAACGATTATGCGTCGATACGACTGTGGCCTATCATGTCGTTCATTGTGCCATTTAAGTTCAAGGTCTTCCATAACTTACTCTCCTCTCAACTTCTTGAGGTCATAATAGAGTTGTGATAACGGCCCATAAAAACCATCTTCAACTTGAGCCTTTAACGCCTCTATCTGTTCCTCGCTCGGCTTCCACTGAGGATGAACTCGGTCTTTGAGGGATTTTAACCATTCTACTATTCTACTATGGTCTTCGTGTTCACCTTTAGTGTTCATTATCATATCAATCTCATCAAGTTCAGTGATAAGAGACGATACAAAATCCTCATCATTGTTGTTCCAATCGGACTTTGTTTGAGGCTGAACTCGGTTTTTGAGGAGTTTGAGCCAATTTTCAATTTCTTGTTTATCGTCATAAGTATAATAGTCAGCAGCACCAACAGCACCAATAGCATCATTGAGCATTTTTTCGTCCTCATCACTCCACTCGGCAGACTTCTGCTCAACCTTGCAAGTTTTTGCAGAAGTAGCAAGTTGTTGCGAGCCTTGCTTTTCAAGCCAAGCAATCCACGGTTCTACATCTACAAACTTAACATTTTTGATGTCATAGAATTGCTTAAAGAAATCTAACATTTCTTTCCTTATCCTTTCATCCTCGCTCTCTTTGAGTTCGGGCATCAAGAACTCGAAAGCCTCTTTAATCTTAGGGTCATCTAAGATTTTATAAAGTTCTATTACACCTTTTCTATCCATAATCTGTTAGTGTATCATTGGATACAATAATTATACATAAAACTCTTTTGCCAATTCTTGAAATCCACAAAGACGAAGTGTTTTCTGCAACTTATCCACACTCCATCTTCTACAATAATGAGTTTCGTATAACCTATACACTCTATCATCGTAAGATTCAATAGCAAAATAATCATCTAACTTGAAGATAAAGGTATAATCAAACCCTTGTCTTTCATATCTATATCTCCAAGTGTGGCAACCCTGCAAGGTATGATTAGACTTGTCAGAAGTCCAACCATTCTTTTCAAGCATTTCTTCTGTAAGTAGGATAGGTTCAAATGTGAACACATCTGTTCGTTCCATTTCTTTATGCCATTTAGCATAATCTTCAAGTTCCCAACGTGTAGGTGTGCCATATAATTCCACCCAATCGCCTACCATTAAATCTTTTGCTTCCATATTTCACCATATTTTAAATTCATTAGTTTATGGCCATAATGGTTTACAGTCTTCATCAGACAGATGTAACGAGAATAACACAAACGCATACGCTTGATGGTCATAACGGCTATACCGAGGGCTAATGGTATATCAAATACACTTAGTTTCTTCATATCGCATTAATTTAAAATCGGTTTTTAACTTCTTCTTTAGTTTGCGCGGCAGACGTGGCTTGTGTAAACCAACTTCCCTACTGAGTTTTCGGAACTGGCGTGCCTGCTTATGGGTGAAATTGAGTTTGGCATTCCATTCCGCATTTAATGGTGTAAAAAGATGCCCGAAATCATTCTCGCGCACTTTCGCTATCATATCGCTATTTATAGATATGATGGCATCTTTGCTACAATATATGACTTTGCCCGATGCATTTTCTATCAGCATCAATGATCGCAAATCCTTACCGTGCCCGAAATCTGCGCCAATAAACACAGGTCTGCTTGGAACTCCAAATATTCCACATCTTACTGCATCTACGGCATCATTATGCAGTTCCTCTTTTCGGGCATTATCTAAGCCTATCAACATATCTGGTGCCATAGTTCGATCTTTAATGTCCTCAACCTTCTTGACGATCTCGCACCATTCTGCGACGGCAGAGAATACGTCACCTTCGGGACCTTGTAGATATACTCTATTGTTATCCATAAAGCCATATCTCACAACCTTATATTCTCTTTCGTCGGTTTTATAAGGCGGTATATTGTATCTTACTATATCACCTATCCTGAGACCGTAGTACCTGTCGCGTTTCACATTGTCAAATGTTGTATCCATACTCCAAAGTGTTAGTGTATCATTGGATACATAAATTACAATACTATCTCTTTATCTATTCCGCACAATTTTAATGCGTGTTGGAGTTTGTGAACGCTTTTAATGTTTGTAGACGTGTAATACTCGCCCTTAAACGCTCCATCTATCTTTAAATGTGTAGGAACGCCATTATTAAACTCTATCTCAATATCTCCCTCGCAGTCTGGACCGAATCCTCTCCACACATCTTTCCTTCCGCCGCCTTGGTCTTGCACTTCAAAAACGTTCTTTTCCAATATCTCTACAGTAAGAGGGATAGGCTCAACCTTATCCTCCGAATGTACCCTATCTTCAATAAGACAATACAACTCATCGCCTGCCATAATCTCGCCGTCAATATCGTCGATGGCTTGTATCTGCATTGGGTTGCCATTAACAAGCACCCAATCCCCAATCATCAGTTCATTTGCTTTCATATCTTAATCAGTTAATTCCCCAATACATTAATTAATCCTTTATAAAACTCATCCAGTCTGGAATGTGTATAATGCCCAATTCGTTTAATAGCGAATGAAAATAGAAAGGCCATAGACCTATATTGTTGGCAATTATTAAAGTCCGATTAGAAAAACTTGAGCCAATAGCCTGTTTCTTTAGAAACTCCTTGCCACATCGTCTAATACATAGACGCAAACTCACGATAGCCAATAGCAATCCAATTATAGGATAAACTATTATACAAATCTTTATTATTTCTTCCATAGTTGTTAGTGTATCAATATAACTTTATATGTTTAGCAACTTCTTTTGGTTTGACGCACTCTGGGCAATAGTGTTTATCCCCATCTATCTGCCAACCATCTTCAACCATTCGTTCTTCAAAAAAATCCTTGTCGGTGGATTTAAACATAACACCATCGTCATAATACTCACCGCATTTGTCGCATTTTATCAAATATGCTTCAATTTTCTCCTTGCTCATAGTTGTTAGTGTATCATTGGATACAATAATTAGTCCTTATCTAATATCTTTTGAAGGTTAATCATAGCCTCCATTTTGGCTTTATCCAAACACTCCCTACAATAAGGCTCACTTGGAATATCTGGTTCAATAACAGGCCAAAATGCTACGGCTTGCTTACCACAAACGATACATTTACATTCACTTGCTTTCATCTATTATTGCTCTTTTAAAAGTATGATAAAAATCTCCGTGAATAAAAAGAACGCTTACTAATTCCCAACGTGAATAGCCTTCTCTATTAAGTTCATCTTTCGTGAGAAGATGGCTTGTTGTAATGTGTTTATATTCGTACTGCATAACTCAAAAGTGTTAGTGTATCCCAAATATATTAACTCAACTAAAAAACAACTGAAATATACTTGTCTTTATATACTTCGTTCTCTTGTCTGGATGAAATGTAAGATAAATCTCTTCAACGAATCCAGCCACAAGAAGAATTGTACATAAAAAAAGATTGATAACAGGCAACCTTAACCACCAACGTACTTTGCCCTCCCACAAAAACATAATGCTAATAGAAAGGACAAACAACAATATTCCTAAAAACCAATACTTCGCGTTTGTATTAAAAAACGCATTAAACGCATTATAAATCTCTTGTTTCATTTCTCAATGTGTTAGTGTATTACCCCATAATTAAACTCTCACGCTGATCCTGATAGGAAAACCAGCCTCGTCCCACGCCAATAAAGCTGCATCTCGACTCTCTTGGTTGGTCTTACTCGGAAGCCCCTTGACAAAAACCTTGAGTTCGTTATGGCTTATCTTTCCGTCGGGACCACGCCACATTTTTTTGAGTGGCTTCTTGGCCTTCAGGATAGTTCCAAAGCCCACACTCTCGGCATACTCCATCAGGTGTCTGTAAGTAGCGTGACACAGACCTACGCTACGTCCGATGGCTGCGATGATACCTGGCTTATCCGTTTTCTTATAGTGCCAGTTGACGCTAATATCCGTATCCTCTATCACTATCCGCAGAGGACGCAGGTTTTCGTCACCCGACAATTCATTAAAGAAGCGGATAGACTCAGTGAATGTAAGAGCCTCAAGTTTGACAAATGTCTGAGACTTGCAGTCCAGGAGGGCAAACCCTGACTTCTCTACGTCAGGGTCTATCGCCAGTATATATCCGTTAGTTATCATACGCTTGATTATGAACCGTAAAGTATTCTATCGGCATTTTTCTGCCACTCGACATCTATGAAGTAAACGGCATCACCGAACACCTTCAAGGTATCCGTAGAGTCGGAGAAAAAGGCGTGCCGATCAAAACCAGGTAAATTCAGGTAGTCACCCGCATTTTTAACGAGTATGGCTACATATAAGGTCTCATTCATAACGAGTACTGCATTACGTAAACATTCTTACCATCGGCGTTCGTCACCTGGATACGTTTCCTGCTGACGGGCTTACCGATGATCTTGGATATATCAGATATTCTCGCGCCCAGACGAAGGCAGGAGAACTTACGTAGAGCCTCAAGAGGCGTGATAGTGTTACCATCCTGAAGATAAGCCAGTATGCGTTGTGTCTGGCTCATTGAATTGGTTGCATTAGCGTTAGTATCCATAGTTTCGTTATTTGTTTGTTGTTACTCAATTATTTCTACTTCTGACTCGTGCCATATACGCTCGTCGGGCGGCCACGCCTTGAAGTGGTTGGTTTCCTCCCACATACGGCCATCCACGACCTCGCCAGTGGCTTTTATCTTTACTCTCATAGCAGTACGCATAAGTTGTTGATAAACTCGTCATATATAGCACACTCAGTCTGAAAGCCGAGTGTAGTAATGATGTCATCGGTCTTGCGGATGCCGTGTAGGACAGTGGCGTGATCACGGTGGAAAGGTCGGCCTACTTCCGATAAGGACCAGCCCTTATCGTGATAGAGATGATACCAGATGAAGTACCTGCAAGCGCAGAGTTTCGGCGGTGTGCGACTCATACCTACAAGGTCCGCTCGTTCGTAACCGCTGGCGATACACATAGCCTCAAGCATCTTCTCAAGTACTATCTTGTCATCTATACTCATATCCATCCGTGTTCGGTTACGTAATCCTTAAGGTCGGTGATCTTGTTGCTGGCCTCCTCGTTGTTATCACACTCTACGATGGTGCCTGAATTAACCCATTCCTCACCGCGAAGCAACATCCACTCTACAGCGGCATAATTATCACGGGTGAAGTATGTATTAACCTTAAATGTCAAGTCAATAACACCTACCGACATCTGCTGTAACTTCTGCAGGCGATAGACTTTATTCATAAACTCATCTTTCGTCATATTCTCAATTTTTAGAACGGTGCGCTCTCATCATCAGGAGACTTAAACGGCATCGGCGGTTCGTAATCTATAGACTGCTGTACTGTCGGAGTTTCCCATCCGTAGCGGTGGTCCTCTCCTTTGAAGTTCTGGAAGCGGCGACTCTCAATCTCATAGTCCAGGCCAACCAACAGGTCGCAGACGCCAAACATTCGGTTCTTACACCACTCCAGTACGTTTCCGTAATTGGCGTATTGTGCCGTAACGCCCTTACCGAAGAACTCGTCACCAGCCTTGAAGAAATCCTGGTTGACGCGGTGCATAATTCCGATGTTATCGGCGGCGTTCTGGATGTCACCTGTACCGCTGATGTCATTCTTACGAAGGAAGGTCATCACCTTACGCGGGTGGGCTACAAGTATGCAGTGTATTTGTTCTTTCTTGCAGAGGTCCTTTAACTGGAGTATGAACTGCTTCTCTTTCTTGTTCTTGTCACCTTCCAGGTCGTCGAGGTCGATGGAGAACAGGTTGTCGAAAACAAAGAATTTGACGCCTTGCTCTATCAACTCCTTTATATCGGATAGTATCTGGTTCCAGTCCGATCCGTAATCGTTGTTATGGATAAAGAGTTTGCCGTCAGTCCATTCATTGATACGGTCGGCTATTCCATTGGGTACGTAACACTTATCCTCGGCGTATGATGACTTGTAGAGGTTGCGCTTACCTGCAGCGGCCATCTGTATCCAGGCATTGATATGCTCTGCGGGCAACTCTATGGTCAGTAGCGCAGCCTTAACACCTTGGTCTATGACATTGAGTAAAAGTGTGTTCAGAAAACTACTCTTACCAGAGGCGTTATTACCGCTCAGTATGGTCAGTTCAGAATAGAACAATTTGACGATACGCCT